>OGVY01000127.1_pt1 | contig 12940 bp, 15 predicted proteins | sample 1575871 | NCBI WGS metagenome assembly OGVY01 (sample SAMN07581536, study PRJEB24739) | freshwater metagenome
GTTCGTTATGTGGACGATGTGGTCAAAGTGGGAGAGATTATTAAAGTGAAGTGCTTAGAAGTGGATCCCAGTGGTAAAATTCGGCTCTCACGCAAAGCTTTAATGGATAAGCCAGAAGGAGCACCTCCTTCCGAGGGCAGTGATGAGGGGCGGAGAGAGGACAGAGGCAGTCGAGGAGGCCGTTCCGAAGGGCGTGGACCTAGAGGGGACAGAGGCGGTGACCGAGGGGGACGTTCATTCGGTGGCCGAGGAGATAGACCCGGGAATCGGATGCCCAGAAGGGACGATCGTTTCCGCGACCGAGATAGAGATTTCGATAGAGACCGTGACAGAGACAGAGGACCTGAAAACGATCGAGACGACGACGATCGATTCAATCGACGAGATGACGATTAGGAAATGATGGTAGGCCCCCAATTCCGTAAAGCTATTTTGAGTCAAGGGGCCACGTTAGTCGCTGAAAGCCACCCCCATGTGCGCTCCGTTTCTGTGGGAGTGTGGGTGCGAGTCGGCAGCAGCTCTGAAAGTCCAAACCTCAACGGAGTGAGCCATTTCATCGAACACTTAGCCTTCAAAGGCACGCGCACTCGAAACCCCCAACAAATCGCCACTGTGATTGAAGGATTGGGAGGGGATCTCAACGCTTTCACTGAAAGAGAAGTCACTTGTTTTCACGCAACGGTTCTAAATGAACACGTGGATATTGCCCTTGATATTTTAAGTGATTTAGTTGTGAATCCTACTTTTCCTAAACAAGAACTTGAAAGAGAAAGAAAAGTTCTCCTCCAAGAACTCAGTATGGTCGAAGAGTCCCCTGAAGATGCCATTTACGATTCTTTGTTTCGACAAATTTGGAAAGGGGAGAGTTTGGGGCAACCCATTATTGGCTCTCGAAAAACCATCCAAAGTCTTACTCGAGGGATGGTTGAGCATTTTTTTGAAGATCATTATCAGCCCTCAAACATTGTTGTTTCGGTTGCAGGCGGTATTGAATTTGAACCGCTTCGCGAGCGTTGCGAGCATTATTTTAGATTCCATAACCCCCAACAGAAGCTGAATCTCAACAGACGTTCAGTGAAATATCACCCGCGGCATTGGTTTCAGAAGAACACGACCGATCAGCTCCACTGTCTTTTAGGTTTTAAAGGGGTGGGAGTCCGCGATCCAAAACGGTATGCCTATTTGCTGCTGAGTTTTGTCTTAGGAGGCGGGATGGGAAGCCGCTTGTTTCAGGAAATTCGAGAGAAAGCAGCTTTGGCTTATTCAGTAGATTGTGATTTTCTCCCGTTTTGTGAAACAGGTATTTTTACCATTTATGCGGGGATGAGCAGCCGATCTTTGGGAAAATCATTAGAAATCTTTGCGAACGAGTTTTCAAAACTCTGCGAAACAGACATCCCCCTCGAAGAATTGGATCGAGTCAAAGGTCAGCTCAAAGGAATGATCCTCCTTTCTTCAGACCAAATGGAAGCTCGGCAAGAAGCCTTGGCTCGCAATGAAATCCTCTTTGGAAGAGCCGTTCCTGTTGATGAAGTGCTTTCTTCCATCGACTTGGTAACACAGGAGGATTTGCGCAGAGCCGCTGAAGAGCTTTTTGTTCCTCAAAATGAGTCACTCATTGTTTTGTCAAAGAATAAACCCAAATTAAAAAGGTTATCGGTGTTTTAATGATTCCAGTAGAAATCATGAAGTTAAATCCGGAAGCAGAAATTCCACAATACATGACCCCTGGGAGTGCAGGTTGTGATATCAAAGCCTGTCTGCCTCAGAATTTAAGGATTGAGCCGGGAGCTCGAGTAGCCGTTCCGACTGGACTGGCCCTTGCGATCCCTTCTGGATTTGAAATTCAAGTCAGGCCTCGAAGTGGACTTGCAATCAAAAAGGGACTGACCGTTATTAATTCTCCGGGAACCATCGATAGTGATTATCGAGGAGAAGTCATGGTTCTTTTGATTAATTTAGGAAAAGAAACTGTAGAATTAGCTTCTGGAGAAAGAATTGCCCAATTGGTTCTTCAGCCCGTAAGCCAAATTGATTGGAAACCGTCCCAGGAACTGAAATCTACTGAGCGAGGGTCGGGTGGATTTGGAAGCACGGGGGTTAAGTGAAATCTCCTCTTTTAAAAAAAATCTGATTGATTTTTAATTCGGGAAAATCTTTTCGGTACTGCTTGAGAATATTTTGTTTCAAGAGAATCAACTGATGCATCCAGAGACCATCTGCCACAATCACGAGGAGTTCCTGGTCCTTGAGCTTTACGGCTTTTGAAACTCTGTTGGCCTCAGCCCCAACATATTTTTGCCAACTAAGGAGTGCTTGAGATTCCTTCATTTTTCTAAGGGCTTGAGGCTCATTCTTAAAAAAATCGTTGAGGACTTCCGAAGCTTTTTTAGGAGAAGATTTTGTTTTTCTAAGTCTCTGTCCAGAGCGTTGTTTTCGAATGTCACTCTGTCGAGTTTTTAAAAGCTCGAGAAGTTCCTCCTCTGTTTTTTTGATTTTGAGCATGACAATACTTTACCGGGGGTGGTTTGAGGTGTCACATTGAAGTTAAGAAAAATTATGATAAAACCTGATTTACTAAGGGGATCAAATGGATAGAAACCTTGCGTTAGAGTTTGTCAGAGTGACAGAAGCCGCTGCCCTTTCTGTGGGGCGGTGGATAGGAAGGGGTCAAGAGAAAGCGGCAGATGCTGCAGCTGTGGAATCGATGAGGAAAGCCTTTGATTCCATTCGATTTGAAGGAACCATTGTGATTGGAGAGGGCGAGCGAGATGAAGCTCCCATGCTTTATATTGGAGAGCGAGTGGGCGGCGGAGAAGGCCCGAAAATTGAGATAGCTTGCGATCCTCTCGAAGGGACAACCATCACGGCTTTGGGTCGAAGCGAAGCTCTATCTGTGATTGCCGCTGGAGAGCCAGGATGCTTGCTCCATGCTCCAGATACTTACATGGATAAAATAGCAGTAGGGCCCCAAGGTAGAGGAGCCATCGACATCACCAAGACTCCGACTTGGAACCTAAAAGAAATTGCAAGGGCTTCGGAAAAAGCGGTTGAAGATTTGATGGTTATTATCCTCGATCGACCTCGCCACAAGGAGCTCATCCAAGAAGTTCGAGACTGTGGGGCTAGAATTCGACTGATTGGAGATGGAGATGTTTCTGCAGCAATTGCTACTGTCCGGGAAGAGACTGGGATAGATGTCCTGATGGGTATTGGCGGAGCCCCTGAGGGGGTTATTGCAGCTGCAGCTTTGAGGTGTTTGGGAGGAGAAATGCAAGGAGTTCTGAAGTTTAGAAACGATGAAGAACGCCAAAGAGCTCGCCAAATGGGAATTGAGGATGAGAATAAAGTGTATGGCATTAAAGATCTTGCTAAGGGAAATGTCATGTTTATTGCCACTGGGATTACTCACGGCAGTTTCCTCAGTGGAGTCCGCTATACGGCTAAAGGAGCCCACACTCATTCGGTAGTGATGCGGTCTGAAACTGGGACCGTTCGAGAAATAAGAGCCCACCACCATTTTGCGAAAAAGCCGAACTTCGGTTGGTCTTTGTAAAAGGAGCTAAGTTCTATGGCTACTCAGATTCGTCGCGAAAGAGTGTTTCAAGTTCCCTCTGAAACTTTATATCGTGTGATAACCGATTTCGAAAACTATAAAACTTTTCTTCCTGAAGTAGTGGGATCCGAAGTGTTGTCGAGTAAAGATGATAGAGTATTTCGTGTGAGATTTGAAATTGATTTAATGAAACGGTTTGCTTACGAGCTTGAATTCACTCTTCACCCTCAGAAGGAAGTTCATTGGCGTTTATTGGAAAGCGATTTTTTTAAAACGAATCAAGGGCGTTGGGTGTTAGAGGAGAAATCGGGGACCACAAAAGTGCAATACGAACTGGAAGTGGGGTTTGGCTTTCTAGTACCGGGGTGGATAACCAAGAAACTGACTGAAAGTAATTTGCCGCTGATGTTTGATAAGTTTGAAAAAAGAGCACAAGAAATGAGGGCTTTATGAGTCACAAGAAGGAGCAGGATTCTCAGGAATTTACTGATTTTGATAAAGAGAAAGAAAAGCCTTGGTGGGCCGAAGCGGTTAAAGATCTCACTGCTGCAGGATTAGCCACTGTTTTTATGACGGAAGAAGGGATTCGGGGCTATTTAAAGGAAAAAAAACTTCCTAAAGAAATTGCTTCTTTATTGCTCGATAGTTTCAGTAAAAAGAAAGATAACTTGTATGAAATGCTTACTCGAGAGTTTGGAAAAATGCTTTCCAAAATCGACTTCACTCGGGAACTTCAAAAATTTCTAGAAACGCATGAAATGGACATCCAAGCCAAAGTAGCTTTTAAAAAACGTGAGGGAACCCATGAAAAAAGTCATCAAGACAGCGTCCGCTCCTGAGGCCATTGGCCCTTATTCCCAAGGAATTTCTGTTGGGGAGTGGGTATTTGCTTCTGGACAAATTCCGTTAGATCCTAAAACTATGGAAATGGTTGGAGATTCAGTTGAAGTCCAAACAGAACAAGTTCTAAAAAACCTTGCTTCAGTACTTGAGTCTCAGGGTATGACCCTAGGAAATCTTGTCAAAACTACAGTTTTTCTTAAAAACATGGCAGATTTTCCAAAGTTTAATTCAGTTTATCAAAAGTTTATGAAAGAGCCCTTTCCTGCGAGAGCTACTGTTGAAGTATCCGCTTTGCCAAAGGGTGCTTTAGTAGAAATAGAAGGAATTGCATGCCGCGAAGCCTAAGGGTTTTTATTTGTGTGGTTGGATTCTTGATTGGCCCTGTTAGTAATGCGAAATCGTCACATTTGTTAAATGCTCTTGCCGGGCGTGTGGGAAAAGAAAATCTAACTATACAAGACGCTTATATTTTTAGAGCTCTTCAGAGATTTCGAACTGGGGAAAAACCCTTCGTGTTTTTCGAAAAAGATCAGGCCTTAAAGCGTACCATTGAGAAACTCATGTTTGAAAAAATGCTTTTGGCTGAAGTGAAAGCAGTCGAATTTAAAGATCCTGATCCCACAAAAGCAAAAGAGTTTGTCAGGCAGGTTGAAGCTTCAGGAAAGTCCAGGGAATTGGCCTCAATTGCGAATGAGTTTGATTTAACTGAGGAGGAGCTAACTCAAATCCTGCAGCAACATTTTTTAGCTGAAGCCTTTCTACAGAAAAAGCTGATTACGTTGACTCCCGTGATCACTTCCTCTGAAGTAGATGCCTACTTACTCAAGCACCCCGAGAAAGTGAAGAAGCTTAGTGGAGATAAAAGAAGCGTTGTTTCTGAAGTGATTAAACAGGAAAGAATGAATAAGGCTCTCCAGGACTATATCGATTTTCTTACTGAAAAATATTCCGCCACACTCTTGTTTTCATGAAAGTCGAGTGCCACCCTCTTAAAACAGATCATTTAGGGGCCCTGTGCGAAATTGCAGAAACGACCCTTGTCCCAGTTTGGTCTGACACCGAATATGGTTATTTTTTGAATCATCCCAGTTCATTCAACTTAGGGCTGTTTGAAACGGATTCTGGTCGGTCGCTGTTGGGTTTTGTTTTAGCCCTGAGAACTGAGGGAGAACTTGATATTGTATCTCTTGCTTGTCATCGAAAGTCACAGCGACAAGGCTTGGGAAGCCTTCTTCTTGATGAACTTTTAAGCCGAGCTCAGTGTACTCGGGCAGTTCTTGAAGTGGACATGACCAATGAAGCTGCAGTGAAGCTCTATCTTAAAAAGAATTTTAAAGTGGTTGGGAAAAGAAAAAAGTACTATCAACAGTCTCGTGATGCTTGGGTGATGGCCTGGAGTGCCGTTACTTGAGTTTTCGGATCCAGGTTCGCAACCGGGGGTTAGCACTCTTGTTTCTTCTGAAAGAAGGCAGGGGAGGAGAAGAGCAAACGGTGCATCTAAAGAGGTCTAAATGAATATTCTTTTTCGGTACAGAGTCCAGCTCATTTGTGAGGAGAAAGTCGAGGAGATTGAAATAAATTCGGTGATCCCTTTGTGATAAAAAATTGTGAGGATTTAGCCCTTCAGCTTTCCAGTCCTCAACAAAATCTTCTCTGACCGAAAAACAGCAAGGGCCGATCGCAGGTCCCAGAACAGCGTGCACTTCGGCAAAATCCGTAAAAAAGCTGAGCCCTTTTTTTACAATTCTTTTTTTGAGACCTCTCCAACCAGCATGGAGAGCGGCGATAGGCCCCTCGGGGTCTTCTGTGAAAAACAAAACCGGATAACAATCAGCTGTATAAACATAGATTTCAGACTGTGATAGATAGCTCTGGACACCATCGGCCTGAATCAAAGGAGCTGATTTCCCTGGGTAGTCTTCTGTAGTCCGGTAAGAAAGAATGTTGTTTCCATGAACCTGTTCAAATAAAGCTCGGGTCTCCCCTTGTTTCTCTATGGAAAGACCCCACTGAACATCAAACAACGAACGGATCACAGGCAATCCTTTTTATTTAAAAGATCTAAAAGTTGATTAAATGTTTCAGGTCGAGGAGCTTCAATGTGCTGCTCTTTGGAAGTGATGGGGTGAGAAAAAGTGAGGGATCGAGCGTGAAGAAAAGTGTGGTTAGCCGATTTGATGAATGCAGTAAGTTCCGGATCCATATTAGAAACTCTTTTTGCGGTGGCCCCTTTGCCGTAGAGGGAGTCGCCCAAGATCGAGTGTCCGAATTCCGATAAGTGCACTCTGATTTGATGGGTTCTTCCGGTCAGGGGGTAAACTTCTAAGTGAGTTACATGACGAAATGTTTTTTGTGGAGAAAAGCGGGTTTCTGCTGAACGAGCCTTTTGGGTTTTGGAACTCATTTTCTTTCTGTGGATCCTATCTCTTCCGATACTGGTCGTTAAAGTTCCGCTCCGAATCAGTTGCCCCCAAACAAAACATTCATAAACCTTGGTTACTTGGCGTTCCTTGAATTGTTGAGAAAGGGCTTCCTGTACTTCTCTGTTTTTAGCAATGAGCAGAACTCCACTCGTTCCTTTATCTAAACGGTGGACAATCCCGGGCCTTAAGTCTGGAGGGCTTTTGAATAAACTTTCGTGGCTTAGATAATGAAGAAGGTGGTGAACTAGAGTATCAGTAGAATGACCTGGAGCTGGATGAATGACCACTCCTTGAGCCTTGTTGATCACCAAGAGGTGGTCATCTTCGAATAAAATTTCAATGGGTCCTGGAATAGGGGTCAGGGTAGAAGTGGCGGAGTCCTCGAGTTCAAATAAAATATGATCTCCCTCATTCAGTCGTGTCGAGGCCTTGGTTCCTTTTTGACTATTGATTTGAATTCGGCCGGCTTTTAATTGCTCTTGAATGAAACTGCGGCTCTTGCCAGTCTTGGCAGCTAAGAAAACATCTAAGCGTAGATCAGATTCCGCAGAACTAACAATCAGGCTTGGCATGGGATGTTTGGATTAATGAAGCGTCTCCAAGTGCTGTAAATAGAGATTTGGAACTTCAATGGGAGATATTTGATAAAGTTGAGCCAAGTTTTTTAGAAAGCCGTGTACATAAACTCGTGAGGGGAGCGTTTGTTTGTCATTTTCTTCAAGGGCCATCAAGAAACGAATCGGAATTCGAGTAGCCTTAAAAACATCCTCGCAAGAAAAACCGCAGGATTCTCTGTATTGCCGAAGGTGGGCTCCCGTAAAAGGTTGAGGCAGAGGTCCCGGTTGGGGAATCTCTTTCTCAGTTCGCGAGGGAGCTGTCATTTTAATAAGATCATCGTATTCTCTTCTTCGTTTAGCGTCTGAGAGAGTGTAAAAAGCTTCTTCCAATTTTTGAATGAGTCGTTGGGCTTCACTGGCTGGAATAGTCTGAGAATCTCTAAGGCTTTGAGAAACCATGCTTTTTGCTGCATGGAAAGCCGCTACGATTTCAGTAGAAGGAGAAGTAGGTTTTACTCTGAGTAAATCGTAATAAGTTTGCACAGTTAACAGCATATTCAACTTTTTAGCTCAAGAGAACCCAAAAAGACAAAAAAGGTAGTGCGGCGCGTTGGACATTGAGAAGCCCGCATGATACCCACATAGCAAGTATGCGAATCGACACTATTAGTTTAGTTTTTTCCTGTTTTGTAAGCGGGTGTTTAGGTATTGCCGTTCTCATTAGAAATTTCAAAAATCCTGTCTATCGGGCTTTCTCCCTTTTTTGTTCAGTCATTCTTGCGCGCGATTTTCTTTGTTTGATGAAAGGGTTTGATGGATCCGTTTTCTATCAATCTCGCTTGTTTCTTTTGGTCTCTCTATTTTTAGGGCCTGTGAGCTTAAAGTTCTTAAAAGACCTGGATCCCTCCTCAGAGCTCACCAAGCGAAATCAATTGCAGTGGGTTTATTTTTGGATCCTCTCTCTTTTGAGTGTCCTTGTGTTTTTCCCACAATATGAGCTTTGGTATGGGTACTTGACGGCTTTCATTGAAGCTTCCTATTTAATTCCAGCTTATTTATGGACTCGAACACTGGCCCAGTGTTCGGAACAACAAGAGTTTCCAAGAGATAGAATCCGACATCAGTATGCTCTTTGGGGACTTGTTTTTGTAGTCGCTCTTCACTTAACAGATACACTTTATTTTGCCGAACTGAGCCGAATCCTTCCCTTAGGGACTTTGGCGCGTGCTTTTTACCTCATTTTTTTGTTTCAACTCTTTATCAAAAAAGAATTGCTCACGGCTCCCGAGATTTTATCGAGGGCCAGTCTCTTTGCTGTGATTTCATTGGTGCTTTCTTCAGTTTATTGGCTTTTGGTGAGTTGGGTGGGATCTCGCCCGGGCCTTTTTCTTTTTAATACGGTTATTGCTTCCTTTGCGATTTTAGTCCTTTTTGAGCCTTTGAAATCCGCAGTGGGCCTTCTCATGCAAAAAATATTTCTCAAAAAGAATATTGAATTAGAAGAAGAACTCAAGGCCTTGGCTGATGATTTGAGAGGGGTGGCCAATCCCCGTGTTCTGGCTGAACGTTTAGCTTCAAGTTTTAAGAGAATTTTAGGAATTGAAAAAGCAACCCTTTATCTCATTGAGAGAGACGGGGTCAGTTACGTCAAACCCGATGCTAAAACGTCAGAAATGCCGCAGGAGATCAGCAGTGCAAGTGCCTTGGTTGAGTATATGACTCTTCGAAGGGGAAAGCCTTTTGTTTCGGACTCCATCCGGTCCGATTTAGAATCTTTCCATTCCAATCAGGGAAGAAAATTTTTTGAGGACTGCTTGGATGCTCTCAGGCAGCTTGAAGGGGACCTCATTGTTCCCTTCTTTTATGATGGGAAAGTTCAGGGGTTTGTCGTGGCTCCCTTGGGAGATAAAATGGTCGTGGGTTCCGAACTTTTAAGAATGTTCGTCCCCGTTTCTCGTCAAATTGCGCTTCTTTTAAAAAGTGCTCAAACACTCACCGTCTTACGGGAGCGAGATCAACTTGCCACTTTGGGTGAAATGGCTGCAGGCTTAGCACACGAAATTAAAAATCCTCTTGGAGCAATCAAAGGAGCGGCAGAATTGCTTGCAGAGGAAGAAGATCCTGCAACCACATCAGAATATTTGGGAATCATTCAAGACGAAGCTCAAAGACTTTCCAATGTGTTGACTCAGTTCTTAGAATTTGCAAAACCCAGAAAACATGATCCTGAGTCGAATTGCGATCCGCTCAAGGTTATTGAACACACTGCCGCTCTTGTTTTGAGGGATTCGCTCGTCCGGTTTTCGGTTCATGCAGTTCAGACGGGCCTTTTGGTTGATGTGGATCCAGAACTATTAAAGCAGGTCTTGGTTAATTTGTTTTTAAATGCGACTCAGGCAATGGAAGGGGAAGATTCTGCAGAAATTCAAGTGAAAGTAAGCCAAATCAAAGCAAGAAATCGATGGTCCTGGGGGATTCCTTTTTTCAAGACAATCGAAGGATGGGAGAAGACGAAAGAACAATCGAATGTTCCAATGGTGGAAATTGAGGTTCAGGATAACGGTCCTGGAATTTCGCCTTCGGAGAGAAATAAAATTTTCATGCCCTTTTACACAACAAAGTCACGGGGGACTGGATTAGGTTTAGCTATTTGCAAAAGGCTCGTCGAGTCGGTGGGAGGATCTATTCAAGTAAAGTCTCGAATTCCTCGAGGGAGTCGGTTTATTTTACATTTGCCGGAGTTTTCAAAAGAAATGCGTAAGCAAGCTGTTTTGAAAGTGAGCGAGGTCTTTGGATGAACTCCTTAAAAATCCTCGTTTTGGATGATGAACGTAATATCAGGAAAATTCTCTGTGCGATGTTGAAGGCCGAAAGCTATGAGCCACTCGCTGTTTCAAATTTGGCCGAAGCAAAACAAACCCTTCTAAAAGAGAACATTCAAGTGATTTTGAGTGATTTAAAGCTTGAAAATGAAGAGGGGTTAACGTTGCTCAAATGGTTACGGGAGCAGAGTTTTTCAATTCCCGTTATTTTTTTAACAGCCCATGGGAGTATTGATTCGGCAGTGGATTCTATGAAGCAAGGCGCTTTTGATTATTTGAGTAAACCCTTTGAGAGAGCCGAACTGTTAAAAGTCATCGAAAAAGCGTTGCTGAATTTTAAAGTAGGTAGAAATCAGAATATTCAACTGGGGCAAGGCTCGTTGTTCGTGGGCGAATCTCCTTTGCTTAAGAAGGCCCTAAATCTTGTCGAAAAAGTGGCTCCGACCGATACCACTGTCCTTATCACTGGGGAAAGTGGCACTGGAAAAGAACTCATTGCTCAGTCGATTCATGATCAAAGCGCTCGAGTTCAAGGTCCTTTTATCAAAATCAATTGTGCTGCCATTCCTGCATCTCTTTTGGAAAGTGAATTGTTTGGTTTTGAAAAGGGAGCTTTTACTGGAGCTGTTGCTACCAAGCCTGGTCGTTTTGAGCTGGCCGATAAAGGAACTATTTTTCTTGATGAAATCGGTGAAATGACCCTTGAAATGCAAGTCAAACTCCTTCGAGTACTTCAGGAAAAAACTTTTGAGCGAGTCGGAGGGATCAAAACTCTCCACACCAACATCAGGCTGATTGCAGCTACAAATAAAAATTTAGAAGAAGAAGTTAAACAGGGGCGATTCCGACAAGACTTGTACTATCGTTTAAATGTAGTCCCCATTCATTTGGCCCCGCTTCGGGAACGTAAAGAGGATATTCCAGAATTGGTAGCCCATTTCAGTAAGAAAATGGCTCAAAAACTAAGTCGTGGATTGCCACAATTTTCGGTTGAGGCTCTGGAACTTCTGATGCAGTTTCCTTGGCCGGGCAATGTGAGGCAATTAGAAAATGCAGTAGAGAGATGTTTGATCATGGGAGAAAGCTCTTTGATACACCCCGATCAACTTCCTGAAGAAATCCTCGAGTTTGAAGAAGAGCAATTTTTCCAACAAGAAAGTGGGATGGGGGTTGGGCTCAAAGAAAAAGTAAAAGATGCTACTCGAAAGATTGAAAAAAGAGCGATTGAAGAAGCGCTTTCTGAGACTCAGCAAAATGTTACTCAAGCCGCTCGTCGTTTGAACGTGAGCCGAAAGGGTCTCCAGTTAAAAATGAAAGAATTAGGGATTCGTCCCTAAAAGATCGCCGGAGCCTTTAGAGCTTTTTCCAAAAGAAGGCTGTACGCCCCGTCTGGAATCTCCGTAGCTCCCAAGCTTTGCAAATGGGGGGTGAGAAACTGGACTTCTAAAAGCAAAAAACCTGAATGATTTAAGTATGAGACTAATTCAAAAAGAGCAATTTTGGAGGCGTTGGTTTCAAGTGAAAACATACTCTCTGCAAAAAAAGCTCCTCCTAAAGAAACGCCGTACACCCCCCCAGCCAAAGAAGTTCCGGCCCATACTTCCACTGAATGGGCGTAACCCAATTGGTGGAGCTCGTTGTAAGCTCGTTTAAACTCAGAGTTAATCCATGTCTCCTGTCTTTTTCCACATAATGAAATCACTTCTGAAAAACTTTGATCGAAAGTGATAGAAAACTCCTTCTTCCGAATTACTTTTTGAAGAGAATGAGAACAATGGAATTTGTCGAGGGGAAGAATGGCTCGTGGGTCTGGACGAAACCACTCAATTTCTTCTGTTTTGGGATTGGGCATTGGAAAGTAGCCTTGTGAATAAGCTGAAAGAAGCTGCGTCCAAGGAGGGAGCGATTTAGACATAAGAAAAGCACACACAAGCTAGAGAACGAAGTCAAGGAGCAGTTCGTAAACAGGCCACGTAAGTATATGTTATTACAGGTGTAAAAGTGGCCGCTCATCAGTTGTCACTTGTTCGGGTATATTTTTCTCAACAGGGCCGCATCACACAGCTATGGAACTATTCAATCGTAAGGTTCTTTTCGTCTTATTGGGGGGAGGGCTTCTTTTATTTGCTCTTACCGTCTTTTATTCCTCCGATTCAAAACCCGTTTTCTCCAAAAGAGAAATAGCTCAGTCTCTTCGTTCGGCTGTTTCAAAAAATGAATTTCCCGAGACCGGAGAAATTCAAAAAGAGGAGGAAAGCACTTCCGGCCAGTTCACTTACACTCTGATTCCCGAATTTCAGTCGGCAATGGAAAAACAATTTAGCTTGTACAAACCCGATTACGGAGCTTTTGTAGCGTTAGATCCTAAAACCGGAGCCATTTTATCGTTAATTAGTTATACGAAAAATAAAAGAGAGTTAGGAAATCTTGCTTTAAGAGCTAGTTTTCCAGCAGCTTCCATTTTCAAAATAGTGACTGCTGCAGCTGCCATCGATAAGAACAAAGCGAATCCTGAAACTGTCATTGCTTTTACGGGGTCGAACCACACGCTTTACCGGCAGAACCTTAAGCCCCCCAAGAACCAACGTTGGGTTCGTAAAATGCGGCTTCGAGAAGCTTTTGCTCGGTCGGTGAATACTGTTTTTGGAAAATTGGGAATTTACTTAGTGCCCAAGGAGGATTTGAGTCTGTATGCTGAAAAATTCCAATTCAATCGAGATATTCCTGCAGACTTACCCG
>OGVY01000128.1_pt1 | contig 12940 bp, 37 predicted proteins | sample 1575871 | NCBI WGS metagenome assembly OGVY01 (sample SAMN07581536, study PRJEB24739) | freshwater metagenome
GCTTGTCAAGCACCAGCGTATGCTGTACTCCATCCCCATACTTCACTCTGCTGGACTCCACATAGCCCTCTACACTATAGCCCCCGAAGGGATAATGAGCGCTAATGTGCTTACCTTCTAAGTTCCACTGCATCGAATGCTCCTTGGTTGCGAAGTAGAATGTCCCGTAGTACAGCTTCCTGACGGGGGCTGAGCTTACCCGTGTAGTCCGCGTATCGAACCAGTTTGGCTGCCATGATGTGGTCTCTTTTGGAGAGACTCTGTAGAATGTAGACTATGTCTGCGATCAGAATTGCTTGATCTAGTGCTTGATCTGAGATCATTTCGTTTCCTTTGTTCTTTACCATAACCATAGTCTAACACCAATTGATACCCGAGTCAAATTGCTGAGCACACTGAAGGGTTACTTTTGAGGTGGGAAGGTATAAATAAAAAGAGTGCTAGTCGCGATGCTGGAACATCCACTAGCTCTAGACATTAACTCATTTTGGTAAAGGAAAACCATATGTCCAGCATAATTATATATCAATCTCTCACTGATCTAAACGACAAACATCTAGAATCACTCGTTACTGAATGCCAGACTATCATGTCTCGTGGTAGAGAAGCTACTATTGACATGTGCATTAATATGGCTCATCAACAAGAATACATTAAAACGTTAAGTAAAAAAGACCGACAGGAAAAATGGTTAATGATCATAAACCATTTGAAAGTAGAGCAAAAAACGTTTTTCAAATACGCTCGTGCAGGTCGTCACTATCTAGCTAACCCAGACCAACGACACTTGTCTATGGATGCTGTTCTCAAGAAGCCGAAGCAAATAACAGCGCAGGCACCGCAGAAACCTCCCAAGATTGACTACAAAGCTAAATGCGAAGAATATAAGCAAGCATACAAAGACTTATACGTTAAGTATGAAAAGCTAAGAAAAGCATATAATGAGCTAAAAGAATTGAGTTAATGGTCATAGCCTGAACTAGAATCTACTTAGATAGTCCTCGGCTAGATCCGTATCCGTGATCTGGTCGAGTGCTGCCGCAACAAGCATTTCTTTGACTAGCAAAACCTCGCTAACAGGGAAGACCTCAAACAACATCTGGATTTCCCGTTCCGTTTCACATTCCCATAACTGGTCGGCTATGATATGCTGCTTTGCTGATAGACCTTCGATATGAATCATACTAAACTCCTACAGCGAAAATTTTGGCGGCGTTAAAGGCGCCTTTGTTCTTCCCGGAAGCCGTCTTAGACTTCGGAGTCTTTCGTGCTTTGACCTGAGTCACTACACCACCTCGAGCTAGAAACTCTGCTACTGCTGCTTCTGTTGCTACTCGTACATCTGCTTTATGATTGATCTGCATCTTTATTTCCTATCTTTCACTATAACCATAGTCTATGTGCTTTTGAATACCCTGTCAACCTGACGGGTTATTCCTGCCAAGCTCGCTCTTGGCACTCTTGCCAGGTCTTTGCGATCCATCCCTGGAACTGCTTCTCTGTGATTGGGGTGGTCATGGCCTTTTCAACTACAAAATCCTTATGGACCACAAAAGACCCTGCTCCGTGTGCCGTTGGAGACAGTTCGATCATGTCACCTAGTGTGGAGATCACAAAGTATTCAACATCTTTGTAAATTGCTTTCATCTCTGCTCCTAGTATGCTGCTGGTTCCGGGTTCTCGAGATACTCATCCTGCAGTCGATTCAACCGACTCTCGTATCGAGCAAAGCGCTTCGCCAGCATCACTAGATGCATGATACCGTCACGCTCGTACGCTGACAAGTCTCTGAAGAACTCTGGGTTGTCCAGATTGTCCTCTACGTTGTCTAAACACTGGGCCATCTCGTTTGCGGTATTCTCGAACATGCAATAACTCATACTAGGCATCTCTATCTCCTTACTCTACGCTAGCCAAATGACACATCTCGATATCAAGCTCGGATATGAACTCGTCCAATTTCTTGCTGAAATCCAGATAGCCCATCTCTTCCAGCTCATCTGCTACGCGCTCTAAGCGATTCATCAGCAGTTCCAATCTTGCTGCTACATCTTCATTCGTCATCTTTTTTCCTTTAACTTCGTCTTTTTTCTTTACCATAACCATATGCTAACACCATTTGATACCCGAGTCAAATGACGGGTTACTGCTTAAACACGATCAACGCTAGCAACACACTGTTGAAGAAAAACCCTATAGCGTTGCTCAGAATGTATAGTTTGTCGCTATTGGCCACTGCTCTGACTAGAAACAAGAATAGCCCTGACCAGACCAACAACACCATTTCTATTGGTGGTAGACTAGTCGCATATCCCAGAATCACCTTCAAGGTCGGCGGGAGAGTCGCAGAGTGAATCAACAGCATGCCGGCGTAACCACATGCCTCTGTAATCTTTTTATCATTTATCTTTATCATACCATAATTATATGTCCAAAAGTAACGGGGGTCAAGTACCCAAGCGCGGCAAAGGGTCGCTTGACACGTGTTACAATAGCACTTAGACTATGGGTATGGTTCGAATAGCATGCTGGGGGTGGACGGCGAGGGTGGCTAGTAGTTCTAGTTTAAACTCCAAAAGTTACACTTGTCAAGCAAAACCTGTCACTGTGCTCGGGTACTATAGAGGCGCTTGACACGGAATACAGTAGAATATAGCATTATGACTCGATTAGATGCAGTACAGTGCAGGCGGGGAATTCTGCTTAAAACTTGAGCACCCTCTGCAGGCGCTATAACTTATATAAACTAGAACACTGATGCTTGAAATTCGAGCACAGAGTGCAAGTGTTATGGATTATATAAACTAGGCTGCTAACTCTGTACTATTGGGCGAAATGGCCTGCCCGGTAGGGATCGAACCTACGACTCCGAGCTTAGAAGGCTCGTGCTCTATCCACTGAGCTACGGGCAGTCTGCTCTCTGAATTGTCATCTGATCCCGGGACTGGGTGACAATCTAAGCACTCAATTCACAGAGAGACTTGGCACAGCGCCCAATCTAACCGCCATAAATACTAATTAAGCACTCAAAACTTGCCAAAACAATAGGCTCGATTTCACCATACGAAATCTCATATTATAATACAAAAAACTATACTCAGTGATCTCAGCGATTCTATTCTCAGTGATCTCAGCGATTCTATACTCAGCGATCTAGTCTAGCCAATACCTTCTTTGGAATCATTGCTACTGGTTTCGTATCAGCTAAACAACTAAGAAATAACGTAACTGGTCCTGTAGTCTTATGACTATGCCAAGCCCATGTATTAATAGATACTATATCTCCATATGCTAGTTCTATAGACTGACTAAGCTTAAATCCTTTTTCGTTTTCCCTTACCCAATCCTCTGCATATTCTATACTAGGCATCACCTTTGAAGTACGATGTCGATAAAACTTTAGTGTAGATTCATCTGATCCTTCATCAAGAAAGACAAGATTCCAACAAGAGTCTGCTGAATAACAATGTCGATGAATACCCCAGTTTCCTTCAAATCCTCTTCCCACGTAATGCTTTAGTCCGAAAATTTTTTGTAACTTGGGAAGATCAGAATATACTTTAACTACGTCATGCCATGAAGTATTGATTCTTCTGACTCTATAGTCTTTACAATAGATTTCGTTGTGTTTAGAATTTTCTTCACAAATAGCCCAATAACAAGCATTACTTAAGTCATTGTGCTTGTGTATGTACTGATCGATGGATAGAAGCAGATCCCAATACGTGTATAGAAGATCGTTTCCTCTATATCGAATCCAATTGCGACCACTTTCTTCTATCATTTTATACTATCTGCTAGTTGTTTGTATCCAGCCCAACTTGGATGAATGCCGTCACGTTGTAATCTTGTGATTGGTAGAGCTATATCATTATTTTGTTCAGCAATATCTTTAATGATATCTTGTACATCAGATTTGATTGCAGGCAATATCCAATAAACCTTATGAGAAGAGGATATTCTTTTTCTTGGATCTTCAAGTTCCTTTCTGGTTTTAACACCAAAATGATCATTACTGCCCAAACTTATCACCACTATGTTTTATGCAAATTGACCCGAATTAGCTCGATTAAATTGCCAACTGTTTATTCCACCGCGGGCAATAACTCGGCATTCCTGCTTGAATTGCTGTGTTCCTACAGCAATACTATCACCTAATATAAGACAATCAATCATTTAATTACTCTGAGGCTCTTGTTCTGACCTTGGCTTGTATACGTACTTTACATACTTGAATACTGCCCATGTGCCAAATGCCATTGTAACAAGAGCAATGTGTCCGATCATGTTGAACCCCATTAGATACAACTCTCCTGCCCAGAGTCCAAATGCCAGGCACCAGAAGCAGGCCAGTAAAATACTAAACAGATATCTGGTAGATACCGGAGCATAACGAAGATCGTTTTTATTGGGATCCAGTAGATGATAAAATGATCTAGTAGTAAATAAAATGAATTTATAAGCACCAAACATAAAAATCCTTATTTTTTATCCCATTCTATTTTAGAATTGGATTGTTCAAACAACCATATCAATTGATCTAGAGTCCAGACATCGTCGGTTTCAAATGTCTCTAACCAATTGCTAAATCGATTCCAGCTGGTATTCTTCATAGGTGGCAGTGCAATTTCATCACCCCATGGATCATCTGTTCCTCTAACATCTATACGACCACATGAATAATACTCGATTGGTTCCTCAACTTCTATACTATCACCTGGCTGGTATTTACCATATTTTGTAACAAGGCTATTCTCATCAAAAGTAATTGTTCTTTTTCGAAGTAGACCTCGCTTTCTGTACCAATCAAGATTGGCTACTCCCATCCAGTTCGTACTATATCTTATACTCATAATTCGTTAATCTTTCTGGCCAGCTTCTCTGCTTCTTCTCTGGTTCTAAATGGTATACGCTCTACTGGATCACCATCAACAGTATCAATGCCTACATACCAGATTGTGCGATTTTCGTCTGCATCAATGCCAACATAGGCTGTACAGTTTTTGTAATCCAAGTCCATTAGTAGTCTCTTCTGCTAATGTCTTCTATATGGCAGGCCTGCTCGTAGCCAAAAAGATCGCACAGAGTCATCCAACAACTGTCCATTGTACCATTAAAGGATCTGTATTTCTGATACAGTTCAATAAACTCAGAATACTTACCCTTGCTTTCGGCAAATGCTTCTGCATTATTAAGAAATTTCATGGTTCTACCTCAAAACAAATTTTATTCTCTGCTATAAAAATACGCGATACTTTGCGGCCTTCGATCATGTATCCTGCAGAAATGAAAGGCCCTCCGCTGGGATCGGCAAAGCCAATATTGGAGTAGTCAATGGATTCCTGCCCTTCTTGGCCACCAAATCGCCAATATTTAAGATTGCCCGTAATACCGTAGGTATTTTCATCAATCTTCGTAAAGGTATACTCATCACCATATCTATTAAGCATTCTTAATCTCCTATTCACTATACCCATAGTCTAGCACCTTTTGATACCCGAGTCAAATGAAGGGTTACTTAAATTTACAGAATTATGATATGAAGTGCTTTAGAAGATCTTGTCTGGCCTCGTCTGATATGGCACCGACATGTTCATGAATCCAATCAGCACTTTCCTGTATGATCAGAGTAGCGAATTTCTGGAGTTCATCATCGTAACCATGACTCCAGTCTATGTAATCTCCGGGATTCCAGGCTTCGTCTTGCCAGAGTATGAAACCAGCTTGATTGGCTAACTTTAGAATACGATTCATTCATTGTTCCTGTTTCTGTTTGCCGCTATGTCTGTTGTTCGCAGATGATAATTAGTTACAAAATAAACTCCTGAATCTTTTTATCGGCATCTTCTATGTCAAACTGCTTACAGAATGCCCGAAGCTGATCTACAAAATGCTCTCCATCGAAAATGGCATTATGTATGGCCATGTACCCAGAATCCATGCCCAGTTCATAGCTTTCTGGACCAAAACCAAACACCTGGTAGAGTACGTAGCGATAGCTTCCCTGGTCTATGATATCTCCCTGATGAATTTTTCTGGTCACGTAACCAAAGGCCTTTAGCCTGTCTTCCTCAGAAAGACTGTTCCAAAATTCATCCTGTGCTTTTTTGTTGTTACAGGCCATGTCTAATAGTTGGTCTCTCTTGGCTTTAAGAGTATTCTGTACAACGTTACAATCTTCAGTCACGATTCAACTCCAAAATGTTGTTTGATTCTAAGTGCTACGGTGGGTACGGCCAGGCCACTGGCAACATCAGCACATTCTCGAACAATCAACTCGGCCAATGCTTCAATCAATGTCCACTGTTTAGTGTTTGTCAAGTATTCAACACTGATACCAACCTCAGTTGCTAGTTGGTTGACTCGTTCGTTCACGATTCAACTCCGAAATGTTCTTTGATCAGATCACCGAGGCTGAAGCCACTGACATGACCATTGCATCCAGCAACACCAGCACATTCTCGAACAATCAACTCGGCGAACATTTGAAAATTATCGCCCTGTACATGCAGGTCTTTTTCGGAAAATTCGGCCTGTCGAGCCAGTTCTCTAATTCGTTCGTTCATTTTGAGATCCATATCTGTTGGTTAATTCAGTCATGAGTTCGGCATAGGATTTGAACACCTCTGACCCAGTAGCACTGGTGCGAAACACAATGAAATTGCGATTATAAATTTCCACAGTGGCATCCAGGGTTCTGGCATAGCCAAAAGTCACTGACAGAAACTTAGTACCTTTTTTATTGACATGTTGCCCAGTTAACACTCCATAGGGAGCAGTGAAATTTTGTTGTTGAGCCCAGGCAGCAATGGCCTCACAAATCTCAGAACTATTCATAGCTGTACTCGGGCTGTAGGTTCGTAGACTTCGAAGGATTCATTGAATGCTCGATTCCAATCAGCGATCTTAGTATGGTAACCATGATCGAAATCCGGAGTATGCTCGTAAAAAGTATAGAATACGTTGTCAGAAGCCTGAAGCAGCAATTCTTTGCCCTGTAGAACGAACCCTCGGTGATGAGGGTTACCTTCGTGCATGACCGTGTAACCCTTTTTCATCATCTGATTGATCTTGGCTGCTTTCTTCAGGGCATTACGATAACGCCGCGTATACATGTTCATGTAAATCTCCTTAGATATTCCTGAGCCAGAGCCAGATCATCCTGCACAGCTACGTCCAGAGCAGCAGCTATCATGAGCTCCTTGATCAGGATCACTTCGACAACTGGAAAGACTTCGAACAATTGCAGGACCTGAGCTTCGGTTTCGCATTCCCAAAGCGCATCGGCTATGATGCTTTGCTTTACGCTAAGTCCAGGTATTTCCAGGTTACGTTCTGACATGCGGGTTCTCTGTAGAAAACTTCGGTTGCGGGGGTAGTAATTCGACCTTCGAAGTCAAGCTGAAGTTGCTCGTCAGGGGTAAGGTATGCATCAGTGACGATTTCGTGGTGTATGATGTATTCACGATAGTACTCGTTGTCGGACTCGATCTGAACCCTAACAGCATCAATGATGACGCTGACCTGGTCGGCTGCATGTACGTTACGAACAAAATAATCGTTGCCGCCCTTGGCCTTCCAGTAGGGCTCAGCCATGGTGCCGTAGTTTTCCAGAATCTGAGTTGAAATCATTAACCTGGACATGGTGTCGCCTTTACAGTATACAGGTGATGTCAGACATCTGTAAGCATGCTGGTACTGAGGTTTAACATGCAGCTGCTGACCAGCATCAGGCCCAGGAGGTTCAGAGCCTCGGTTAAACCCAAGTCCGGTCCAGCTTCGGTAATGCTGCCAGCTACAGCAGCCAGTCCAACGAAGCCTAGGCCAAAGCCAACAACACCCAAGAATCTACGCATTTTTGTCTCCTCGATCAGCATGCATGGCAGAAATCAACGTTGCTGTGCGTTACAGCAACGGCTTATGCTGGGGGAAATCTCTGGAATTCCAGCGATCGCAATAGTACTTGGCAATGTAACGCCGTCTAAAGCTGTCTAGGATGCATCCATCACGAGGATCGACTACATGATACAGAGGGATTTCACGCCCTGTACGAGTTTCAGTGAAACCCCTTAGGATTATATAACCTGGTTTGTTTTCAAACATCATACCGCGATTATAGCACCTGCTGGTACCTGTGTCAAGCCCAGGGTCTTTGGTTGGGGTCATGCTAGCCCCTGTCCTGATCGAAGCCCTGATTGAAGGCTTCGTTTTCGGCCATGACCTCATCCTGGGCTTCCAGTACCCACTGCAGGGGTACACGGAACTCTAGGGCTATGTCTGTCAGCGGACGATTGTCAGTGACAATAGCGTTCCTGAGGTCAGCAAATAGGTCAGCTAGGGCTGTCATGTAGGCCTCCATTACAGTACTTGGGGGTAAAAGTATTCGCCATGCGACTCGTAGTTCAGGATGTCGTAGATGACTTCCCGGACTGCGGTGTCGCTGATCTCTGCAATCTCGGGACGGCTACGACTCAGAGCATGGATCTGAGCCAGGGTCTGAGTCCAGTTCCAACCATGGGTTCTGGCGTTGTCAATCAGCTCTCCTACTGCTAGGTCACCGGTTAGGGAATACATACCAAAATCACTTACGAAGTCTTGCATCTGGCTCTCCAGGGGTTTCTCATTCATCATACTGCGATTATAGCACCTTTGTATACCCGAGTCAAGCAACGGGGTATTGGGCCCGCTCCAGGATTTCTCTGAGAACAGCCTCCTGGCGAGCACTGAGCTTGCCAAAATGGTCATAGAATCGGACCATCTTTGCTGCAAAGACATGGTCTCTTCTGGGGAGACTCTGGAGTACAGTAATGATATCTGCTACGAGAAAGCCCTGTTCTAGGTTCATTTGAGTTCCTTTGTTTACCATAATCGTATTCTAGCACCTTTCAAAGCCTGTGTCAAGCCCAGGGTTACTAGTATGCTGCTGGTTCTGGGTTCTCGAAATACTCGTCCTGAAGTCGATTCAACCGACTCTCGTATCGAGCAAAGCGCTTGGCTAGCATCACTAGCTGCATGATACCGTCACGCTCGTACTCTGATAGGTCTCTGAAGAACTCTGGGTTGTCCAGATTGTTCTCAACGTTGTCTAAACACTGGGCCAGCTCACCAGCGGTATTCTCGAACATGCAATAACTCATGCTAGGCATCTCTATGTCCTTATTCTACGCTGGTCAAATGACACATCTCGACATCAAGCTCGCACATGAGCTCGTCTAACTTTTTGCTGGAATCCAGATAACCCAGCTCCTCCAACTCATTTGCTACACTCTCTAAGCTGTTCATCAGCAGCTCTAGCCTTGCTGCTACATCTTGGTTTTTCACTATTACATTTCCTTTTTTATTTAGCATATCATAATTATATGTCCAAAAGAACAACCTGTCAAGAACCCGAGCGCGGCCAAGGGTCTTTAGACTTCTTGCATGTGCAGAGCCTCCGAGGCCAACTCACGTAGTTCTCGATTAATCTGGTCAAAGAACACAGATGGATCTTCGTAGAATCTCTCCATGTCCATCTCAAAGGCTTCAATGTCCTCTGCTGTCATGTAGTCTGGGTAGATCATGTTAGTCCTTATAAAGGTTAGGACGTTGCCAGGCCCGCTCCTGGCACTCCTGCCAAGTCCGCTCCGTCCATTCCTTGAACTGCTGGTCTGTTAGGGGTGTGGCCCTTGTTGGGTCTGTATCTACAAAATCTGCATGAACCATAAAAGACCCTGCTCCGTGTGCGGTTGGAGCCAGTTCTATCATTTCACCTAGGGTGCTGATGACGAAGTATTCAACACCTTTGTACAGGGCCTTTGCCATCTTATTCATCCTCTTCTACGAACTCATTGAGGAAAACGTCACCCCAGTCGCTGTCCTGACGTTCCTGCTCCAGCACCTCACCAAAAGCAAGGTCTACCCAACTCTGAGGTACGTCATAGATCCTAGCAAGATCCTCGAGGCTATGTTCGCCCCGACGGATTTCGTCTTGCAGGTCTATCATTAGGTCACGCATTCTTGCCATTTCAGTTCCTTTGTTTACCATAATCGTATTCTAGCACCTTTCAAAGCCTGTGTCAAGCAACGGGTCATTCAGCAGTTCATGTGCTATCTGATTCGAGTACAGGTAGCTCAGGGTCCGCCATACAGATTCTGTAACGTCATTAAACGCTCTGAATTGAGTGTAGAGGTTTTTGAAGTAAAACTCATCACCTCGTTCCAGTGCATACAGTTCTGCTCGCTTTAGGTATGTCATGGTGCTAGGCCTGGAGCTGACGCTGGGTGCTGGCTACAAAGTCCTGAATCAGCTCCCGCTGCCTACGCTTGGGCAGGAACTTCATGTAGTGTATGAGCGTGTTGTGTAGATACCCTACTTCGTAGTAGCTGGCTCCGCCGAGTTCAGCAAAGCGCTGTTCCACAGCAGCATTGAACTTCTTCAGTACCAGCTCTAGATTGTGCTGATTTTCTGTATAGAACATGCTCATGGTCGTTTCCTGGTTTTGGCATTCATCATAACTTAATTATAGGACCTTCGTATACCTGAGTCAAGCCCAGGGTTATTCGGGCCGACGATCTCGTATGGCCTGTACATGCTCATGATCCACCAGCAGCCGCTCAGCGGGTTCGGCCCTCCAGGGCATGTTCAGAGCCTGGTCCAGTACTACAGTATGCTGGACGCCACCACCATACTTGACTCTGCTGCTCAGTACGTAGCCAGTTATGTCATAGCCCCCGAACTGGTAACGAGCGCTGATGTGCTTGCCAGTAAGATCCCAGGACATCATACAAACCTCACAGTAATGTTTTCACGCTGAATTTTACGATTGATGGCCTGGATCCGGGACATGGTCTTCAGCAGGGCTGCGGTAAGATCAGCTACGCTTTCTGTGGCTGTTCCACCAATGGCCATGAGCGCCTGCAGTCTAGAGGCTTCTGTGACCAGCTGATACTTACGCTTTAGGGTAGGTACGTGTTGGATGCGAACCTGAGCGGTTCTACCCAGGATATCTAGGTTCTGGAATATCTGCATCTGTGTTTCCTTCTTATTCATCATAACGCTATTCTAGCACCTTTCAAAGACCCTGTCAAGCCGCGGGTCTTTTGGCCCTGTGTGGTTGGACGTCGTACCAGACACTGTGATCACGTATGGCGACCAGGAACGCCAGCTCCGCCCGGGCTTCGGCCAGGCTGTCAAAGCCACTGGCATCGTAGCTGCCGTCGTAGAGCTTTACGTAGTACGGACCGTTGCCAGGGCTGGCCAGAGGGTCGAAGCCGTATTCACCGATGCCGTCCAGGACAAAAACGGGCTCATCCATGTTCGTCTCCTTAGTATGCCATGGGGTGCACCATCTCACCCTTGCTAAAGTAAAAGATTCTGCCGTTGCTGAGCATACGAGCAGTGCGGGTGCTCAGTTTAACGTAGTCGTTGCCGTTGCAACGAAACAGCCTACCTATGGGAAAGACTGCGAACTCTCTTGCGAACATGGTTTTTTCCTTTAAGATCATAACCGTAATTCTAGCACCAAACAAAGACCCTGTCAAGCCTCGGGGTATTCGGTTTCGAACTGCTCATCGTAACGACTTTCCAACCAGCTGTCATTGTATGCTTCCTGCTCCAGGACTTCGGCCAGGGCCAGGTCCACCCAGCTCTGGGGTACAGCGTAGAGCTGGGCGATTTCTTCCAAGCTATGGTCGCCCTTGCGGATTGCGTCTTGCAGGTCTATCATCAAATCCTTCATTCTACTCATTACTATTCCTCTGGGAACTAGGGTTTGCAGTTCAATCTAGCAACTTCTTGCTGCTCCAGTAACCCTGGTTCCTTACTATACCACCATTCTAGCACCAAACAAAGCCCGAGTCAAGCAACGGGTCTTTGGCGCAGTGTCAAGTTCCGTTGACACTGCTAGAGAGCTGAATCTGCGTTGCACCCCTGCCGTCCACCCCAGCCTAACTTTCGAATGTAACATCATACTAGCACCAAACAAAACCCGAGTCAACCGTAGGGTCTTTGTAGAACTGGGCTCAAAGTCTAGATCCAGACTCGTGATCTGCTGAACACAACAGAATCTCAGAAAAAAAGTACTTAAAAATCAATGGCTTAGCAACGCCAAAAACCCCTGAAATCCCTGAATCTACGGTTGCTTGGCTTTACATGTGTCTGTATACAGTTGGAACTATTTGACCCCAAGCAAACACATGTACCATTATGGCTTTCATAAATCACACAGTTTTATGTAAAAACTGCTGAAAGACCCTTGACTTGACTCGGGCTTTGTTTGGTGCTAGACTACGCATATGTTAAATGCAAAAGGCCATAGAGAAATGCAAGCACAGAGCTCCATAAAGTTCGACGCAGCCAGCAAGAAGTTTTACGCTGTTGTGGGTTCAGTCAAGGTCCGGAGCAAGTCCCGTGAATACGTAGAACGCAGGATCGTCGAGCTGGGCGGAGCAGCCGTAACCGCTGCTAGCGCTGTGACCGAAACTGCAGCCAGCTCAGAGTTCGGCATCAATGAACGCTTCGAGTTCGTAGAGCAGATGGTCAACATGGTGTCGAGTCGCACCATGAGCTCGGCCATAGTCAGCGGGCCTGGCGGATTAGGCAAGACCCATACTGTGATTGCTAGCCTGAAAAAAGCAGGCATGCAGGACATCACAGAGCTCACAGGCTTCGAAGTTGGACAACGCATCAGCAGCAGTCGGTGCTTCAAGATCATCAAGGGCTTCAGTACCGCCAAGGGACTGTACAGAACCCTGTACGAAGGCAACGGCCAGACCCTGGTGTTCGATGACTGCGATAGCGTATTAAAAGACCCCGTAGCCCTGAACCTGCTCAAGGGTGCACTGGATAGCTACAGTGATCGCTGGATTAGCTGGAATGCAGACATTCGTGACGAAGATCTAGAGCGTAGCTTCAGGTTCACGGGCCAGATCATATTCATTACCAATATCGTGACTGGGAAAC
>OGVY01000129.1_pt1 | contig 12931 bp, 12 predicted proteins | sample 1575871 | NCBI WGS metagenome assembly OGVY01 (sample SAMN07581536, study PRJEB24739) | freshwater metagenome
GTGGCAGCAGTGGTACGATCGTCTCAGCCGGAGTCAGAACGATCGACAGTTTTATTTGTATTTCTATCTGGAAGAGCCTTCCAGTGCGGAAGGTTCCTGGTTGTTAGAGTTTCAAGTTTCCCCCAAGCCCTGTGTTTCGGCTTTTGTGGGCGATCAGTTTGATGAAGGAAACCAGCATCTCATTCAAAAAGTTTACGAAATTTTCTACTTTTCCATCAATTTTGGATCTTTCTTTTCTACTCTTCTTATTCCTTGGACGCTCAAAGCTTACGGGCCTGGGATTGCTTTTGGAATTCCAGGAATTCTGATGGGTGTAGCCACTCTCATTTTTTGGCTCGGACGAAAAGAATACGTCGTAGTACCCCCAACAGGTAAAGAAGGGGGAAGCCGGTTTTTTGAGATTCTTTCTTACGCACTTTTCAATCAAAAAGAGCGAAAACCGGGGCAAAGTTTTGTGGATGTCGCAAAAAATCGTTTTCCCGAAAGTAAAGTGGAAGGAGTCAAAGCAGCACTTTCCATTTTTTCTGTTTTTGCTGCAGTCACTGGGTTTTGGGCGCTTTATGATCAGCATGGAGCGAGCTGGGTGCTTCAAGCCGACAAGATGGATAGAACGGTCTGGGGTTTTCATCTGGAAGCATCGCAAATCCCGGCAGTGAATCCCATTTTGGTCATGCTTTTAATTCCAACTTTTAGCTTAGGGATTTACCCGTGGCTTGAGCGTTTGGGGATGAAAGTCAGTCCGCTTCGAAAAATGGGAGCTGGGATGTTTCTGTGTGCTGTGAGTTTTGTGTGGGTGGGGCTTCTGCAGGAAAAAATTGATGCCGGACAAACTGTGAGTGTGGTGTGGCAGTTTGCTCCTTGGGTGATTTTAACGGCAGCCGAAGTCATGGTTTCAGTCACAGGTCTTGAATTTGCTTACACCCAGGCACCTAAAGAAATGAAAAGTACGATAATGAGTTTTTGGCTCTTAACAGTCGCTTTTGGGAATTTACTGACTGCAGTGATTTCGGGGCTCAATCGATTTCAAAGTGGGGCTATGGAGTTTTATTTTTATGCAGGGCTCATGGTGCTCGTCGCAGGGCTCTTTACTTTCATGGCCACCCGGTATCGGGGGCACCAGTATGTGGGGGGGTAGATTCGGTCTCTAGCGTTCAGATTGTTGACTGCAGGGGAGATCGCGTCTTCCCCAAACTTGAACTTTCCCCCTTTTTCTTCGAATGGAATCGCAGAATCTATACTTTTCTGAAATCTTGATTGCCTCTAGGTAAGCTTCATTCAGGGGTTCGCAAAAAGTAAAAAACAACAAGCAAGTTCCCCCAATGATTAAAAACTTAAGAACTCGATTTAAGGACTGCCAAGGGAAAGGCAGTAAAATAAGTACTAAAGAGATCCCGAAAGGAAGATCAACCCCTCTAAAATAAATAAAAGCGGTTTCTTCCTGGATCTGTTTTGGGATGGCAAACCCGAGCTGAAACAGGAGATAAAGATAAGAGCAACCAAAGAGTCCAAAAGTGAAAACGTTTTTTGAGAACCTATTTTTCACTCTTTGGATCCTAACACACTAGGGAGGCCCCCAAGTTTTGCTTAAAAAAGCTTCGGCTTGACGCGAAAAGTTATTCCTTGTATCTCCCTCCTTCATTTTAAGGAGGCTTTTGTGAAACAGTTTTTAGAAGAGTTTAAAGCGTTTGCTTTCAAAGGAAACATGATTGAGCTGGCCGTGGCGGTGATCGTAGGGGGCGCTTTCGGAAAAGTCGTTGAGTCTCTGGTGAAAAACGTTCTGATGCCTGTGGTCAGCTACTTGGTGCCTTCAAGCGGTGGGGATTACCGAACTTGGACTTTGGGGCGTGTTGAAATTGGAGCTTTCCTCGGAGAGTTCTTTAATTTCCTCTTAGTGGCTTTTGCCGTGTTCATTACGGTCGTAAAACTCACTCAAATACTTTTAAAAACCAAAAAAGCCGATTCCACTCAAAAGTAATCTTTCTTGCGGTAAGGCCCTCTCACGTTCAAAATAAAGAGCGTGAAAAGAGTTCTCATCCTTCTTGCAGCTTTCTTGGGGCTTACTTTTCTCCAAGCTTCCACTGAAACGCGCCAAGCGCATTCCGTTGCTCGGTTGGTTTCCGAAGAAAAGACTCTGGGCCTCGGGCAACCCGTTGCTTTGGGACTCCATCTTTCTTTAGATGAAGGCTGGCATAGTTACTGGGAAAACCCTGGAGACTCTGGAACTCCTCCTCTTTTTAAGTGGACTCTTCCGGAAGGGTTTAAAGTCCAAGGGCCTTTTTATACGGTTCCTGAGCGAATAGAAGTGAATCACCTCAATAGCTTTGGGTACAAAACCGAAGCTTTTTATCGATTTGAAATTGAAAATAGCCTTAGCGAAGTGCCTTCAAGGCCTGTTTCTTTAGTGCTCGATGCCGAGTGGTTAGTATGCGAAAAAACCTGTATTCCCGCAAAGCATCGATTTACTTTAGAGCTTCCTGTTGCCAAAGCTTCTGAGCCTTCTCCAGACGCGCCTCTGATTGCCAGATTTTTTAATCAGCTTCCAGAAGAAGCAGAAAAACTTCAAGTGGAAGTGGAGTCCAAACCTGAAAGCGAGAGGGTGGAAGTGACTTCTTCAAAACCCCTTGAAGTTTTGGATGTGTTTCCAAGTTTTCATTGGGCCGTTTCGCAGAAAAAACCCCTCATTGAACGGCAAAACGAGAAAACCCGATTGATTTTTGAGAAAAAAGGGGAGAGCCCAGAGCTCTCTTCGTTGGGACTTTTGGTTTTTCGAGGGCCTGGAGAAGGGCAAAAAGTTCGGGCTCTCAACTTGGTAAAAACAGAGAAGAAAGTTTTGTCTGGATTTTTTGGAGCTTTTCTTTTTGCATTCTTAGGAGGGCTTCTTTTAAACCTCATGCCCTGCGTGTTTCCTGTTCTTTCTATAAAAGTTTTTAGTGTTTTAGAGCAAGCTGGCAAAGGAAGCTCTTGGGTTCGGCACAGTTCTTTAGTTTATGCTGCTGGAATTTTAGTTTCGTTTACCCTTTTAGGGCTGATGCTTGCAGCCCTGAGAAGCTGGGGAGAAGCAGTGGGGTGGGGCTTTCAACTTCAAAACCCGTATTTACTCACTCTTTTGATTTTTCTTTTCCTAAGTCTCGGAGCAAGCTTTTTAGGGGCTATTGATTTGTCTTGGCTTCAAGCGGGTGCTGGCCAAAGCCTTACGAATCAAGCGGGTTGGACTGGCGAATTTTTCTCTGGAGTGCTTTGTGTGATTGTCGCTTCTCCTTGCACCGCACCTTTTATGGGAGCGGCTCTGGGCTATGCCATTTCTCAACCCCTCCCTATTCTGATAGTGGTTTTTTTAGCAATGGGGATTGGCCTTTGCTTTCCTTACTTGATGCTTGCTTGTTTTCCAAAAGCCGCCAAAGTTCTCCCGAGGCCAGGTCAGTGGATGGAATTGGTAAAAGAAGTCATGGCTTTTCCTCTTTTTGCTACAGTCTTGTGGCTTCTTTGGATTTTAGGAAAAGCAGTCAATCCCTCTGCAGTGATTGGAGTGCTCGGCGGAATTCTTCTTTCATCCGTGGGGCTTTGGCTTTTTCACTTAAAGAGAAAGAAACAAGGAAAACTCCATCGATGGGCAGGGATGGGGATGGGTTGGCTGGGCCTTGTTTTTTCTTTGATGTTTATTCGAACACAGTTATTAGAGGGCTCGCCCAATCTGAGTGAGCTTTCTGGTTATGGGATCGCGTGGGAAGTTTTCTCGGAAGATAAAGCAAAAGAATATTCTTTAAAAGGAAAAGCGGTCTTTGTGGATTTTACCGCAAGCTGGTGTGTGACCTGCCAAGTCAATGAAGAAGTGACGTTTGGAAATGCTTCAGTGAGAGAGTTTATTAAAGAAAAAGAAATTATCATGATGAAAGCGGATTGGACAAAAGCCGATCCGGCTATCACCCAAGCTTTGAAGTCCTATGATCGCATTGGAGTTCCCTTTTACGTGGTTTATGCTCCTAGCTCTGGAAAAGGAAAAGGATTAGGGGAAATTCTAACGCCCAAAATTTTCAAAAACGCTTTTAATTGAAACAAGGAGAAAAAATGAAAACAAAACTGTTGGGTCTTTTAGTTTTAAGTTGGGCAATTCAAGGTCTTTGTGCACCATTAGGAAAACCGGCTCCCGAATTTTCCCTTCAAGGCACAGATGGAAAAACTTGGAAGCTTTCTCAGCAAAAAGGAAAAGTAGTAGTTCTTGAGTGGTTTAACGAAGGGTGTCCTTTTGTGAAGAAGCACTACACTGCAGGGAATATGCAAGCTCTTCAAAAACAGTATACGAGTCAGGGAGTGGTGTGGTTCACGATCAATTCCTCCGCTCCAGGAAAGCAAGGCCATGTTTCTAGCGAACAGCTGGGAAAAGATCTCGCAAGGCTGAAAGCAAGTGCCACAGCGGGTCTTTTAGATTCCACAGGGCAAGTGGGAAAAGCTTATGAAGCTAAAACCACTCCCCACATGTTCATAGTCGATGCCCAAGGGGTGTTGGTTTATGATGGCGCTATTGACGATAACTCTTCAAGCGATCCAGCTACGATTGCGGGATCAAAAAATCACGTGAAAGAAATCTTAGATGGCTTACTGTCTGGAAAACCCGTAAAGCCGAGCTCCACAAAGCCTTACGGATGTTCTGTAAAGTACGCTTCGTGAGGTTTTTAAATATCTTGAGAGAGGGAAAGCTCTATTCGGTAGGCTTTCCCGCTCTTTGTCTTGCCCTTAAAAACGGCTTTGTTTGAATCGCTTCCTTTGAAGCGGAATGCAAACTGACTTGGCGCTATCGTCTCTAAGCTTTCGGGTGGAAAACAAGTATCCACACCTTGATCCGTCCCCCCCCAGAGTAACATTTCCAGAACGCGTCCCGACACAGCCCAACCCTCTAAAACCCAATGCTCTGGTTTGTAGGCAGATGAGATGTCAGCTATTTCGCTCGGCGTAAGTTCAATCTTTTTGGAGTAACCCGAAAGAAGATTTTTGCGAAGTGTGGCTCGAGTGATTTTATTTTCTTCCACTTCTGCAGCTAAAGTGAAGTTTTCTGCCAAGGGAGGTAAGTAACATTGATGATCCAGATCCGCATACCGAAACTCAGTTCGGATTCCGATGGATAAAACATCTGCAGCAAAACAAAATGAACTCCCTAAAAGAAATAGCCAAAACTTTGCCATTTGATTCCCCCTTTTTTTAACTAGTTTAAATCTAGCTCGGCTAGACCTAATAGACAACCTAGGAACTCATCATGAAAAACCGCTGGCTCCTCTCCCCCCAAGATTGTCCGGGATTTCTCAAAAACGAAGTGATTCATCACATGGAAAAGGGAACGATTCACCATGCCGAGCACTTGTGGGTCGAAATTCCTGAAAGATATGCTTTGGTGAATATTACTGAGTTAGTGGAGCGGTGTATCAATCGTTCAAAAGTAGAGGACGGTCTGTGTTTAGTAAGTGCCATGCACATTACAGCGGGGGTTTATGTAAACGATGCTGAGCAGGGGCTTTTAGAAGATCTCTCCGTATTTGATGGTCAAAGAAAAAAACGGATTCTAGTCAAAGTCATGGGGATCTGAGAAAGTAAGCTATGCTCGAGCAATTTTTGAGGGAATTCCTCATCATTTTCGCTGTCTCTACTGCTGTTGCAGTGGTTTTTCGCTTTGCAAGACTTCCGAGTCTGGTGGGTTTTATTGTGAGCGGAGTGATTGTGGGGCCCCATGGTTTTGGGTTCATTTCGGATACCCAAACGATTCAACAGATTGCTGAATTAGGCTTAGTTTTTTTGCTTTTTAGTATTGGAGTCGAATTTTCTTTAAAAAGCCTTCTTCAAATGAAACGAGTTCTTATTGGAGGAGGGGCTTTACAGTTTCTTTCCGTAACTCTCGTGACTCTCGCAGTTACTCAGATTCTGGGATTTTCAGCGAAAGAGGGATTTTTGATTGGGAGCATGATGGCCTTAAGCTCTACTGCGATTGTCTTTAAGACACTTCATGAAAGAAGAGAAATTGCTACACCCCACGGGAATCTGGCCGTCGGGATTTTATTGTTTCAAGATCTCTTAGTAGTTCCTTTGATGCTCGTGATTCCTCTTCTAGCACAAAGTGAAACGGCTTCAGTTACTTCAAAGCCCTGGATTGAATTTGCAATACGAGGAATAGGAGTCATAGGAGCTCTGTTTCTCGGATCCCGTTACCTTATCCCCAAGCTCTTTGAATTGATCGCCCGTTCTGGGGGAAGAGAAATTTTTATTATTGCAGTTGCTCTTCTCATCATTTTTTCTGCCTGGGCGGCCCATCAAGTTGGCCTGTCTCTAGCGTTAGGGGCTTTTATTGCTGGCATTATGATTTCAGACAGTCCCTATGGACATCAAGCTACTGCTGACATGATTGCTTGGCGAGATCCTTTGGTTGCAGTCTTTTTTGTTTCTGTGGGAATGCTCCTAGATGTTCAGTTTTTCGTAAACCACAGTCTTTCAGTCATGGGAGCCACCTTTGCCATTTTGGTGGGAAAGACAGTTCTCAATTCGATGAGCGGAAGTCTCTTAGGGGTCATGCAGCGGGCAAGCGTTGTAACGGGATTGATGCTATCCCAAGTAGGAGAATTTTCTTTTATTCTAGCCGAAGCCGGACAAAAGGCAGGGGTTATTAATCCCCAAACTTACCAATTCCTTCTTTCTGTCATTGTTTTGAGCCTTGTTTTATCTCCTTTGATTATTCGTTTAACTCCTTCTTTAGCTCCGAGGCTTATTAAAACGGATCTCGTAGGAAAAATTATCGAAAAAGTGATTCAAGAACGAAATGCCCAAAGAGTAAAAACCCTCACGGTTTCAGAAGATGGCTTAAAAGACCACGTGATTATTGTGGGGTTTGGGAACAATGGGAGAAATCTAGCTTCTGCGCTTCGCCACTTGGGAATTCCCTATCAAGTAATTGAGACCAACGCAGCTACGCTTTCTCAGTTTCCTAACGAGCCTATACACTTTGGCGATGGAGGAAAACCAGAAATGTTGGAAACCGTGGGGCTTTTAAGCGCTCGAGCCGTTGTCATCACGATTAATGACTCAGTGTGGATTCATAAAATAGTAGCCGCTGTCCGAAAACTTCGACCTGATATTCGCTTAATTGTCCGACTTCAGTATTTTCTAGACGCCGATAAATGTGGAGACATCCAAGGGGTTGACAGGGTGGTGGCTGAAGCTGAAACGGCTAAACAAATCATTCGGAAAGTGCTTGGCTTCTATGAAGTCGCACCTTCTGAAATTGAAACCATTGTGGGATGAAGCAGCAGCTTATTTGGATTTTACAATGCTGCCATCCACAGGGTTGAAATAAATTTCCACCTTTTTTCCAGCTTTGTCGGTCCCATAGATTTCGTAACAGGTCCCTGGCTGTTTGAATTTTTTAATGGTGTAGCCTTCTGCTTCCACTTTCTTTTTGAAGTCCTCTTCAGACATCCACTTGTCTTTGGGCTCTTCGGTGCAATTCTTTTTGGCGTAGGCAGCGAAAGTGAGAGTAAGCATTAATCCAAGAATGAACTGTTTTGTCATAACATCTCCTTTTTCTTAAACTACTCTAATAGCTTTCCTCACGCAAATAGGAGAGAATGTTTTGTGGAATGAAGAAACAACTGGTTTACGATTTGCCCACTCGCTTTTTTCACTGGTTGTTCTCGGGGTGTTTTGTCACAGCTTTTCTGATTGCAAAAACACAAGACAATGAATCGGCCGTTTTCTCCTACCATATGCTTTTCGGGCTGACTCTGGGTTTTCTGATCCTTTTAAGAACTTTTTGGGGGGTTCTGGGAACCCAGCATGCTCGGTTTAGCTCTTTCCCGCTCAGCCCTAAATCATTAGTGAGGTATTTTCGAGGCATTCTTTTGGGAGATACCCAGCGTTGGGCTGGGCATAATCCAGCTTCTAGTTGGGCTGCTCTTTTTATGCTTGTTTTGGGGCTGGGTTCCTCTGTCACAGGGTACTTAATGGCTTCGGGTTTTGAAAAAGAGAATATTGAGGACATCCATGAAGTATTCGCCAATAGTTTTGCTGTTGTGGCCTTGACCCACATTTCTGGGATCCTACTGCACACTCTGCGGCTGAAGGATTGGATAGGTCTTAGCATGCTCACCGGAAAAAAAACCGATATCCCACCCACAAAAGAAATTCCATCTTCTAAACCAGTAATGGGGCTTTTGTTTTTAATGGTGGCTCTTGGTTTTTTTGCCTTTCTAGTGACCCAGTATGATTCTCAAAAAGGGCAGCTCCATTTGTTCGGGACCACTCTGGTGTTAGGTGAAGACCAAGAAATGAAAAAGGAAGACTAAGGCAAATGTTTGCTTCCAAGACGATACTTTTGAGTGTGCTCACTCTTAACATCTGGGGACTTCCTGGTGGAAAACAGCTCGGCCTGGCTCCTTTTAAAGAAAGTCGTGTGCAGGGAATTTGTCGGGAGTTAAAAAAAGGCCAATGGGACGCTATTTTTCTTCAAGAAGCGTGGCAAAAAGAAGACAGGCAATTTCTTAAGACTTGTGGATACCCGTACTCTTTGGATTCTAATGATCCTCGATTAGCGATCGATTCTGGGTTGTTGATTTTGTCTCGTTACCCCCTTCATAAAGCTCAAAGACTGACCTATCCTCCTCTGGATCTTGATGCTAGTGTTTTAGAAGAAGGAGAAGCTCTGGCTCGAAAATCTGCTGATTTAGTCCAAATGGAGCATCCAGAGGCTGGGCCTGTTTGGCTAGCCAACACCCATCTCGTTTCTTACTACGGAGAAGGGGTTTTGGATAAATACTTAGAGGTCCGTCGCCAGCAATTTGTGAGTTTTGTGGATTGGGTTCATCAGAACGTCCAAGGCAGGCCTGTGGTCGTGGGCGGAGATTGGAATTTTGGATCTCACAATCCTGAAATCTGGAAAGAAAAAGAAGCGGGGCTTTTAGGGTTTCAGGCCAGTAAGGAATCGGAAGAGTATTCAACCCTAAGTAAAGACAATGTCTTTCAAAAAGAAGATCAAGGAAGAGTGGATCACCTCTTTGCTTCGTCACACTTTGAGCCAAACAAAGGAAGTCTTGCGATGCATGAACGCATTCCGCTTTGGGCTGTCGATATCAATCTCTCAGATCATTTCGGCTGGACAGAGGAGTTTTTGCTTAAGCCATGAATCTCATTACGGGTCTCAGCTCAGAGGAGGCAAAACAACGCCATTCACAAGAAGGTCCTAACGAAGCAGTTCCTTCCAGTTTCAAAAGTCGGTTTGAGGATTTGAAAAAGATTATTTTGAATCCCATGGGGCTAATGCTTTTGGGGCTTTCGGCGCTCTATGCTCTCATGGGAGATTCTACGGACTCACTCATCCTTCTAGGAGCTTACATTCCGGTCACTTTGGTAGACGTTCTTTTAGAAATAAGAGCGACCAAGGCCTTAAAAGCGCTCCGAGCTACACTGAAACCTACTGTGAAAGTGATTCGCGACAGCGAAATAAAAGAAATCCCCTGCCGCAACTTAGTTAGAGGAGACATAGTGGTATTTGAAGAGGGGCAGGCCCTTCCAGCTGATGGAAAAATTATAGAAGCAGAAACTCTAAGCATCGACGAAGCCGCTCTTACCGGGGAATCGATTCCCGTTCGAAAAGAAGAAGGAGCTCCTTTTTTTGGAGGGACAGTGGTGCTTCATGGACGTGGGCTTGGATTAGTCGAGCTCATAGGAAAATTCACTCGATTTGGGCAAATTGCTTATTTGGTCGCTGAAACAGAAAGCGAAATAAGTCCCCTTCAGAAAAAAGTACATTGGGTGATCCAAAGAGTACTCTTGGGTGCTTTAGGGTTAGCTGTTCTTTTATTTGTCATCGAAATGCTTAGAGGTAAAGAGTGGCTTCCCTCTTTGATTATTGCGTTTACTTTTGGAATGGCTGCAGTGCCAGAAGAATTCCCTATTGTTTTTACGCTTTATTTGGGCTTTGGAGGGGGAAGACTTTCTAAACACGGGGTTCTCGTCAAATCTCTGCCCAGTGTGGAGACTCTAGGGAGTGTGGATGTGATCTGCACGGACAAGACGGGCACTCTTACTGAGGGAAAGTTTCACTTAGAAACCATCACTCCTCTTCAGCCTTTTCCAAAAGAGCTTCTTTGGCAAGTGGCTCTGATGGCTTGTGAAGAGCGGCCCATCGATGCTATGGAAACAGCGGTTTTTGAAAAAGGAAAGGATTTCCAGTCTTCACTTACAGATTGGAAGTTAGAATGGGATTATCCGTTTGAAACTCAAGGCAAGCACATGTCGCATGTGTGGAGGCGAGGAAAAGGACAGTTTCTCATTGCGATGAAAGGGGCTGTCGAGGGGGTGCTTGAGCACTGTCAGATAAAAACTTCCGAAAAGAAAAAACTCGATGAACTGATTGAACCCCTGGCCAGCCAAGGGAAAAGACTTTTGGGTCTTGCCTACAGAGAGGGCCTTTGCACAGGGGATCGTCTCTTTGATGAAAAAGATCTGACTTTTCTAGGAGTATTAGTCTTTGACGACCCCATTCGCCCATCAGCAAAGCATGCTATCGAAGCTTGTCAAAAAGCAGGAATTGAAATCAAAATGCTCACGGGCGATCATCCCATCACAGCGCATGCAGTTGCTGATGAAATTGGTCTCACTCATTCTCATGAATATCTCTTTACGGGTGCTGAACTATCAAAGCTGACTCGGCTAGACAGGTGGAAAGCCTATCAAAAAGGTGCTGTGTTCTCGAGAGTACAACCAGAGCAAAAATATGAAATGGTAGAAGCTTTAAAAGAGCTTGGAAAAGTCGTTGCGATGACAGGCGATGGTATTAACGATGCTCCTGCCCTTAAGCTTGCGGATATTGGGATCAGTATGGGAGCTAGTGCGACGGATGTCGCTCGTTCCGCTTCTCAAATGATCCTTTTGAGAAATGATTTTAAAGGTCTAGTCGAAGCGGTTTTTGAGGGAAGGCGCATCTTTGAAAACTTAAAGCGAAGTTTTTCCTATCTCATTGCTTTTCACGTTCCTATTATTTTGCTGACTCTCTTGCCGCCTCTCTTTGCCTGGGGCGATTTGCTTTTACCCATTCACATTGTACTCCTGGAGCTCATTGTGCACCCGGTTTCAGCTCTTGCTTTTGAAAACTTACCTACAGATCTCTCTAGAAGAGACGGTAAGGCTTTACTTTCCAAAAAGAGAGTCGCACAAGCTCTTCTTTCAGGAGTGCTCTTGAGCCTGGGAAGTTTATGGCTTTTTCACCAAGGAAGTTTAGAAGCAGGAATAGAGTCGGGGAGAGCTCTGGCTCTTTCAAGTGTTATTTTTGGAGTGACTGCTTTTGTGTTTGTAGAAAGCTGGCCAACAAAAGCAAAAAGACTGGGGTGGATTGGGCTGAGTCTTGTAGGAGTGGCTCTTGGTTTGGCATGGACTCCGTCTGTCAGTAATCTTTTTCATGTGATCCCTCTCACCCCTGGCCAAGTAGTGTGGGCTTTGGGAGTGGGAGTGCTGGCTTCGGTTCCGCGGTTTGTGATGAAGCTCCTACGATTTTAGAAAGTGCCCAAATCTGTCAGTCTGCTTAAAAGGTTCTCATCCGTCACAAGTCCTTCACGCTGTAAAAGCCCTGGTGCATCGGTTGCAATGAAGAGCTCTGGGGGAGGGGGCGGATGGCCTTTATCCGGATTTTTCTAGTTTCTCTATTTTGTTTAGGTCCTATTGAAAGCTTTTCTCAAGACCATTCTGGAAGAAGAAGCCTTGAAGCCTCATCTTTTTCCGAGCAAGTAGGCTTTAGAAAGAGCTCAGGATTATTTCCCATTCCCTTGGAAAGCCAGAGAAATCTTCAAAGAGAAGAGGGAAGAATGTTTTCTGGAACTCCCTTTGAGACTCTTGGAGCGAGGGTTTATTTAGGAGAGCCTGGATCTCCTCAGGGGGATTTAGAACTCTTTGGAGTGCTTGCCGGTAGAGCTAAGACTTATCGAGCCGCAGAAAAAGCCTGCACTGATTTACCGCCTCTTGGAAAATGGCGTCTTGCAAGTATCGTTCAAGTGAAAGCTTTTTTTGAGGAGCTTTTGCCAGGATTTCCTGTTCCGCAGGATCCCAATCAACTTGGTTTCTTATTTTGGGCAGAATCGGAAGATCCGAAATTTAATAAAACCAATCGGAATACTTTTTTTACGACACCGAAAGGCTCAGATCTAAAAATAGAGATGCAAGTGTTTACTAAATTTATAAATCGAGTCCGAAGAATTCAATCGCAGAGTAAGACCCCAGTAGAGAAAGAATATGCCAAAAGGTTTTTAGAATTTCTAGAAGCAGGAATTCCCGTCCTCTGTGTCTTTGGAAATGGATAAAAAAGATGGCGTCCCCACCGGGATTCGAACCCGGGTTTTCACCGTGAAAGGGTGACGTCCTAGGCCTCTAGACCATGGGGACTTAATTGCCGAGCCCCGGATAATGGTGTTTTTTCAGTCACTTGGCAAGATTTTTTAACGAGAAAGTACTTTCACTCTGGATTTCTTAAACCCTTGAATATCTTGCTGGAATTTCTCAAAGACTTCTTCGGTCAGCTCCCAAGGATCCACCCAAAGTTCTTTTAAACCTGAAGTAGGAATAGGAGTGCCTTCTGTTTCAATATTGAGTCCTAAATGTAAAAGTACTGACACCGCTGAACGTGTTGTGACTGAAACACTGAGTTTTCGTTTATCATAAAAAAGATCATTTCCTCTTCGAGAAAGATCTCGGCCCCCTTTTTCCCATAATCGCTGGTAAACAATCCCAACCAATAAGTGTTGGAGGAGAATCCCCATATCGAGGGAGTCCATAAACCACTCAGCTTGGAAATGAAGCATTTGAGGGCTGTAAATGGGAGCTTTGGCCTTTACATCTTCTAAATCCACCATGTGATCGAGACTGACTTGGGCTGGGCCGACAAAAGCAACCAAAGCATCTCCAAGCAAAT
>OGVY01000131.1_pt1 | contig 12878 bp, 12 predicted proteins | sample 1575871 | NCBI WGS metagenome assembly OGVY01 (sample SAMN07581536, study PRJEB24739) | freshwater metagenome
CCCAATCAACTTGTTTATTTTGAATAGCATCTTCAGGCATTTCCTGTATGTGCATAAGTTTACCACCCAAAAATCCCCACTTTTCTAATTCATCAATACCCTGCACCGAACCACCATCTTCCAATATCTTATCCCAAGTTTCTTTATTGTTTATACCAATTTTACGCAAAACCTTTTCTAATTCAGGATTTTTACGAATAAATGTTCCTTTTGCTGTTTGTTCCGTAAATACATTCGCAGCCCAAGGTTCAATTCCCGCTGAAATATTACCACTCAACTTTGAGTTTGATACCGTTGGTGCAATCGCCCTTAAATGGGTGTTTCTCATTTCAGTGCCAACACACCAAAGTGGTTCACCATATTCGTTTGCCAAATCCCTACTTGCCCTTTCACTTTCTATTTTTATTTGTGAAAATATCTTTCTTGTCTCAAATTGAGCAGGTAATCCCTCAAAAGAAATACCCCTTTGTTGTAAATAAGTATGCCACCCCAATACACCCAATCCCAATGCTCTACCTTTTTGTGCAGAACGAACTGAATTTTCAAACCCTCTCATATTTTTTGCTTTTTGGATAAATTCTTCCAATACCCCATCCAAAAACCAAATAGCAGTATATATCAAATCAGTATCTTTCCATTCATCATATTTAGCAAGATTTAGAGATGAAAGACAACACACAAAAGAGTGAGACTCATCCGTATGAAGTGCAATTTCACTACAAATATTTGTCATAAACACTTTTAACCCATTCTTTTTATATGCTTCTGGATTTTGTTTGTTTACATTTCCCTTATACATTATATAAGGTTCTCCGGTTGCTTTTCTTTTTTGTAGTAATTTAGACCATTTTCTTCTTGCTTCCGCATTCCCATCCTCCAATTTACGCATGAACTTATCACCAACAATTACACATTGGTGCAGGTTTAACGATTGGCGATTTACATCACCCTTTGGTTCTCTAATTTCTAACCAATCTTCAAAGTCTTTATGTTCAATGTTTAAATTAACGGATGCTGCTCCCCTACGAACTGCTCCCTGATTTGTTGCAAGGATTGTAGAGTCAAATATTTTACAAAAAGGAACTACCCCATCAGATGTCCCATTTTGGCTTATTTTAGACCCAGCAGGCCTAATCATATTTACACCAATACCCACACCACCACCATGCTTCGCTAAAAGCATCATTTCAAGGTTTTTTTGACCAATCTCTTGAATTGAATCACCAACATCTACCCCAAAACAGGAAATAGGTAATCCCCTATCTGTCCCCGTATTTGATAGGACAGGTGTTGCAAGGTTTAACCAACCCCTCCAAATATAATCAAAAAACTTTGATGCAAGATGTGGTTTATCTAACCTACGTGCGACTGCTGTACAAACTCGCCAATAAGCATCTTTTGGTTTTTCTCCGAATAAAACATACCCTTTTGATATTGTTTTGAGATATACTTCGGTATGCCCCCACAATGGATAATCAACTTCTTTTTGCCATCCTAATTCTTCTGCTATTTTATCTGCTACATTCATATTGTTTCTATAATTAAAATAAATCATCCCAATTCTCACCCTGACCGGGTTTGGAATAATCAGTAGACCTCATCGCAAAGAAATCAGTCCATGTAACTCCCCCCGTAAGATTATAAAACCACTCCAACTTTGATGAACTTTCTTTATCAACTTCAAAATAAAAGTCCCCTCCGGGCATTGGGTTGTATCCAAGTTCTGCTAGCTTTTCGTTGGCCCTTTGTTTTATAAACTCTTTCAAATCTACTGCATTTAGATTTTCCAAATTACCCATCTCAAACATTTTATCAATGAACTTTAATTCCATCTCTACCATTAATTTGGCGGCGGTTTGGATTTCATCCCTAACACTTTCTAACAAAGTTGGGTATTCTTCACACATATGTCTAAAAAGTGTACAACCCATTTTAGAATGAAGAGATTCATCCCTTACACTCCATTTCATTTGTTGTCCAATTCCTTTTAGAAGATTTCTCATTTGAAACGAATAAAGAACTGCGAATGATGAATATAGGGAAACACCTTCTGCAAACGCTGAAAAGATTGCAAGGCTTCTACCCACCTCTTCTCTTGCTTTTGGGTTTTCTTTTAATTGTTCGGGTGTCCAGTCCGCAGATACCTTTGTTAAATATTCAAATTTTTCTTTGATTTCCGGCTCATACATAAAAGCCTCAAAATCTTCCAACCCAAGTGTTTCATTCAAATAAGAATATGCGGTTGCGTGGATAGTTTCCTGCGAACCAAAACACATTGCCATTTGTTTAATTTCATGTTTTGGAAACCATTTTGTAACCATCCCAGTCCAATAATCGGAAACAGCACATTCGGTTTGAGCAAAACCTAAAAGAATATTTCCTACAAGATTTTTTTCGTGCGGTTTTAAATTTTCTTTCCAATCTTTTACATCTCCCTGCATTGGGATTTCAGTATGTAACCAAAATGCCTGCATTTGTGGCATCCACCCATCATTAAAATAAGCCGGATATTCAAATGGCTTATAAGGTATTCGTTCATCAAACAATCCCATAGTATCTCCCTAAAATTTTTGTGTGTAAATATAAATACAAATCAAAACCCAATATCACCCTTCATATCTTTGTATTTTTGCAATAAATTTTTCCTTACTAAAGTTCCCCCTTCTTTCATATCTTTTTGTGTATTTTGACCATCTACCGAATTATCATTGTAAATTTCAATTTGACCATTTGAGAAATTTGCACGAGATGGAAATGTCATACCATCAGGCCCAAATCGGTTTTTAATAACATGCCACCTACCAGTTCCTGCTAACTTATCATCAATTTTCCTACTCAAAGAAACTACAAAATCTGCGGTCATTAATTTAGAAAACGAACCTGCAATTGAAGTTCCCGTAATTATATCTTGATCGCTACCCGCACGATTAATCTGCGACGCGGTATATAATGGAACACCATACTCACCCGCCATACCCCTCAAATCTACTACCAACTCTTCCAAAACCTCATATCTTTTTTCTTTTACAGAACCCCGCAACAAATCGGCATAGTCAACTACAATAATATCAGGTTTTTTACCCTGCAACACCATTCTATCAATGTGGGCTTTCAAAGCGTTTATTCCCGCAGTTCCAGATGGAAAATCCTTAATTACCAAATCACCTTTCAATGAAGAAATGGTTTTTTCAACTTCTTCTTTATTATATTTTAAATTGGGTATAGGTATTCCGGTAAAAACTGCATCAAACCTTTGACCTATCATCGCTTCTGAAAGTTCTAATGTGTAATAAACTACCGTCTTTCCACTCTTAACGGCAGCTGCAGCAACATTTACCAATGACCAGGATTTACCAATGCCTGGCGGTGCAGCAAATATTACCAACTCACCAACACCAAAACCACCCTGCGTAATTTCATCTATTACATCCCAACCCGTTGGAACTGGGTTTCTTGCCAAATCTTCATATCTCTCATTTATCATCAATTTGTATTCATGCCCAATATCAACCGGTTGCCCAGCCTTCATAGCAGAATCAATTGTTGATTTTATCTTATCATACTTACCCTGCTCTAAAAGTGGGATTGAATCTAAAATAGCCTGTTTAAGGGATTGATTGACACAAAAGTTTAAACTCTCTTCTTTTACATAATCTAAATCATCGGATTCTAATCCCTTCCAAGCACCCTTTAATACATCTATAACCGAACTCTTTAGAATATCTCTCTCAATGCCGTTTATCTTCGTTTTAAGAACATCTAATGTTGGTTTGGATTCGTAGGTATCTATATAATCTAAAATGGTTTTACACAACCACTCAGAGGCTTCTGAGTCAAAGTAAGTGGGTTTTAATATATCAAATATCTGCCTGCTAAATAGCATATCTGATAATAGAGCGGATAATATTTTTGTTTGAAATCCGGTTCCGAATTTTGTTCCAAATTTTTCCATATGATACTAATATACAACTTTATTTGGTTTTTTCAAAGTAATTTTTTAGGATATTATCCAATCCCATAAAACTATTTCTTAACCACGAATCCACGTTCGCAAAAGCAGTATATAACTTATCATACATAAACATTTTTTTAAATTCCAGCAAATTCAATTTAGGCTGGTGATTATCCAATATATTTCTAATATTTGATGTTATAGATGTTGATATATCAGGTGATTTCAATTGCATTAAATCATAATTCAATTCTATTGTTTGAATAGAATCCAATAATTTTTTTGATAATTTCTCATCACAATTTTCCTTTATCCCTGCAACAAATCCATTATAATCTAATTCCACCTCATTCAAAAAATCCATTTTACCTAAAATGGTTTTTGCGCCAATACCATTAACACCTTTAATATTATCAGATGTATCCCCCATTATTACACGATACCAAATTAAGTTTTGTGGTATTACCCCCCACTCTTCCTTGACAAGGGGTTCATCATACATTACTTTTTTAACGGGCGAATAAACCTTAATTCGTTCATTTACCAATTGTAAAAAATCTTTATCGGATGATAATAGTACTACCTCTTTCTTAAAATAATGATTGGCCATCCAAGCCATTAAATCATCTGCTTCCACATAGTCAACTTGTAGAAGCGTTACGGGTAAGTTTTGTAAATATTCATACAAGCGAACAAACTGCTTTTTCATAGATTGCTGTTGGTCCTCTATATCCTCATATCCACTTAATCTATTCAACCGGGTTAATCCCGTTCTACCCCCTTTGTAATCCGCATACACCTTTTTTCTACGATGCGAACCACCCTTACCATCAAACACTATAACTACCCTCGATGGATTTAAATTACGAATAGTGGCTGCGGTGGATAACAGAAAACCTGTTATACCACCACAATGCTCACCATCATCATTAAGAGCGGGTACAGCACCAAACACTCTGATGAACATATTAAGTCCATCAATTATCAATACCTTATCATTTAGGTTTTGATTTGTTGTTTGCTGATTTCCCAGCTTACTCAATAATTCTTTGTAATTCTTAGTCATCAAAATCAGATAATTCTATGTTGTCAGTATTCGCTTCATCGGATGCTTCCTTATAAGAAAGGATATAAGAATCACAAATTTCGTTGTAGATTTTTTCCTTTATATCAGCACGAGTTTGGAGTAGTTCTGGGAAATTCTTAGCTTGAAACTTTATTTCTTCCCCAGTTTCTTTATCCGTCCAAGTATACCAAGCACCACTTTGATTTGCAAGTTTATACGCCTTCATCATCTCCAACCACGAACCCAAATTATCAATACCACTATCAAAGTAAATATCATAATCTATTGAACGAAGTGGTGGGCCCATTCGGTTTTTAATAACTTGAGCCCGCGTTTTAATACCAACCACCTGGTCAATACCACCAACCTTTGCTTTCAACTGCCCCATCTGCTTCAAACGAATTCTACAACTTGAATGGAATGCGATTGCTTTACCACCGGATGTAGTCCACGGATCTCCAAAACTTACTCCCATTCTCGTTCTTAATTGGTTTGTAAAAATAAGAGTAATTCGCTCTCTACCAATTAAGTTGGTAATTTTACGCATTGCCTTTGAAATGATGATTGCTTTTTGAGTTGCAAATCCGGCCTGGTCATAATCCGCTGATATTTCAACCTTTGTTGATGCACCTGCGACCGAATCCACTACAATAGTAACCAATTTCTTTTTATCGGATTTTCTTACCGAATCAATAATTGAATCAATTGCTTCAAAAATATCTTCCACCGTTTCCAATGGAACATACAACATCTTTTTTAGGTCAACACCAATTGCCTCTAAAAACTCCTGATTAAGTGCGTTTTCAGTATCAATATACACACCTAACCCACCCCTCTTTTGCGTATCCGCAATCGAATGGGCCGCTACCAATGATTTACCACTACCTTCCAATCCCGTAATCTCCGTAATTCTACCAACAGGCAAACCACCATTTGGTCGATTTGATATAGCCAAATCTAACATTTCAGAGCCAGTAGACACCCACTCGTCTAAATCGGTGGGTGTCTGCTCTGAGCCGTCTAAATAATAAGCTACTTTGTGTTGTGATTTGAACTTCTTATTAAGATTATCTGCGAGTATGGTAGATAGTTCATCACGAACTATATCTACTTTTGGTTTACTCATATAGATTAATCGTTAAAAAGGTCGTCAAATGCTTCTTTTACTGAACCAGCTTTCGTTGTGGTTGGTGTAGCTTCTACAACTGCAGGTTGTTCTGATTTTGTTTCTTCTTTCACTTCACCAGTTTCCAACCAAACCTCCAACATTCCCTTCAACTCATCATAAGTGTATCGCTTGAAGATTGTAGTTAAATCAGGCTGATTTTTTACCAACTGAACAATATTCTTATCTTCAGTCATTGGTGATGTGTTTGGTTTTACCCTAATAAATGTTTCAGGATAAGATTTACCCACCTCTGCTGCTGATTTGAACTCTACGGTAATATCTCTACCACTCATAGGGTCAGTCAAATCACCATAGTCTGGGTCTGCGAAGAACGCAAGGATTTCTTGGTAAACCTGCTTACCAAATCCCCAAAATTTAACACCCTCTGATTCCTCACCCCTTACCAAAATAGGAACATACGTTCTCATTTTTGGGGTTAGTTTTTTAGAGAGGTTGTAATCTTCCCTATCCTTCGTTGCTTTCAATTGCTCTGAAAATTCTACGATAGGGTCTTTCTCACCAAATGATACAGGTGATAGAATAGTTTTTCCACCAAAATCAAAGTGAAAATACAATTCAATGAAAGGGTTTTCTTTGTTGTGCACATACGGCACTAATCTAATTTGCTGCTTACCTGGATTTGGTTTCCATAAGGTATCAGTCTTTTGAACTTTTGTTTGAAGTGTATTCAAACGATTTCGGATTGCGTTTAAGTCAATTCCCATAATTACTCCATTTTTTAATAGTTAAACAAAAATTATAGTCACTAATATACAACATTTGGTTGACAATTCCAAATATTTTTCCAATATTTATTATTTTTTTATTCCGCAGTTACTACTTTATAAATAGTTGTTTTTAAGAATTTAAAACCAGCATCGCTTGTTAATAAAACTCCATTTTTATAATCTTCCCAATTCAATTGATAATTTTTATCCAAAATACCACCATTCAATTTTTGAATAAGTCTATTTAAGGCGTTTATAGTATATAATGTATTTGTTTCTCTTTTTCTATGAACCATTATTGTATTTGGTAAAAATTTTGAGGTATGTGTGGGCATGATATTGTAACTAATAACCAATTCATCTGAGTTTTCTAATGTCAATACAAATATTTTTTTACTAAATAATGTAAATCCGGTTTTTATAGCGGATACATCACTATCATATAAATGGTCTTTTGTAAAGGTTATTAATAATTGTGTTTTCACTCATATCTCCGTAATTATTTTATTCTGTGCCTAAATAGTAGTTTAGGCGAATCCGCATCTTCAGTTTTCATATCTACTTGTAAAAACGAATCATCTTTATTCCCCATATTAATTACAAGTTTAACACCATCAAACTTTACCTTAAATGGTGGGGTTGGGTTACAATAGTGTTCTGGTGATTTCATTTGAACATTGCCCGTCTTTTTATTAATTATTTGTGTGTGAACATTGTGACCACAACCGTGAACATTTTTCCACATATCAATTAGTTTTTGCTGTCCTTCTTCGGTTTTTGATAATTCTTCCATTTTAGATGCAAACTCACTAAGATATGCTTGTTTTAGGTTTTTCTTTTGTTCTGCTTTTTCTTGCTCTGACATGCTATCATTCCAAGCGTATTTCTTTCTTAATTCACCAACTTTAGCATCAAGTTCTTCACCAGTTTTACCCAAGTACGTGGCTCCAGCATTATTAACACCAGAGTTTTTCATTGTGATGTTTTTGGGGTCGGTATATGTTTTTGCAGAAACCTTCATAATTTGATCATTTCCATCTTTATCTTTATAATAAATAATCAAATCGGTTGGATCTATTTTTGGGTTAATACCCAATTTAGCTAATGCATTTTTACCTAAACCTCCAACTTGTTGAGCGCCAGTAATTTGTGAACCTTCTGGTAAAGATGTTTTCATTATGTCAGCTGCTTTTTTATTTATTTCATCAAATTTGACTTCATCACCGCCCAAATCTTTTAAAGTTTGTTGAGTAGCTTGATATGCTTTTTGATTTTCATTGGATGGAAATAAATATGCAACTACACCAGCTTCGTTATGTTTACCACTCATATCAGCCAAAGCTCTATCTTTAGAACTACCCCGCATAGTAACATCAATATTTTCTTCTTGAATAATTTTATTCATCTCTTCGCTTATGGATGTCCCACCTGCACCGGTAAGATGTTTGTAAGGTAATACAGTATTTGATGATAGATAGATTTTTTTACCACCAATATGCCCTTCAATCAAGTTATTATCAACCAATTCACGAACCGCCTGAATCCGTTCTTCTCGGGTTTTTGCATTTATAAATTGATTCCAATTTTGTTTTAGAATTTGAGCTCGTTGTAAAGTATTTTCATCTTGACCGACTAATAACTCATCAACCTTATCCAATTTAGCCTGTTCGGATTTTATAGCAGCTGATGAGAATTTTTTTATTTCACCCTGTGGTTTATCTTGCTTTTCCTTTTGGGCCTTTTCAATATCTTCTTCGCTTGCAATATCTTGCGTTTCGGGATTGTGTTTTTTAACGGTATATACTGAACCTGATTTTTTATTCTTAACCCAAGTATCTTCCTCCAACCCCATCTTTTTCTTTTTCAGGTATTCTTCTTTTTCAGCAGCGGTCATCATACCAAACTCAATTGCCTCTATATCCTTTTCAGGTTTATCTTCCTCACCATCGGGTTGAGCAGGTGGGTTTGTTGGTGGTTTTGGTGGTGTTCCTTGCTCTGATAACTGAGTGTATAAATACTCACCCACTTCTTTCCCATATAAATCAGATGCAATTTCGCAAATGTGCGTTATAACTCTTGGTTCATTTATGTTGATAAGGTCAGTTCCTATTTCAACCCATGCTCTATATAAAATTTCTTCAATAAAACTATTCTTCATAAGTATAAATATCTTTATTATATACTAAACATATTTTTATAATCATCCCCAACTTCAACCTTTACAGGATAACCACCAAACTCTATAATCTCTTTTACCTTTTTGGGAAATGTATCTATTTCATCATCCAATACATCAAATAAGATTGAGTCATAAGTATAAAGTACGGGTACTGATTTGTACTCTCCTAATTGTTTTGAGAGTTTATCTATAATAAGTATGTTTCTTTCCGTTTCTAATGATTGTAATAAGTAATTAAATAATTTATTTTTGTTCATTTCATCGGATTTTCGGATAATTCTCTTAAATATAGGGGTCTTAATCCCAAAATTAAACGAAAAATCATCCCATAACCTATCAATCATTGCGGAAACCGAACCATAAAATGGTATATGTTTATACTCATCCTGCACCCCACCATACAACTGCCTAAAAGTTATAGGTTTTGCTTGCTCCATAGGCACTCCGTATTGTTGACCTAACCAATTGTGAGCGGATATATCGACTGGTATGGGTTCTCCTATCAACTCAGCAATTAAACGAATGTGGTAGCCATCATAATCAAAACTGAACAACTTACCATTATCAAATCGGGATATAAATCTGCTTCGGGTATCATCACCCTTTTTAAGTGCAGCATAGTTAATACCATTGAACGCATTGGAAGGACGGGATGTGGATGTAAGAAAGTTATACTTTGTATATTCAATACCACTTTTAGTATTTATACCCCACTTTTCTATGTTGTATAAAGAATGCGGATATAGGGTTGAAAATTTATGTGGTGGGTTGTTCCTAATACTATTAAATAATTTTTTCCAATCACTAAACCCTTCATAGTGTTTTAGTATAGGTATTAAATCACCACTTTTTGGTACACCCCTTCGTCTAAATATAGAATATATTCGTAATTCATCTACCTCCCAATCCATCCCAAGATGAAACAATTGTGCTTGTAAATCGTATAAGTTGTGGGTATTGTAGTGATATAAAAATGATTTTAAATCCACCACAAACACCTCATTAAATTTATTCAGGTCTAACTCACCCCCAAACTTATCAATATCCAAATTTCGGAAATTTATACACACATCCACCTCCCCATCCGAAATAAAAAGGGATGATAATTCCGTTTGAGCAGGGTGTTTGCTCAAAGAACTATATATTGGATACACCAAAACCCTATCCAAAGATAGGGTACGGGGAATTTCGTTAAAAATCATTTAACTAATATACGAAAGAATAATCAAAATTACAAATAAGGTACATCAATTGTATAACCCGATACACGATAAACTGAATTGAACACCCCACCCTCTACTTTTGTAACTTTGTAGCCAAGATTAACCATTTTTTTGACAAACAAAAGTTCACTGTAAAAAGGAACTTTAAATTTTTTCCAATACTTTTTCATATGTTTGGGGTTAAAGGGTAATAAAGTGTTCTATGGTGTAGTTACCAGTTGTGCCATATACACTACTTTTAAAAGTTGTAGGGGTAATAGTAAAGGCTTTGTTTTTGGTCTTCATCGCCCTACCATTGATTACTGGCATTACATAAGGGTACATACCACCAACCAACCTACAATCAGCAACTTTGATACTAACAGGTTCACCATTAGGTAGCTCTGCTTTGAACCAACAATAACGTGAACCATCTTCACCTGCCTCTTCCCAATCTGCCACGTTATAACCATTGCTCTTACCGATGATATTTATAGGAATACCCTGCTGCCATTGGAATGATTTGGATAACGTTGATGCACGTTCATCTGCAATGTCTGCAATATGCTTTTGATATTGCGGCAGTGCCTCAATAGCATTAACGTATTTGGCACAATTTCCGTGCAGCCATAGTATGTAATTAAAGTCCTTATCAGCAATTTCGGTCAATAGTTGGCCGTTATACTTACCAAACCACACAATATCGGTAGTACGTTCGTCATTACCAGTACGTTGAAAATCACGAGTCTTACCACGCAAATCCTCATCCAAAGGTGTATTGGGGTATTTGGCCATTGCCACATCTTTATCAAATGAAACGTTTTTCAAATAATAATATTGAGTATCAACACGAGATAGGTGGTGATTACCATAGGCATCGGTGATGTAAACAGGGGATTCCTGAACATCCCATAAGGTGTAAAATTTGTTGGCGAAACCGAGAGTGTACATAGGTTTTAGAATTTATAAGTTAATTTTTTTACAAGCTTTCGTTTGTTCATAATCTTAGCATCAGCTTCCATTTTGGCAATTTCTTCGGATGTCCCACACCTTAATTGAAATTCATAAGTTGCTTTCCAAAGAACTTTTTCGGGACCTGTTAGTTTCATATCTATCATTTTTATTACATAGTAAAGATAGGTATAAATCCCCAAACTTCCAAACTTTTAATATTAAATTTATGTTAAATTTTTACTTTGAAAATTCTGCTAAATTGGTGTAATATCTTTCTATGTTGGGTATGGATTGCTTTATAAATGAAAGAGTTTTTCTATTTGTATCAATAACTGATTGAACATCTACATATCTAAGCTTTGCAATTCTCCACTCAAAGGTTTGCTTAATATATAACACTGGGTCAATATTTGGGAATATTTTTGGGGAAACTTCTACCAATTGTAATGGGGAATTAAACTTACAAATTATAAATCTTTCTATAAATCCAACCGCATAATCCGATTCAGTTGGGCGGGGTGTAAATGGAATTGGATCTATGTAATTACTAACAAACGTATTATTTGTTAAAATATTATAATTTTCTACATTTTTATTTTTTATATCACTTAAATTTCTATATGGTATAAGAGGTTGTGATATTCCCTCTCTATATTTTGTTTCAGTATAAACCTCCCCCGTACTTTTATACCTATGATAAGCACCAATATATTCAGTACCATCTTCTAACATCCATTGTTTAGATTTTGATCTATCGGATACTTTATCCCCTTTTAAATAATATAGTTTTTTTCGTGGCATAATAATTATACTTTAATCAAACATCATTTGACCTTCTATATCCATTGTCCAATCACCATTATCAAATTTATGCCCCTGCTTCAATACAACAAAATATACATTATTTTTACGAAGCATTGAAGGTAAACCTGATACCGTAAATATATTTCCAAATAAAAACTTTGGGTTTCCATCAACAGTAACGGTACAAGTAACACCATATGAATAACCACTTACTTTTCCGGGATTATTAGCCCAATGGTTTTTAACATCTGTCATTAAAATTTCTATTAAATCGGCATCTTTGTAAGGCTCTGCTTTAAAGCCTCTCATCTTAGCACCAATAAAGCCCCCTGGTGCGTTTGCTATTGCAGTAGTTACCGCTTTAAGATTGTTCTGCAAGTCTATTTGTCCCGATTGTAAATAGGGAGGAGTATCGTTATTACCTGCTATCGTAGAAGTTCTTAGTTGAATTTGTGATAAACTCTGATTGTTAGTTTCTTTTGTTGTATTACTACATTCAAATAGTTTTTTCCGCATTATTCCAATTTTACCACCATCACCCTGAGCGCCTGCCTGTGCAATTGCTGCCATTTCCGAATCAGTTGTTGATTGAACATTTATACTTCTAACAATGCATTTTTTATCTAAAATATTTAAAAGGGTTGGGGTTATTTTTTTTTGAATTACAGTTTTTCTGTCAGTTATTTCATACCCATATTTATCGTTATTACCTGCTATCGTAGAAGTTCTTAGTTGAATTTGTGATAAACTCTGATTGTTAGTTTCTTTTGTTGTATTACTACATTCAAATAGTTTTTTCCGCATTATTCCAATTTTACCACCATC
>OGVY01000134.1_pt1 | contig 12699 bp, 13 predicted proteins | sample 1575871 | NCBI WGS metagenome assembly OGVY01 (sample SAMN07581536, study PRJEB24739) | freshwater metagenome
GTTTCCCAGTCACGATAAAAGCGCGCTGCTCGGAGAAGTGTGAGTTTTGGCCCAGTTCTGCAATTGCCATCGAGCCAAAGAGGATCCTGCTCGACTGGTTTGCCCAGTTTCAAAAACTTTCCAAAGTCCCGCTCCCGAACCCAAAACAAGAAGAACCACGAGCCCCCATTGCAACTTTTTCTTTCGGTTCATCAAAAAAGCAATGAACCAAGCAGAGCCGAGCCCAAATAAAATTTGAGGAGTTTTTAAGTAAAAAGCAGGTGCCAGAAAGTAGCGTACTTGGCCTCCCAATACTTCATTGGTAAAAGAGCGCAAAGGCGCTCCGGCTAAAAAGAAAAGAAGAAGCCAAAAAACAAAAGCACGGAATGCTAGGGGGGAGTGAACAAAAGTAAGAGCTAACAAGGGCGCCCAAAAAAGACCGCGCTCTGAAAACAAAAGGAAAAAGAGAAGAGTTACCGAAATAAAAACGGCATCCATTTTCTGGCTTTGAATGTTTTTGAAAAGGTACTGAAAGCCAATGGGGATCAGAAGTACCGAGCTTAAAACTGTGATTCTAAGAGGGCAAAGTAAGATTCCTGGCAAAAAATTAAACTTCACAAAGCAAAAATGAGCAAAAGCAGCTAATACAACTCCCGAGAGGTTTGCCCAGAAAAAGGGAACTAATTTAGGAAAAGATACTTTTAAGTTTTGCACTCCCAAAAAAGCCAACCAAAACACTGCTACTACGCTTGGAAGTTCCCACGACCAAAAAATTTCATTTTTCCAAGGAACCAAGTGGGGATTGTTAAGAGCTGAGGGAATGAGTTCGGAAGAACTGAGTGGATTTTCGGGTTTTGGGACTAAAAACAAAGGCAAAAAAACACTGGCCAAAACTCCCGGTAGAGAAACAAAAAATCCAGTCCTCCATTGAGATGTTTTTGAAGTCCAAAGCAAGTAAAGAAACGCGAGCCCAATAAACTGCAAAGTAAGTGAAGGATGAATAAGCCCCGAAAGACAAAGCAAGAAACCTAGAAGCTTCCATTTTTCCTGAAGAAGAGCCCCGGCCGCCAACACCAGAAAAGGCACCACCAAATGACCGGGATAAGGAGTATGCATGAGGCTTGGGTAGTAGGCCAAATTGACGGTCCACGGTGCACAAAAGTAAGCAAAGCAAGCTCCTAGTAAACCCAGAAGAGGGGCTTTGCAGAAATTTTTTTGATAAACCATAAGGGCAAGTGCAAGTCCCAAGTTTTGAACAAAAATATAGAGCCAGCTTAAGGCGTAGGGAAAAGAAGAGTGAAGTCTCTCTAAATAAGAGGCCAGTAAATTAGGAAGCGACGCTACTGCAAAAGCTTTTCCCGTGACTAAACCAAAATCTCGGGCCCAAGCTTCGGGGTGATTAAAAATACGTGCAAGAACAATCGGATGATCATCGCCAATGGTATTGGCAAGTCGAGATTCGAAAGATCCCACGAGGAATAAAGTGGCCAAGGAAAAAATGAGCCAGGCCAGGAATCGAAGTTTTCTAGGATTTTCGAAGAAATAAAGAAGCATGGGGAGGAAAGCTTTTTTTAAAGCTTATCACAGCCCCTAGGTTAAAACTGGCCTATCAAGTCATTTGGTTAGCAGCGCCACCCGTTTGAAGAAGGGTCTCTTCTCTTCGCTCTTCTGCTTCCATTTCAGATTTGCAATTAATACAAAGAGTAGTGACCGGTCGAGCCATGAGGCGCTTTACAGCAATATTATCCCCGCAAGATTCGCAAACCCCATAGGTTCCTTCTTCAATTTTCTTCAAAGCTTCATGGACTTTACTGATAAGTTTGCGCTCCCGGTCTTTAATACGTAGTTCAAAGCTTCTTTCGCTTTCCAATGAAGCTTGGTCATTTATATCCGGCAAGGGCGAGTTGGTTCCCAAAGACGGAACTTCTTTATTCATATCGGCCTGAAGATCTTTTAGCTGGCCCAACAAAACCTTTTTTAATTTTTCTCTATCAGTTTTATTCATAATGTTTCCATCCCCCCCGGGATTTTCCCGAACACTCAGGATTAGCAGAACCCAGGGAAAAGTCAAACCTTCGTCTTTTTTGACTTAAATGTTTGATATTAAACAAAAAACCTATTTTCAGCGCCGCAAAATTGAGGGGTCGAAGTAGCTCCTTTTTAGCCTATATGTGCTTTTGGGCCACATTTGGGGGAGGAGGCAAGCTAAAAACTAGCTACTTCGAACCCTTCTACGTTCAACATACGTTCAACCAAACTTTTTAAAATTTAACGGTGCGCTTTGAACCCCCTCGGTATGAGATTTTGGTCTGGGGGTAACGAACCCACCCCTAACTCTGGGCTAAACTGAGGAAAGCCGGGCGTTGCTCCAGGGCTTCCACCCGGAAAAGTGTTTTCAAAGCTATTCACACCCGGTTGGGGACACATCACAGTGATGTTGTCACAGCCTCCATAGGGCAAAGAAGGTGTTGTTGGAAAAGGAATAGAATTGTCGTAGCTCGTAATAGGGCTTGAAGGAAACGGCATCGACGGAGGAAAGAATCCACCGGGAGGAGTGCTGTAGCCTCCGTATCCCGGAAAGCCACCGGAATAAGGTGACGTTCCAAACGGCGAAGTCGAAAAGGGATTCGAAAGTTGGGTTAGTAGAATATTTTGAGTGTTGATCAAATTAAGGAGTTGGGAATCAATCGAAGGCACCATGGGGAGAGTGCCACAACCTGCAAAACCCAAAGTGTCATAACTCGAACCACAACTTTGTGTGAAAGTACCGCAACCTCCTCCAAAGGAAGAAGAAGGAAAAGACGCGTAGCTAGGTGTTGCAAAGCTATTTAAAAATCCAGTTGGATTACTCAAATAAGAAGGAACTACTAAAGCAGGAGACACTGGAATAGCTGTCACGTTCACTGGCATTGCACAAGAGGCTAAAGAATTCATGCTTTGCCCAAAAGAATAGAGATTGTAGCCGCCCGTATTATACAAACCACAAGAGACACACATTTCTGCTTGGGCTCTTTCGGGTGCAATGATAAGCAAACTAGAAAGAATGCTTGCGCCAATAAGTTTCTTCAACCAATTCATGAAATCCTCTTAATAAAGCGCAAACGTTCCTGTAGGTTCGCCATGAGAAAAGCAAGCGCTGTGCCAGAGGAAAACTTGCGAAAAAAACGCTTCACGTCACTTCCCACTTAAAAACTTCGACCTAACGATAAGGCCGTAAGGGTCGAACGCTTTATTTCTAGCTACATAGCTTGTAAACTAATTAAACAGAGCAAAAGCCGAAAAGCGTTTTCCTGCCGTGTTCTTGATGTTTTCAGTTGCTTAAAGGGGGGATTTTGATTTTTAAAAAACTTTCTTGGTTAATAATTGTCTGTGTTTCCCATTTCAGCTGGAGCTATTCTGATTTTGTGCCTTTAAGAGAGCGAGCTCAAGGGCATTCCCTGACAGGAGCTCTCCAAACCAATGAAAGTATTTACTCAAATCCTGCAGGAACCACTTTTAGTCAAGTGTATTCCCTTGAAGGAACTTATGCCTTTCCTCGGTCATTCTCTGCTTCCGTAGTGGATACTCAAACCAATTCTTTGGGAGGAGGGTTGGGGTATTTTAAGGAACGCGAAATGGGTAGCTTAGATTATCGCCATGGTTTCAGACTGACTTTAGGATCGCGCTTATCCGAAAACTGGGGTTTTGGAGTGGCAGGAAAAGCTCTTTGGGCCAACAATCAAGGAAAAGAGACGAGTCTCAAAGATCTCGATAGCGGATTTTTGTGGAACGGCACTTTCGCTTCAGCTGGGATTGTCTTTCGAAATCTTGGAGGAGGAAATGGGGAGCTTCAACAAGAGCGAGAAGTTTCTGTAGGCGGAAGAATGAACTATTCCAACACTCTTTTCTTTTCTGCATCAGCTCATTCAAAGTGGGGATCTTTCTCACCTTATGAAGTAGGTTTTGGTGCGGAGTACGTTTCCCCATGGTACTTTTCTTTAATGGGGGGATATCGATTTCAAAGAGATCGGATCAAAAACAATCCTTCTTTTTGGAGTGCAGGAGTGAGTTTCTTAAGCCCTCGACTTTCGCTTCATTATGCTGCGGAATTTCCTCAATTAGCGGGTGAGGAAACCAAACACCTATTGGGTACAAATCTCGCTTTCTAAAGCTTCTTGAATCTGTGAAAAAAATTATTTTAGGTTTCATTTTTGTTGGCGCTACCCTTCTCAGAGCAGAGGCTCGTTTAGGGTTAGAGCTTCTGCCCAAGAGCAGGCCTTTCCGTCTGACATTTACGGATCCCAGAGAGCTTAGGATGGGACTGAGTTTTCAAGGAAATTCCCAGATCCATGCAGCTATTGGAAATTACTTCTCCCTATTTGGAATCAGATCCTCTGAGACTGAACTAGAAAAAAAACCAACTGTCTTTCACATGGGACTTGAAGGCGCCGGGTATTTTACAATGCGCCAAGCCGACAAACGATTTCCTTTAGAAACTGCCGATGGGCTCATTGGGGTCTATTTTGAAGGGGCTTCTGGGCCCTGGCAGGGACAACTTCGAGCAACCCACGTTTCAGCTCACTTAGCGGATGGCAGTTCGGGGACCCCAATCGCATATAGCCGCGAATTTTTAGTGCTAAGAGGAGCCTATGTTCCCAATGAGGATCTTCAAGTTTACGGAGGAATCCATTATCTAGTGAATACGGTTCCGATTGTGAATCCGTGGACTCTCCAATTAGGCGGAAATTATTTTCTTCCTCTTTCTTATCCCCTGGTTCCTTTCTTAGGATTTGATCTGAAGTGGAAAGAAGAAGCTAGTGCTAACCCCTCGTTTCAGTTCATGTTTGGTTTAGCTCTAAATAATCCACCAAGCGCATTTGAATCTTTTCGTTTCTACTATTCGTACTTCACGGGAACAGATCCCAGAGGGCAGTTCTACAATCAAGTCACTACTGCGCACTCCGTCGGAATTGATATGCAAATTTAGTTTACCCAATGCGTTGGGTTTGATTTTTTAAAAAAGTCCGAACTTTCTTTTTTGATTGGTATAATTAACTAACGCTTCAGTTGTTTCCTTTCTAATTTTATTTCAGGGGATCATTCATGAATTTTTTGAGAAGTCTTTCGGCCTTGTTTTATTTAAGCTGTCTCACTTTTTTAGGAGCCTGTGGAATAGTTCACTATCCTGGCCAACCGGGAATGGTCGCAAGCTCTTTTGTCAAAGTAGACTTAGAAATTTTAGAGGAGCCCGGACTTTTTGTTTATGAAGCAGTGTACGACAACACTTCGGCGGGAACGGGAGTGAGTGCTGTTATCACTAAACTCTATCCGAAAGCCCAAACCTATACTTCGAATGTTCGAACCAACGCTGATGGCACTTTATTCAAAGTAAAAGGGCAATACAACGGTGCTGACATTCAAATGATCTCTATGCCTCAACAAAATCAAGTTTACTTAAACCCGAACCATCAAATCGCTTTCCTAGTTGATTATGATCTCTCGCTGGATGAAATAGATGAAAAAAATGTGGCTGAAGAAAATCTGTTTAAACCGAGCTCTTTTCAGGGATTGAGTCCCCAAAGCTTTGAAACAAAAAGAATGCGATGGGAGCTTATAAAAGCTTCCCGATTTTTGCCGTCGGGGAACTTAGCTTATGAAGTAACGGCAGTGGGCATGGGAGGAACCAAGTATGTGCCTGCTGAGCCCATCAATTTAGAAACTTCGCTGGCTCAGAACGCAATTAAGACAACTCTTAATACACAAACAAAGCAGGACTTCTCTCAGTTTTTGGAAACGCATTTTCCAAAAGGCTACAAAGGAAAAATAGACTTTTACGTCAAAGATTCGACCCAGCCTTTGAGTTTTGAAATGGGTGTCAACACTCTCAAAACGGCAGAGGCTAGCGGAATAAAGATTATTAAAGACCTTCCAGATTCCTTAGTTCGCAAATTGAAAGGCAATTTATGAAACGATTTTTAATCGTCAGCCTCTTATCGGTTTTGTCTTATGCCGATGATTACGTCGTTCTTTTTAAGCAAGCTGAAATCGGAGTGGGAAGCCTAGACCACGGGGCCTATACTCAAGTCCTGCAACAATCTAACGAAAAAAGTGTCGGAGATCTAGAAAAGTGGATAGGGGAAAAAGGGCTTCGAAGCGAAAAACCCATTAAAAACCTCTGGCTCGTTCGGGGAGCTACGTTGTCGTTGAGTCCAGAGGCCATCCAGAAACTAAAAAAAGAGCCCTGGATCCAAGGGGTTTATGTGGATCAAATTCGGCAAATGATACCCAAAAAACCCAGTGTGCCAGCTGGAGACAGCTTGAAAGAAGTGGGAGTGGAGGGTGTGTGGGGTCTTGAAAGAATGGGACTCACTCAGATTCGAGAGGAGTTTCCGGAAATAGATGGGAGCGGAGTTACAGTGGGGATTCTGGATACTGGGATTCAAAGCCGTCACCCAGAGCTCATTGGGAAAGTCACTCGATTTAAAGACTTCGTAAATGGAATTGGGAATGATTACGATGATCATGGGCACGGGACTCATGTGGCAGGAACCATAGCAGGCAAGGATGTGGGAATGGCTCCTAAAAGCCAAGTGATGATGGCGAAAATCTTTGGGGCAGTGGGAGGGGGACAAGACTCTGCGATTCTTGAAGCAATGCAGTGGCAGTTTGATCCCGATGGAGATCCTTCTACTGCGGACTTCCCCAGAATCGTCAGCAATTCTTGGGGAGCAGATATTGCAGAAGGGATTCACGACATCGAAGAATTCTTGCCTTATCAATTAGCTATTCAAACTTGGGTTCACGGGGGAATGATCCCAGTCTTTGCGGCTGGAAATTCAGGATCTTCACCTAATGGAATGCCGGGCGGATTGCCCGATGTCATTTCAGTGGGTGCCTTTGATATCAATGGGAGCCCAGCAGAATTTTCAAGCATGGGGCCTAATCTTTGGAAAATTGGAAATACAGTGATCACATTAATGAAACCGGATGTTTCAGCTCCTGGAGTAGCCATTGCTTCGGCAATCCCAGGGAATAAGTATGCAGTTTGGGATGGAACTTCTATGGCGACTCCGCATGTTTCAGGAGCAATTGCACTGCTCTTGCAAGCTGATCCAAAGCTGACGGTTTCTGAAGTGAAAAGCCTCCTTTTAGAAACTTCTGAGAAAAAAGGGGATAACCAATTTGGTTACGGAATTGTAAATGCTTATGAATTAGTGAAAGCTGGCATTCAAAGAAAAAAACTTAAATAACTCAGGAGAAAAAAATGAGAGCATCTCTTTTTGGAGTTCTTCTTTTAATAGCCCAAAATCTTTATGGGGTAGTGGAAATTGGAGAAAAAGCGCCTTCGCTTTGTTGGAAAGCTTTATCTAATCAAGAAATTTGCTTGGATAAGTTAGAGGATAGGGTCGTGGTGCTGGTTTATAGTACGGGTTGGTGTCCAGGCTGTCAGGATGAAATTTCTGAACTCTCTCAAAGGTACTCTGAAATCAAACATCCAAAACTGTCTGTGATTTCTCTTTCTGCTGAGGGCGCCAAACACGGGCAAGCTGCAGATGAGGAATTTCTTAAATCCTGGAAAGAAAAATATCAAATTCCTTTTGAAGTGGCTACGTCGCCCAATAATGCAGGCAAAGATTTTTTTAAGCCACCCTATTACATCCCAGCAGTGGTCGTTTTGGATAGAAATTCAGTCGTTCGTTTTAAGAAAGTAGATGCTTCTGTGGATGAGATTTTTCAGGCCGTTCGGGCTTTGCTAAACTAAAGTAACGAATTGGTGATCACTAAAAAGGTTCACGTGAAATTGTTTGAGCATTTCTGACTGTTTTTTTGTCAGCCTTCCGCGGAATAACACCCAGCTATTTTTACCCAAAAGACTGAACACGTGCATTACAAAAGCATCAAATCCCACATAAAGTGTGGTTCTGGGGTTATTCACCAACTCGAAAATATCTAGCGCAGTTGTCTTTCCCCGTAGATCAAAATGCTCAAACTTGAATTGTGATTTATCTTTTATCTTGTCTTGGTCAGTACCCAAAACAACCACCTTGATTTCTGGGTCCTTTGCATGACTCTGAACGAGTTCAACTAAACGTTTTTTTTTGGCTCGATTAATCAAATAAGATGATGAATTGCAATAGGGGTTACATAAAAGAAGTTTTTTGTTTTGGGGTAAACCGAGTTTAAGTAATATTTCCGGATTAGTTAAGCCTTTGAAGTTTACCCTCGAATTAAGTGGCTTATCAAAATAACGAGAAAAACTGGAAAGCAGCTGACTGCAGATGGGCATAGTTAAATTTTGACTCACATGAACCAACAAAGTTTTAAAATGGGAAAGCTCAGTCATGAGCTCGAAGCGGCTAATGACCAAATCATACTGCTCATAAGGAGCAAGTTCCAATACCACAGGAAGGCCTAATTTTTTAAAAACCGGATACATTGCCGGTGAAACACGAGCCTCAACTTGATAACCCCTCTCCTGAAAAGACTTAATCAGAGGTAGGAAAAAAAGGTGATCTCCCAAATGCATAAACTCGCTATTATTAAGTTCGAAACAGATTTTTTGCAATTTGGGTAATTGACTGGGGTCTAAATTAAACAAATACAGATTAGGCTCTAGAAAAGAATATTGCTTGAACCAGCTAGAGCCAATGGTTAGATACAATTTTCTGAAATAACTTGCTAACTTCAAAATGCCACCACCAAATCAATACGCATTCGGATGTATAAAACCTCTAAAAAGAGTGAGAATCAAAATTTTGATATCTAAAAGCAAAGACCAGTTTCGAATATAAAAAAGATCGTGATTGATGCGCTCCTCAATTGAAGTGTTTCCTCTCCATCCATTGACTTGGGCCCAACCGGTGATTCCAGATCTGACTTTATGTCGAAGCATATATTTAGGAACGCTATCTCTAAACTGTTCAACAAAAACAGGTCGCTCAGGCCTAGGCCCCACTAAACTCATTTCTCCTTTTAAAACATTAAAAAATTGAGGGAGCTCGTCTAAGCTTGTTTTTCTCAAAAAACGTCCAAAGGGAGTGACTCTTTCATCGTTTTCGACTGCCCAAACAGCACCGGTTTTTTCTTCTGCATTGAGGGGCATAGTGCGAAATTTGTACATATCAAAAACTTCACCTTCAGCACCCATGCGTTTTTGGCTGTAAATGATTGGACCTCGAGAAGAACGTTTCACCAAAAACGCAATCAGAATATAGAGCGGAGAAAACAGAAAAATAAAAATGAGAGAACCTAAAATGTCAAAGAGCCGCTTGATAGCTCTATCGGTTGCTCCGATAGGAGGCGAGTTAAACTCAAGCACTGGTATGCCCAAATCTTGACCTGCTTGATAAGTGAAAGTACTAAACTTTCCGAAATCAGGAATCACTTTGATAGTGACCAGCTCATGGGAAAGGCTTTGAAGCAGTCTTTCGTAACGGCTGGGATCTTGTGAAGGGTAAGAAACCACAACTTTTTCTACCGATAAGTTTCGAACCGTTTTCAAAACTTCTTCTTCTTCACCCAAATAAGACACTTCAGAGAATTCATTTTGACTGGAACTGGGACCTAATCTTCCTATCCAATTCACTGGATAGGGATTTAATTTTTTTACTTGTTGGTAATAAAAACGTAGAAGCTCTCCACAACCCACTAAAAGAACTCGTGAAGGATCAATAAGAGTTTTTTCTATTTGATTCCAAAGGATTTGAATCAGGGCCCGCTCCACCACCAATGAAAGTAATCCCAGCGTGGAAAACACCACCAAATAAATTCGAGAGAATCGGTAGAGCTCCGTAAAGTAAAGATAAGCCACGAGAACTAAAGTCCCCAAAAGAATGCCTTCAGAGATTTTTTTAATGGATCTAAAACCAAAATCGATTCGGCTTCTTTGATAAACCCCAACCAAATGAAACACCGCGCAAAAGATTAAGGCTAAAGGAAAAAATAAAGAGTCATAAACTTCTTTAGCCGGAATCCCACGATCTAAAGGGAAAATTCCCAAACGAAACCTCAAGTACCAAGTAGCCCACCAAACTCCTACGAGAGTAAAAAGATCGGCTGCTTTGAGAAGGCTAGTCAGTAAAAATCGGCTCTGGACATATTGCATAAAAACCGCAGCATCATAGCTAGAGAGCTCTTGTGGGCACAATAGTTGATTTTTGTTGGATCGGCGCCCAGAAAAACTTATAATAATAAGGTACTTACAGAGCTGTTCTTTTCCCCAAGGAGGGATTGTGACTAAATCAGAGCTCATTGAAACCATATCGCGTAAAGCAAACTTAACGAAGAAAAAAGCGGAAGAGTTGGTAAATACGATTTTTGACGGCTTTTTTATGTCCATGGTCAAAGGGGATCGGATTGAAATTCGAGGGTTTGGAAGCTGGTTTGTGAAAAGTTACAAATCTTATGTTGGAAGAAACCCGAAAACTGGCGCCGATGTTTTTGTTCCTGAGAAAAAACTTCCTTTTTTTAAAGTGGGGAAGGAACTCAAAAAGCGAATCGACGCCTAAAAAGAGATTTAGTTAGAGAAAAGGCGAGTTGTGCTCCACAACTCGCCTTTTTTTAAACTGAGAATAAGTTTAGACGGTTTGTCCCACTTTGAATCCCATTCGGATCATTCCCCACATCACAAAAAGAGAACCTGCAGATACAAGGGCAAAGACCGTCCAGCTAAAATACCCAAAGTTATTGGGGCCAATCATGCAAAAGAGCATTGGAGCGGATAAATAGGCATTAGTTCTTGAAAACAATAAAGCTCTTTTTGCCAGTGCTGGCATTTCAGGAGGACTTTGTCCTTCTTTTACCCAAGTGATGATTTGGCGTTGAGCAGGCCAAATCACAAACCAAACATTGAACCACATGATAGTTCCCAAAGTAGTTCCCATCATGATCCACTGAGCTCGCCCTGTCATGGCTCCTTCAGAATCTCTCCAAAGATTGCCTTCAGAGCCAGGAAGTCCATATTTTGAAAAAAGAAGAATCAGACCAAAAACAAAAGTCATCATGGCTCCCCAACGAAACCACCAAAGAGCTCTAGGAAGAAGAAGAGGGTTTACTTTAGGTTTTACTTCTTTGTCCAAAACTCCTTGCAAAGGGACATTCACAAAATTGAAAAAATAAAGATGTCCAATCCAAATGATCCCAGCAAAAATGTGAATCCATCTAAGCAGGAACAACCAAGCTGAAAATAAATCGGTCTGCATTTTTAAAATCCTCCAAAAATTAAAAAACCTGCAGGATTTCACCATCCTTCCTGGACTTAGGCAACAAGAAAGCCTTGGGATTTGGACTCTGTCAAAGAATCGACAGCTCAAAAAAACCGCATTTTCGACTACTTAACGATTTAGCCTTTGCGGTGTTGGATAGCTTGGCAGGTGTTAAGCGAATGCTGCTTCTAGAAATTCAAGTACTTAAGTTGAAGACAAAGAGTATTCAGCCCTTGGCAAAGAGAATGCAGTTTCTAGGGGCGTAGCAATAAGATTTCGGGGAAGAGATGGGGTTACGAAAATACATTTTATTTCTCGTACTAGGATTGGCCTTTGCCTTTTCTGGGCCGGCTCGAGCAGAAGGCGGAGAGGTCTTGTTTGGAGCCGCAGCCATTACGGCAGCTGTAAGTCCCATGGTGGTCTCCGGCATCCAAGCTCAGGGGCAAGTCAATATTGCGCAAATACAAGCGGATACTTCAACCACTATCAGTGCAATGAATGCCCAAACTGCTCTTTACCAAGCTCGAGTAAATGCAAATGTAGCTTTAGCCCAAGCAGCTGTTTCTAGGGACATCGCCATGATTTCCCAGCAAGGCCAAACCAATAATTTACTCTCACAACTTCAATTTATGGCTTACAACCGAGCTTTGGATAATCAATTAGCCAGAGAGCGGATGCAAACAGAAGTGGAACTTCAGAACCGACTTCTTTCATTGGAGTATAAGAAACTAGAGCTTGCTCAAGTGCTGGCTGAAACAAATCGGCAAAGTGGGGGAGCTTTGATTTCTTCTAATACGCCTAACTTGAATAGTTTTGTGCAGTCACAAACCAATCCGATTGCGGGTGGCTTGAACTCTTTTACAGGTAACAAAAAAGATTCTAGCAGTGCATCTTCCCTCGGAGGAGCGAAGTCCAGCGTGGGCTTAAGAAGAGTTTTAAATGCAAGCATTTCTTCTGGTTCCACTCGAGCCCAAAGAAGGGCTTTTCAAAGTGATTTAAGTGAATTTAGCGCTTCCTCGCTTCAAACTGGGGAGTGGGGTTCTCTTCCTTTGGCTCCTCAAGAATCTCGAAATACTGTCCCAAGAAGAAGCCGAGCACGAACCACTCACATCAAGTAATAAACCATTGAAAACAGAGTACAATTTCGGATGTCCAGCTCTCTGTCAAAACGCTAATCAATAAAAATCTTTTAAATTCAGATAGTTAAAATACCCCCAAATCAACTCTTTAAAACTTAAGCACCTGTAGAAGAACTATCCAAGCTAAACCCTTCTTTATTTCAAATGTTTAAGTCTCAAGAAGCGTTCGTATTCTTGGCAAGGCCTATGCAGTATTCATCAGTTGAACAGCTTATTTATAGAGGCAGCTAGGAATATGCAACTTGTCCGGCAAAAATCTAAAACACTAGAAAAGGCTTTAAGCCTTTTCATTATGATTCAGCTTACGCTGCCTTCTTTTACTCAAGATAGACCTCTCATTGGGGGACCCAACGGGCTTCCTTTGGGAAGTGATTATGCAAATCCTGGGTTTGGCGAAT
>OGVY01000135.1_pt1 | contig 12664 bp, 10 predicted proteins | sample 1575871 | NCBI WGS metagenome assembly OGVY01 (sample SAMN07581536, study PRJEB24739) | freshwater metagenome
GTTTCCCAGTCACGATACGGGACACAATGGATTAAAAGGTACCCCGTTTCAGATCCCATTCTTTTTATGGATTTGATCCCCTACCGAGAAACTCGTGACTATGTCGGTTTTGTTACCACTTTCTCTTTATTGGCTCGGAATTGCGCAAAGAGAAAGTGGTTACAAGACTGATGCTGAACTCTCATTCACTCGGCTTTTAGCAAAACAACCCCTTTCGTTTCACTCGCTTCTATCTTCTCAAGACAGTCAAAGCGATCCTCTAGAAAATTGGCTAAAAGGAGAGAAAAAGCTCGCACGAAGGAGCTCTAATAATAAAAGGGCCAATCCTTTTATCAAACAGGCCGAACTCCTTAAGAAGTATGGATTTGATTTTTCCGCTGCAGTCATCTGCGATTGGATTTTTAAAACATACCAAAGGCTCGAAGGTGAAGTGCGTCTTCATATTGCCTCTTTAGCAGATCCCCCGACCGCTGTTTTGCAAATTCCTGGGGTATTAGTTTCTCAGCCACATTTGGCTAGTCGAACCGTTTTAGAGCGAATGTACCCCAAGCCTTTCTATGAGCTTTTTGTGAGAAACAGCGATGGAGTGGACCCCTACTTGCTTTTGGCTGTTGCCCGGAAGGAAAGTCGTTTTAATCCAAAAGCGGTTTCGTGGGCGAATGCTCAGGGGCTCATGCAAATCAATCCCGAAACGGCTAAACGAATGACGGGTCGAGAGGAATCTGCTTTGTTTGATCCCTCCTTGAGTGTTCGCTTGGGAGCGCAGCACTTGAAAGAGGATTTGTCTCGTTTTGATAACCAATTGGCCTATGCCATAGCTGCTTACAATGCTGGAGATTTAGTAGTGACCAAATGGATTAAAAGGTACCCCGTTTCAGATCCCATTCTTTTTATGGACTTGATCCCCTACCGAGAAACCCGTGACTATGTCGGTTTTGTTCTGAGTAATTATTATTGGTACAAAAAGCTCTACTCCCGGGAGCCCTTTCAGTTGAGGCCTGCTCGTTAGGTTTTAGCTTCATTGTTATAAATTATCCCAAATAAATGACTCGTGTTCGAGAGCATGATTAGCTAACGAAATAATTTGTTCATCATCATTAGCGTCAATTTTTCCAAAGTTACTTTTCACTCTTCTTTTGACCTGCCCTGCAAAGACGTGAACGATTTCCTTTTCTTTTTGGGATTTTTCAGAGCCTTTTTCTTCGATGCTTGCAGAGACTCGAGAAATGACACAAGCAAGAGCAAAAAGATCAATCATGGCATCGGCAAGCCTTCTTGTGGGAAATTGCAGATCCACAATCTTTTTTCCATGTTTTCTTAGGAGTTTATCCACAAAACTTGCTAATCCTTGAGTGCAGTCTTCAAAAATAGCAGCTTCTTCTTTCAGCTCTGGATGAGCTTTGGTGAAAGTGGCTTTCCCAATCCCAGTAGTCAGGGACACTTGTTTCTTTGCATAACCCGAAAAAATCCCAAAACCCTTAATAGGATCTTGGAATACTTTGTCTAGACTTGCAGCAACTTCTTTTAGTTGTTGTCCCACATCGTGCATTGCAGTGAGGGCAATAAACAGCCTTAAAATGTCATTGGTCCCTTCGTAAATACGATTGATTCTGGCATCTCGTAACATTCTCTCGTAGGGAAGTTCACACATGTATCCGCCCCCTCCAGCAATTTGAAGGGCTTCATCGAGTGTTCGCCACAGACACTCGGTGCCAAACACTTTACTGATCGCAGCTTCCACTGCGTAATCTTCATGCCCCTGGTCTACGAGACCCGCCACCATATTCACGACTGCTTCGGTCGCGTAACACTCAACCACCATGTGCCCAATTTTTTGTTTCATTAAGCCAAACTCAGAAATGGGTTTTCCAAACTGCTGGCGACTTTTTGCTTGGTGGGTGCTTAAAGCAATGGCTCGTTTCATTCCGCCTATACACCCTCCCCCTAACCCACTCCTTCCGCTATTAAGGATTTTCATAGCCACTTTAAATCCTTTCCCGACCTCGCCCAGAACATTTTCAGCAGGAACTCGAACATTTTCAAAGCTCACTGTGACCGTAGAACTGGCGCGCAAACCCATTTTGTCTTCGTGAGGACCTGTGCTAACCCCCGCCATATCTCTTGTTACAATAAAAGCTGTGATTTGCCCTTCGGGAGTATCTGTTCTAGCAAAGACAGTGAAAAAATCAGCTAAACCTCCATTGGTAATCCAAATTTTTTCTCCTGTGAGAATCCAATCATTTCCCTCTTTCACTGCTTTACACTTGATTCCAGCAGCATCCGAGCCGGCGCTGGGCTCCGTTAAACAGAAACAAGCAACCATTTCCCCAGTGGCTAATTGAGGTAAGTACTTTCTCTTTTGTTCCTCTGTCCCAAAAAGAAGAAGACCCTTCATCCCAATCGAACTGTGAGCTCCCGCAGTAATGGCCACTGCAGCTTCGTATTTACTCAGCTCTTGTAGAACTCGAGAATAACCAGTGACGCTCAGGCCTAAGCCCCCAAACTCTTCCGGAACTATAAAACTAAACAACCCAAACTCTTTCATTTCCTGTAAAAATTCCTTTGGCAACTCTCCCTGTTTATCCCACTTTCTAAAATCATTTTCTTTTCCCTTAAGCCACGAAGCAAAAGATGAAAAAACAGTCTTGAGAGTGTTTTTTTCATCCTCTTTCATTTTAGGAAATGGGAAAAGAATATCTTCCGAAATTTTTCCCATACATAAAGCACGCATAAAACTTTCATTGAGTTTGTTCATCGTTTTTCCCTTTTTTCTGGGTTCACTTCGTTTTTGATCCAATCGAGGTACGGTTCATGTCCGCCTTCAACAGGAATGAATAAGACACAAGGGCATTGGTAGCTGTGAGACTTGCTGACTAAATTTGCTATAGCTTCTTGATGGTCAGCTACCGTTTTAGCTATCAGAAGAACTTCTTGCATGTGATCAATTTTCCCCTCCCACCAAAAACTCGATCGAATTTCCTTAAAAATATTCACGCAAGCCACTAAACGCTCTTCCAAAAGCCTTTTAGATATCTGTTCGGCTTCCGAAGAGTCTTTTGTGGTGATGTAAACAAGGAGAGGTTTCATAACAGCTTATTTTATCATAAAGTAGAGAAACTCATGAAGATTGCGACTTGGAACGTCAATTCTATTAAGGTTCGGCTTGAACGAGTCATTCAATTTCTTCAAAGGGAGGATCCCGATTTTCTCTGCCTTCAAGAGCTAAAGTGCGTTGAGGAAAAATTCCCATACGAAGCCCTAGCTTCAGTGGGCTATCAATGCGCCGTGTTTGGTCAGAAAACCTATAATGGCGTTGCGATTCTCTCCAAACAAAAACCTGGGCGAATCCTGAAAGGATTAGACCATGCTGATTTGGATAAGGAGGCTCGGGTTCTCTCGGCTGATTTTGGCTCTTTTCGCTTAATCTGTATTTACGTTCCCAACGGCCAAGAAGTGGGTTCCGAAAAATACCTCTACAAGCTCTCTTGGATGAAAGCACTTGAGAAATATCTTGCTCAGTCTTTAAAGGCATTTCCTCAACAGGTTCTTTGTGGAGACTTTAATATAGCTCAGTCAGATTTAGACATTTACGATCCTGAACCTTGGAGAGAGGGAATTCTTTTTTCTGAGAAAGAAAAAATAGCTTTAAAGAAAGTTCTCGACTTAGGTTTTGTGGATCTCTACCGCTCGCTTCATGCGACTCAGCCCGGATTTACTTGGTGGGATTATCGGAACTTTTCTTTCCAAAAAAATCATGGACTCCGAATTGATTTGGTTTTAGGCACTCCCCCAATAAGAAATACTTTAGAGGAAGTCTACGTGGACAAACTGGAACGCAAAGGGATTCAACCATCTGATCATGCCCCCGTCATTGCCGTTTTTAAAAAAGAGCTTCTAACGCATTTGAATTAGCCAAGTCCAAAACACTCTCTTCTAAAGCGAAATTGGGTTCAAGAGTAATCAGATCTGGACTCTCCACTTCCCCTAGATCTTCTCCTTCCAGGCTGGCATTTTCGCCTTCGTTTTTTCCGAACCCTTCCTCTTCATGAAACATCAAGGATTCGAGTGAACTTTCTTCCGCTGACAAGGAAGCATCAAGAGGGCCCTCGGGAGCTGTCGTTAACCCGATCATTTCCTCAGATATTTCAATTTCAGGAAGTTCCGGCTCAATCTCTTCAATAAGAGAAAGGACAGACTGACTCGATAAACTTGGGTTTGCCATCAGAGTCTGGGAGGTTAAAATCAAAGTGAGAAAAAAGAAACGCCACATACCTCCTCTTTTCGACAAAACGCAAAAAAGAGTTTATCGCTCAGCAACATGCTTTTTGAAAAAATCACAAATCAAACCGAGCGAGAGTCAGTTTTCTATTCTGAATCCGAAGGCTAATTTTTCCCCTGCAAGATCTTGTCCAATCAACTGGGACGCTTCCTCACCCAAAATACCCAGTGTAACCCACTCCTCAATCGATTTTTCCGAATGAAAAAGAATTTGATGAGATTGGTGGGCGTTGATTAAAAACCGGGGCATGATTTCGAGTTGAGCAGCAAGAAAGGAAATGTAAGTTTGCAATAGAGCCACCGCATGGGAATCGACTCTTCCAAAGTCTCTGGAGGTTTCCTTTAAAGGCGGGTTCTCTGAAGCGAGTCCCTTTTCAATCGCTTTAATGATTCTCCCTCCACTTCTTTCGATCTCTTTCGCATGGATTCCTCTAAAGGTTTTAAGCTCCTCAATGGATTTAGGCTGTGTTTTTGCGAGTGCTATCAACACTTCGTTATCAGCTACCCAGCCTCTCGGAATATTAGCTTCTCTTGCCCTGCTTTCCCTCCAAATCACTAATTCCCTTAAAATGGGCTCTTCCTTGTGAAGGTGAGCTCCTCGCACAATCTTGGCTGCCATTTCCTCCGGGGGAACATCAAAAATGGCAGCTTCAACTTTGCTTTCCTGAATAGCCCAATCCCATCGCGCCTTATGAGTCAGCAAATCTTTCAGTTTTTCATACAGTGCTACTAAGTGAGCTACATCTTGTTCCGCATAGTGGAGAAGCTCGGGGCTCAAGGGTCGGGCAAGCCACTTCGCCCGAGCTCGTCCCTTAGGTACGTGAACTCCTAAAAGCTCTCTGAGAAGTTTCTGAAGGCCAATGCTATCCCCTAACCCGCAAAGAGCAGCAGCAATCGAGGTATCCAGAACAGGCCCTGCCAGAATCCCGTAGCTCCAAAAAAGGCATTCCTGATCCGAATGGCTCGCATGGATCACCTTAAGAATTTCAGGGTTCACTAAAACATCTAACAAGGGAGTCAAAGCAGTCTTATCAAGGGCTACCGGGTCCACCAACCATGTCCTGGTTCGGCTAGCTACTTGAATCAAAGCTATCCGAGGATAAAAACTTGTTTCCCGTATGAACTCAGTATCAAGACCCATGACCGTTTCTTGGGTGAGCTCTGTGCACATTTTTGCTAAAGCTTCTGGGGTAGTAATCATATTCGGTGATTTTTGGGGCGGAGCTTTCATGGCGTCGTATAATTTAGCTTCTGTGACCTCTTCCAGAGATTGATGTTATGCAATTCCGAGATTATAAAGTGTTTTTTGCGCGAACAAACCAAGAATTCCTATGGATAAACCTTTTTCAACTTTGCCCTACCCACCCCGATTCATAACAGCTGCTTCCCTCTTTGATGGACACGATGCTGCCATCAATATCATGCGAAGAGTTCTTTTAGCTACTGGAGCCGAAGTCATCCACTTAGGACATAACCGCTCTGCCCAAGAAATTGTTGAAGCTGCCATTCAAGAAGATGCCCAAGCCATAGCCGTTAGCAGTTACCAAGGGGGGCACGTTGAGTTTTTTAAATATATTAGGGATTTGCTTAAACAATCTCATGCAGAACATATTCAAGTTTTTGGAGGCGGTGGAGGCACCATTACTCCAGAAGAAGCTAAGCTTTTGGAAGATTATGGAATTACAAAAATATACTCTCCTGAGGATGGAAGAAAATTAGGCCTTCAGGGAATGATCCAAGACATGGTTTCAAGAGTGACCCACCCCCCTCTTCAAACCAAACACTGGAAGAAGTTACACGAATTACCAAAAGATTATCAAGCTCTGGGAGAAATGCTGACCTGTTCTGAGTTAGGGGAGGCGGCCTTTCGGGAACAAAATCTCGCGAATCAATGGAAAGTCTTTCAAGAGGTTCTTGAGCACGCCCCTCGGTCCAGGAAGCCCTCTTGCGTAGTAGGAATGACTGGAACCGGAGGAGCCGGAAAATCAAGCCTGACGGATGAGCTTGTCTTGCGGATCCTCAACCACAACTCTCAAGCTCGAGTCGCAATTTTAGCCATCGATCCCACTCGCCGGAAGACGGGAGGAGCTCTCTTAGGCGATCGTTTAAGAATGAACAGTTTGAGCAATTCCAGGTGTTACATGCGGTCTCTTGCAACTCGCGAAGCTCATGTTTCCATAAGCAAAGCCACCCGCAATGCAGTTGAACTCCTTCGAAAAGCAGACTTTGATTGGATTTTTGTAGAAACCGGAGGCATTGGGCAAGCCGATACTTCAGTGGCTGATTTAGTTGATATTAATCTCTACGTCATGACGAGTGAGTTTGGTGCTCCCACGCAACTTGAAAAAATTGGAATGCTGGACTTTGCCCATATTGTGGTTCTCAACAAATTTGAAAAAGGAGGAGCTCTCGATGCATTGACTGAAGTCAGAAAGCAATTTCGAAGGAATCACAAAGAATTGGATTCAACCCCCTTAACTCGTTACCCCATTTTTGGAACCATCGCTTCTCGTTTCAATGACTCGGGAGTGAATCAACTTTTTGCCCATTTAAGCTCAGTTGCTTTTTCCGAAATAAAAAGAACTCAGCTCAAAGCCGATTTCCAAATTCCCCCTCCGCATCAGTTTTCGATTGTGCCCAAAAATCGCAGTCATTACTTAGCTGAAATTGCCAAAGAAGTTCGGCTCTACAAAGAAGAAGCCCATCAACAGGTAGCTGCAGTCAGATCGGTAGAAGCTCTTGAGGTCCTTTTAACTCAACCCCAATGGAGCCAAACTTCAAGAGAGGAATTAACCCAGACTCTCATTGACACCCAAGCGCAAATACAACCCGAAACTCAAGTCGCTCTGAAGAAGTTTGAGAGCCTCTCAGATTCGTATCAAAAGGATTCCTTTGCTTATCAAATTAGAAATCAAGCTTACACGGTGCCTCTGTCCCATGTCAGCCTGAGTCAGCAAGCGATCCCCAAAATTTCTGTTCCTCGATTTGCATCCAAAGCTGACAAAACCCGTTTTCTTCTCTTAGAAAACTTCCCCGGGTACTTCCCTTTTACTGCAGGAGTTTTTCCATTCAAGCGCAGTGAAGAAGATCCGAAACGTCAGTTTGCAGGCGAAGGCACTCCCAGCCGCACCAACAAACGCTTCCATTTTCTGTGTGATGGTGAAAAAGCTAAACGACTCTCTACGGCTTTTGATAGTGTGACTCTCTATGGAGAAGATCCGACAGAGCGACCCGACATTTTTGGAAAAGTAGGTGAAAGTGGAGTCAGTGTCTGTACTTTGCAAGATGCTCGGGAACTGTACTCTGGATTTGATTTATGTGATCCCAATACGAGCGTCTCAATGACAATTAATGGTCCTGCACCCATTTTGCTTGCTTTTTACTTCAACACAGCAATCGATCAGCAAGTTGAAAAGTTTGCGCAATCACATCGCCGGTCTCCCACTCCTGAGGAGTTTGTCTCTCTTAAACAAAACACTCTGAAACAAGTTCGAGGAACTGTCCAAGCTGATATTCTCAAGGAGGACCAGGCACAAAATACTTGTATTTTCTCAACAGAATTTGCTCTGCGAATGATGGGAGATATCCAAAGTTATTTCATACAGAATGAAATTAGGAATTACTACTCTGTGAGTATTAGCGGGTATCACATTGCAGAAGCAGGAGCGAACCCTATTACCCAACTTGCTTTTACTTTAGCTAACGGATTTACCTACGCGGAGTATTATCTTGCTCGAGGAATGACAATTGATGACTTCGCTCCCAATTTTAGTTTCTTTTTTAGCAATGGCTTGGATCCCGAATACACTGTAATAGGTCGAGTAGCTCGAAGAATCTGGGCTATCGCTATGAAACGGCTCTATGGGGCTAATGAAAGAAGCCAGAAGCTCAAGTATCACATTCAAACATCCGGGCGATCTTTGCACGCACAAGAAATGAGCTTCAATGATATTCGAACGACTTTACAAGCACTCATTGCTTTTTTTGATAACTGTAATTCGCTCCACACCAATGCTTACGATGAAGCTTTGACGACTCCAACTTCTGAGAGTGTTCGACGTGCTATGGCTATCCAGCTGATTATTTCTAAAGAGCTCGGGTGGGCGAAAAATGAAAATCCCTTGCAAGGAAGTTTCTTTATTGAGGAACTGACCGAACTCGTAGAAGAAGCAGTCCTAGGCGAGTTTGAGCGGCTCTCGGCTCGGGGAGGAGTCCTTGGGGCTATGGAATCTCACTACCAGAGATCCAAAATTCAAGAAGAGTCGTTGTTTTATGAGACCAAAAAGCATGACGGTTCTCTCCCTATTATCGGTGTAAATACTTACTTGAACCCCAATCCCTCTGGCTTTGAAGACAGCTTTCCCTCCGAACTGACTCGAGCAAGTTATGAGGAAAAGCGAGAGCAAATCAGAAGGGTTAGAGAATTTCAAAAAGAACACGAAAAAGAAGCAGACCAAGCTCTTGTGCAGTTGAAAAAAACGGCGGCACAAGGGGAGAATATTTTTGAAGCTTTAATGGATGCTGCAAGGGTTTGCTCATTAGGACAAATGAGTAAGGCCCTCTACGAGATTGGCGGTCAATACCGTCGAAACATGTAGGGAAAAAGAAAGAGAACATCTAGAAAATATACTTTTTACGACTGATATTGAGAAGCAGTGCAGTACAGATCATAAACATCATCATAGAGGATCCCCCGTAACTGAAAAAAGGAAGAGTCACTCCGACAATGGGCAAAACTCCAATCACCATTCCAATATTAATAAACACATGCCAAAACATGACAGCAGTCAGTCCTACAGCTACCAGCAACTCAAATTTGTCCCTAGCCCGTAAAATAGCGCGTACAGAAAAAAATAAGTAAGCTGCATAGAGCCCCAAAAGAAGAAGGGCACCCAAAAACCCTCTTTCTTCTGCAAAAACTGAAAAAATAAAATCGGTGTGTTGTTCCGGAATAAAATTGAGCTGGGACTGAGTGCCATCCAGATAACCCTTTCCCACCCATTTCCCCGACCCCACAGCTATTCGGCATTGCAAAGCATTGTACCCAGTGGCTCTGGGATCTGACATGGGATTAAGAAAGGTTTTGACTCGGTTTCTTTGATAATCATGTAATACATACTTATAGGCCAAGGGGATACTGATTAGAGCAACAATAAGAACAAGAAAAATAGATTTCCACTCCACCCCAATAAAAAGAATCATTGAAGCAGCCGTTAAAAATACAATACCGGCAGTACCCATATCAGGCTGTTTCTTAATCAGAATAAAATAAGGAATGATTAACAAAGCTGGTAGCAGTAATCGTTTCAACGAATAGGGCCCTCCGAGCTTTTCTTCAGAAAAATACTTAGCGAGAGCTAGAATAATTGAAATTTTTGCAAACTCTGAAGGTTGCAGTCGAAAAAAACCTAGGTTGATCCAACGCTGGCTTCCATTTCCAACGTGTCCCACCAAAAGCACTAGAATTAAAAGCAGCAAACACGCACCGTAAGCGGGGTAAGCTAGTTTTCTAATAAAATCTGAGTGAAGGAAAACAATCCCTGTCACTAACAAACAGCCCACTCCAAAGTAAATGGCTTGTAATTTAGTAAGACTTTGAAGCCCGGGTCCCCGGCTTGCACTAAAAAGAGTCGCTAACCCCAAACCCACAATGAGTAGCGTGCTTAACACTAAACCAAGATTAAAACTCTTCATCACTTCAGGAGAATCGGTTCTCAACATCACTCATCTCTTTCTTCGAAAGGGATTTGAATTCCCCGCTTGTTCTTGCTCGCTACTTTTGGTTCCTCGGGAACGGGAATCCCTTTCTCTAAATTGAGTTTATCAAAATAAGCTTCAATGACGTCTCGAACAATCGGGGCTGCTGAAGATCCATGGCAAGAATGTTCTGCCAAAGCAACCACAGCGATTTCAGGATTTTCTCGAGGGGCATAGCCCACAAACCAGCCATGATGTCGTTGATTCACTGGGAGAGCCATACAGTTCTTTACTTTTGAAATATCACTAAAACCTCTCACTTGAGCTGTTCCTGTTTTTCCAGAAATAATAACTTTCTTACTTCTGCCACTGACGACTGCAGTGCCTCCCGGTTGATTCACTACTTGAAAAAGTCCCTCTTTCACTGCTTTCCACACTTCAGGGGCTAGACTGATTTGAGCTTGCTTCTCTGGTTTATATTCTCGAACCAAGTCCCCGTTTGGACGCTCGACTCTTCGAATTAAGAAGGGTTTATACCTGGTTCCCTCAGTCGCAATAGTCGCGTAAGCATTTACCAATTGGATGGGAGTAATGTTTACAAATCCCTGACCAATGGCAGCACTCAACGTCTCCCCTGGTAACCATTCCTGTTTGAGGGTTTTTTGTTTCCATTCCGTATCTGGAATCAACCCTTTTTGTTCCCCGGTAGGCAAAACTCCGGTCGGATTTCCCAATCCAAAAAGTCTGGAATACTTGGCTATCAAATCAATTCCCAGTTGGGCTCCCAGCTGAGAAAAATAAACGTTACAGGATTCACGGATTGCCTTCACAAAATCAGTCCAACCGTGAGTTTTCCAACAATTAAGTCTGTGACTTCCACTTTTAATAAATCCGTGACAATCCATGCCTGTCCCTTTTTTTGCGACTCCTTCAGCTAGCGCAGCAACTCCTACAATCGTTTTAAAAGTAGATCCAGGCATGTAAATATCTTGAATCGCACGGTTTCTCATGGGTCTATCCTTATTCTTCTGGACTCGAGCCCAAAGGACCGGGTCTACTTCTCTCCCCGAAATCTTTCCCGGATCATACGAGGGTTGATTGACCATCGCTAAAATTTCCCCGCTTCTGGGATCTAGAGCCACCACAGTTCCATTGAATTCATGCTCTTTCATGGATTGATTGGCCTTAGCAGATAAATCAATGTCGATTGTTAAATAAAGACTATTACCGGGATGGGGTTCTGTTTGGGAAAAGTACCCCAAAACCTTATCGCTTTTTTCGCTGAGCCTTCGTCGGCCTCGAGCATCGACCTCTACGTATCCTATTCCATCCTCTCCTCTGAGATCTGAATCAAAAAGACGTTCTAAACCCGAGCGTCCAATGGTGTCTCCCAGCTGCAATCTTGGATAAGCTTTGATGTCTTTTTTTCCAACTTCGCTCACATAACCAAACAGCTGAGCACTCACTTCCCCGTAGTGGTATTTCCTCTGGACATTATTTTCGATATCGATTCCAAGAAATCCATTAGGTTCAGTTTCAATAGAAGCAATCAAGTCTTTGCTGATATCAGCTTTGAGCAACCCAGGAGCATAACTGGGACCTCGATTGATTTTTGAAAGGCGTTTTTCGAAGTCATCAAAATTAAGTTGAAGGGCACTGGCCAAACGCCGATTTTCGCTTTCCTCATAGGAGTAATATTGGGAAACAAGCACCACATCAAAAGCAGCGCGATTATCAATAATCACTTTGCCATTCCGGTCGTAAATACGTCCACGAGCTGCAATCACTTTCTCTTTTTTGAGCCGATTCGCTTCAGAAAAACTTCGAAGCTCTTCCCCCCGAACAATCTGCAAATAAAAAAGACGTCCAACTAGAATGATAAATCCTAGGACCATCGGGAGCTGAAACACCCAAATACGGGTCCGATACTGTTTTACTTCATCCTCGCGCCCGATCACACTAATCCCTCATGCAAGTCTAGAATCTGACGAGAGTCTTTCCCGCTCAGCTTGTCCAGAGTTCCCAACCCCATATAACAAAGCCAACCACACAAAGTATTAATAAAAAAAGCACCAGGATGAAGATTCCGCCAAGAAAAAATGGACCACCCACTCTCAAATCCTTCTGCAACGAGCGGTAAGACAAAACGAGAGAATAATGCGACTACAGCAATTAATCCTAGGACAGCTCCTCCAGAAGTCGCATAGAAGAATTCGCTGGAGAAGCGGGAAGCTAAAAAAACAATCAAATAATAAACAACAAAAAGTCCCACAGGAGCCACACTTTGTAACGAGTAGAGATGGGCCAATAAAAACCAAAGAAGAAGTCCTTCAAAAATCGGACGCCTCTGACCAAAATAAATCATGAAAGGAAGAAGAATATCCCATTGCATCAGGAGACTGGGAGCTAAGAAATAGCCCGTAGTTCTCAAAATAAGAAGAACCAGAAAAAAACCGATCATCAAGACCGGATTTAAACTACGAATGGTTCTTGGCTGATTGGTTTGAAGGTACAACAACAAGCACCTCTTCTAAACGATATAAATCGACTGCAGTTCTCACCGTAATATCTTGTAAAATCCCATTCGAAGTCGATGAAATTTCGGAAACATGGCCAATGAGAAGCCCAGGTGGGAAAACTCCCCCAAAATGAGTGGTGACCACAACGTCATCTTGGATGACATCTTCTA
>OGVY01000136.1_pt1 | contig 12646 bp, 15 predicted proteins | sample 1575871 | NCBI WGS metagenome assembly OGVY01 (sample SAMN07581536, study PRJEB24739) | freshwater metagenome
TACCACTTGTTTCTAACGCTCTTCCAGAGACAGCAATAAGTTCGTCATACTGGTCATAAAAGGGTATGACCAGACGAGCGTCATCAACAATTTGTTTGCCGTGATTTGGCATCAAAGAATCGCAAAATTTTTTGTATGAAGCCGTGAACAAAAGTTTATCATAGTGTTTTGTTGGTATTTGTCTGTTTTTTACATACTCTAGGCAAAAATGACCCTCGGGTAGACTGTTGATCCATTCTGCGTGTTCAAAAACTTTTTGTTTTGAAACTTTATCAAACTTTGGCGGTGAAATGTCAAATACAGCGTTAGCCACACTTCGACTGTTTGTTTTGCCCGAAACATACCTCTCCATCAAATATTCTTTATGAATCGATGGATCAATGTGTTTTAGTAAATTGCCCAAGCTAAGACCCACACCACAATTATGGCAACTGTAGAATAAGTCCGTGCCTTTTTGAAAAACATATCCTCGGGCTTTTCTTAGGTTTTTTTGGCTATCGCCACAAACCGGACAAGAAAAGTTCCAGAGATAGTCTTTTTTTTGCTTGAAGTTTCTTAGACGAAACGATACAAGACGAATATATTTCGAATCAATAGATAACATAGGCTCATAATGTAACAGAAAAGTTTCAAATTGTCAAGAATGTGTAAGAAGTTTACCTATGTTCTCTATGTTGCCCAGCAGCCATCCAACCACTACAGCACCACCCAGAATCATCCATTTAAATCTGTCAATTTCTTTTATAGATTCACTTACGCTTGCTTTAGAGTCTTCTTTTTTGTGGCGAATTAACTCGTTTCGAATCGCATCAAGCCTTTCAGTTAGTCTATATTCAATTTGGTCCATTCTATCATGAAGCTCACGGCTAACTGTGGTAATTCTAGAGTGAATCTCTTTGATATCTTCTCTCAATTCGCTTTCCGTTTTACTGTGTTGTTCGTGTCTTTGTTCATGAATGGTTAACATTCGAACCAATGCGTTGTTCATCTCTTCAATTTTTTCAATCGAGAGCGATAATTTGTCACAAACAGAATCAGTTTGTTGCACATCTTTTTCTAACAAACCTATCTTTAATTCTAACGAATGTATTTTTTCTTCGTCAGGATACATTTCTGCCTTTCTTTTTTATGGCTGTTAATTCTTCCAACAAACCCTTTAAGTCTTTCATTTCTTGGCGTAGTTGTGCTAATAAACATTGTGAATCTTCTTGTTCATTTTCATTTCCTGTAGCAAAAGATTTTACTTCATATTCGATGTGATAATTGTGTTTCATTTAGAATCCTCAAATATTTTTTTTTGTTTTTTGTACCATTCAGACCAAGCTTGAACCTTTATACTACATTCGTGATATTGCCCATAATTTATAGCTACAGTTTTTAACAAATCACTTAGTTTATTACTATCTTTTTTAGCTTCTTGTAGTTCTGGGCAAGATTCTTCCAGACCTTTTGGAATATCTGGAAAACTTGGCTTTACAGGAACAGAACATCCTGAAACTAAAACTGGGAAAATTAAATAAATTATTTTATTCATTTGGATTTATATTTTTAACAGCTGCATTGTGTAAATCAATTGCCTCTTGCGGCACTTTGCACTCTGCATCAATGATTTTTTCAACCTCAACTATTTTTTCTTGAATCACATACTGAGTGTCTTTTACAACCTTTATTTTTTCAACTATTTTTTCTTGTATTTCTACATTTTTATGTTCTGACAGTTTTTCGTTTAATGCAATTTGTTTTTCATACTCGGCAACTTTTTGTTGCCAATCATTTGAAGATGCTATATAACCTTTGCAATATATCGCAAAAACAAAAACTATCATCGACAACAAACGCACAACTCTAGCGTTTTCACTAAACTGCGGAAAAGGAATCTTATCAGCAAAATATGTTGCTATGACAATCAAAATACTGATAGCTATAAGAATGTTCACAAGTTCTGGCCAAAAAGATTGTAACAACAAATCAAACAAAAAACTCACGGTAGTTTCCTTGTAATAAATGAACTAAAAGGCATTACGTTTTTCTTTTTCTTTTTCATAACACCGGGTTCGCTTTGTGAACCAATTCCCACACCAGCAATTTCACCCGATCCAACGTTAACAGTTGGTGCATCTTCGCTCATTCTTTTTTTACGGCCTTGGCAATGAGCTCTTTGCGAAAATCCTTTTGGATTATTGCAATTGATGCTTTTTTTGTATTTTTCGGACCATCCCATTTCAATTCTCTTATTGTTTATTTCGGTCTATATTTCTTAATGTATCTGCTATTTTCATATCAACGGAAATTTCAGAAGAGATTATATTGTGTCCTTTAATACCAATTACTTTATCGGGCATACAACTTAAAAAAAGAAGATATGTTTTTAAAGCAGAATAATCTTCTTTTGGCATTTTAAAAAATAATAAACGAGTTGCAACCTCGGGACCAAAAACATTATAAAGCACAACCAAGTGATTTAAAACTAATTGTTCTCGAATCTCATTTAATTTTCGATATCTACGAAACAATTTTTTTAAATAATTAAATCGTTTCATATCTTCTCTAAACTCACTCATTATACAACTTGGTTTATCATACGCCTTTGTAGCGTAAATTGAATAATTCTCGTTCGTCAAATTTGCAAAGGACATTATAGGTTTTCTTCTAAATCCTCCTCATCCGATAATAATTCTTCCATTCTTTCCTCATTTCCTACTTCAGCGTAGAAATCATAACGACCCTCATCGGTGAGATAATATAAAATATAAATGTTTGTTTGAAGGCTCGCGTCACTAAACTGTTCAATTTCAATAACAAGCTCATCACCCTCAAAATCGGCCTCATAGAGTGCTGGCATATCTAAACCATAATAGGCCAACACTTTACGAATTTTTTGTATGCCAGCTTCTGGCGAGAGAAACAAATCATCAAGTTCGTTCATTAAACGAAAATTAATTTGCATACGAATTTTTGGATTACTGATAGCCGATGATGCTTCGGCTGTTGTTTCGTGTGCCTCAATTGCTTGGCCAACTTCTATGTTAGCCAATTCAAACAAATAATTTTTAAAGTTAATCATCAATAAACGCTGCCGCCGTCACCGGACATTGACCCCATTGCTACTAGAGTTTCTGTTTGAACGCGATTGGCACGGCCGCCCATAGTTATTGTGAAAACCGCATTTGACATTGTATTAGCAACTGGTGTGTTGGCATATAAACCACCATTGACAACGTTGACGCTAACGATATGGCTTGTTGAATTTACGCTAACAACAACTGTTGCTGGTGTATTTCCTGTTGTGGCGCCAATTCCATTTCCACCGGTAAAAGAAAGCGTTGCATTAGAACCCAATGCGCCATTGTTTGCAGTAACTGATATAATTGGGCCCATACCGACTTTGCGAATCACCCAACCAGCATGTTGAGGAACACCTTGACTAGTTGTTGCTGCTGATTGTTCTGTGGTATCAACGCCAAAAATACCTAAAGATGCGTTTTGAACGGTCGCGTTAATTTGTGTATTAGCATAATATGTTTGTCCGTTCGAACTAACTGATCCTGTTGTTCCGCCGTAACCTGTTGTATCAGTTTGTTTTGGTGCGTTATTGGCGGCGTCTAAATTTCCCCAAAGTGACATTTAAATCTCCTAAGTGTTGATAATTTTGATTATGTATTTATGCCCGCACACACGTTAAATATTTTTAGTTAGAGTGTTACCTAACTCGGGGTCTTTTTGAAACTTATCCTCGTCAGGCATTTTTTTCATAGCAGATTTTACAATTTGAGCTTTTTTGCTATTTTCTTTTTCTTCTTTGACCGGTTTTTTCATCTGTTTTTGTAAAGCCATTCTTGCCAGATGACGCACTTTGGCCATACCTTCGCCTCTTTTGCCAACCACTACATTTTTTTTCGGTTTGTTTGGTGTAAATGGTGGTTCTGTTTCTTCTTTTTGAACATTGTGTACAGAAACTTTCTTCGATTCGTAATCACCAACATCTACAACATAGAAAGGAGTGCCATGTGCATCACCTTTATCGTGTCTGACAACTTTGCCTGAAACCATCTTGCCATTGTGTGGGACTTTCACTTTGGTTCCTGGTGCGTGAACTTCGTCAATCTGTTCAACTTCTTCTTTTGCAAGTTTTCTACCTGCCATTTCAATTCCTTTTTGTCTTCTTGAAGCTGCATGACCAAATCTTTGTGCAGATTGATTAACAGATTTTTTGCCAGACATTATTCCTCTAACATAACTTTGTGTATAACTACGCATTTGTTCAGGAGCTTTTTGAAGGTATGAACCCAACGTCTTGTTAGAAATTTCATCAATTTGTTCAACTTCTTCACTCACAGACCTCCAACTGCCACCTTTTTCTTTGTACCACTTTGATGCCCAACCGTTAGCATAAGCCGAAGGGTATACGTCAAACTTTTTCTTAGCTAAAGCTTTTGCTCTAGACCAAAGTTCTGGATTGGTGGGCTCATTTTTTTCTTCAAGGTACTCCGTTTCTTCGTTCATTTCAGCTGTTAGATAGTTTGCAACTGTTGAAACGTAATCTTCAGCTAAAGTGATTTTTGATTGACACCATTCTGGCAAATTATCATTGTCTTCTAACATATCAGTAATTCTTTGTGCATTTGCCATAATTGAGCGTAAATCTGACTTTAGCATTTCACCTTCGTAATCATACTCGCGTTCATCATTGGATTCGTTCATACCGTGCATTTTGTTATGCATCTTAACTGCACTTTCCATAGAGCCTATTGGGCTAAAGCCGAGGCTCTTCCAATGATGTGGATGAATATGTTCTAAAACCTTATCTCTTGCATCTGTATCCATACTACGGACATGATTTTTGAGAGCTTCGTGGTCGCCTTTCTTCATCAGATTGGCTGCGGTGTGAAAACTATTCTTATCGATACCACCGTGTTCGTCAGCGTATTTCTTCAGTTTGTCTGCGTGAGCCCCAATTGAAGACTTCAGTTCATTTAGTTCAGTTTCTTCATTCACAAAGTGTGAACGAGAAACTGCGGTTGGTGTAGAAACATGCTTTTTTGAAAGGTGAATTGTATCACCTTCACGACTAGCATGAACTTTAGCATTAGTTTCATCGGTGAATGAAGTCTTTTCGCCATCTTTAAGCTTAGCAATTGCTTCTTGGTGCTCAGGGTGAAGTGGATATGAATGTGACTTACCATGATGAACTGTAATCATCTTACCCCAAGAATAATTTTTCTTATTAACATTAATCATTTCAGTTAGTTCAACTTCTTCATTTGCCATCTTATTACGCAATTGTAATGCAGATGAACGTGTCATACCTTTAATTCTCTTATCAAGAATCTTTTGTGCAATGTCTTTATACTCACCACTTTGAGAGTGTGCTGCAAGCATAGGAACTTCTCTTCTTGCAGCTTGTTGATAACTTTGATGAGCTTGTGCTGAGATTTCATCAATATGTTCAACATCTTCATTTGTTGTTCTGCCCGTTGCAAGCTTACCTGCAGCACGAACAATACCAGTTTGTCGTTTCATTTCTTTTCTGTGCAATTCTTTTGCTTCTTCTGGTTTATTTCTGGAAGCAGCAACACCACTTCTATAACCTTTCTCGCCAACATCAGCGGAAGCTTTTCTGATATATGTCATCAAAGTGGTTTTCTTCAGTTCATCAATCTGTTCGAAGTCTTCGTTTACATCATCTTTTTGTTTTGAACCACCATAACGATGCCCCTGCACAACCTGTCTCGAAGGTTGTTTCTTTTCTTTTGGTTTGTGAAAAATGTCTTCTTCTCTTTCACGGGCTTCATCCTCTCTCTTATCGCGAAGGCGTTGGATTCTTTGCAATGCGGTTTCTTCCTTCTGCAACTGCTGACCACCCTTTGAACGATAGTGAAGAACTGTTGACGCATCGTTGTGTTGGTCAAGATATTTGCCTTCAGCTTTTGGATTATGTCCCTTCATTGCCTTTGCAGCTTCGTGTGCATCTTTTTGGATGTACTTGAGTTCAGCATCAGACTTGTAATGATATGCATGACCCTTCAGAGGCATGGCAAGGCGAGCCTCATCGATTTCAACTTCTTCATTTCTTGGTTTGTTCGTCATTTTTGAAGTCCTTAAAATTGAAAGTACCAAAGGCGCCTTCAATTGTTTGTGGCGAGGTACTGGAATATGTTCATTGGAATTTGGATGAGTAAAAACATCGTGTGAACCCGATGTTCGCGTAAGTTTCCATCCTTGTTTTTTCAGATGACTGTGGACAGCTCTGGTGTCCATATTGGCACCGGGCATCTCTGTTAATTGTTCTTCTTCTTTCAATTTTACCTCAGCACTATCGCTTGTTGGCCTAGGAGAAACTACGGGTGTGCTTTTTACCATACGCGGAATTGTGGGCTTAAATCGACCACTTTCTCTGTATTGTTCAAATAGTCTATTTAGTTTTTTCACTTCAATCTTCTTTTGCCATCTTTGTTGCTGTAGCGTACATTACTGACTTGCCTCTTGAACCATATCTTTCTTTGAAGCCAGAAAGTCTCTTCTTCATACCCTTAACATATTCTTCTTTCTTTTTCATTTCTGGTTCTGTCAGCGAGCGTTCTTCAATCTGTTCAGCTTCTTCTTTTCTAACTGGTTGAACCGCCGGTTCTCTTACACTAGCAGATTGAAATGGCTTTGCTATTCCGGCATCATTTCTAACTTTGCCACTATTTTTTTCTTTTTGCATTTCAATCTCTTTCGCAAATTGTTCGCTATCTGGCTCTTCAGAAATCTTTCTGTCAATTTTTTTCATAGCCATATTGATGCCTTTAATTTTGCCTTTATCACTTGCACCACCACGAAGTTGCAGACCTCTTTTTTTGATATACGACGAAAGAGTTTGTGTTGAAAGTTCATCGATTTGTTCTGTTTCTTCTTTCTTCAGAACGCCGCGGCCAACCAGAACATCCTTGTGTGTAATCTTGTCTTTTGGATGTGCAAGTGCAGCAAGATTTTTTTCTTTTTCAGATTCGGGTTCTGTGCCCTTCTTAGCTTCATTAGCCATAATTTTAGCGGCCGCTTCAGCTACTTTTCTTGTGGTTTTGTTATCGTATTGCATTTGGTTCCCCTGTTTTTTTAATTAAATTCTTTGATATTAAAAGCAAACCAAACATCTAGTTTGGTAGAATTATCTACACGCTTCATACATAATGTTACCATATTTGGTGTGTTTCCGCCATATAACGAAATATCTAAATCATCACCGTCTGCATTTTTACCAATTATGATACCGGAGTGTCGTAATATTCCAGTATTTGCTGCAAAAGTATTTCCGGTATTAGAACTATGTTTGTCCTCATATATTCTATACTGACATTTTGTTCCAACTGAAATCCAATTTGGAATAGAGGCACCAGAAATTGTCAAATCACCTTCATACCACTCATAAACTATTGTGCTTTGATTTGCATTATTGTTTCCTATTTGATACTCAAATATTTCTGCTAAATCTGACAATGTTGTTGCGGTGTTAGAAACTCTAAAACTCATAACAGGCCGCATTGTATCATCCATTGTCCAACCACGATTTGTGTGTAAAGAATGATTATTAAATGCAAATAAATTACCAGATTCTTCTTCTGTAATTACTGTTATTGTATCTGAAATTTTTACAGGTAATGGATTTCCAGTAGATACAATATCACCATTGGCACCATTGGCCAAATACACCACTTCGTAAATATTACGATTGGTGTTTAGAAAATCGTCAGTTTGGGTACTAAATTGCGTCATTGTTCTTCAATTCGTAAAATTAAACTTTTCTCGCCCTTAAATATTCTATGAAACGTATTTTTTGGAATGACATAATCGTAGCCCGGAAGCAACTCTATGGGCAGTTCATTGTCCATTTGTAATTTCCATCCAGAACCGCAAACAACGTGGACACTTCTATCCTCTTTGTCTCTGTGCCAAATTAAATTGCTTTCGTCTACATTTTCGTCAAATAAACGATAAAACATTTTTCCAGAAATCTCGGTGTCCTTATAAGTTTTCATTTTACCAGAAGAAGTTTCCGCCGCCAGATAAACCTAAAGACTTCGCGTACCTTGGCGTGTTGCAGGCCCAATATGCAGCACCGGTTCTATCTTTTTGTGTTGAACACCGGTGTCTTGCAGCAAATGATTTTCGTGCTTCTGGATCGTTTAATTTAACAGACAGCCCAGTTGTGTCGCCCCAAGTAACTTTTTTAATATTGCCCGTCGAAGGGTCTTTTACATACACATAAAACTTTTTAGGGCCTCCGCGTTTTGGCTGATTAAGTGGAGGGTTTTTGTCTTCTTCCTCAACCATTGGACAATCTAAAGGAATATATGTGCCATTGAACTCTATAATCTCGCCGATATCGGTTTCCTCGACTAAGGCTTTATCAATCGGGTCGAGTTCAATCACACCTTCTTGATACCACTCTCGCGCTGTTCTCCAAAGTTCAAAGTATTTTTCTGAGCCAACTCTAAAAACTGATTCGTGAATCGGTATCTGATTGTTTGAATGCCATTGAATGGCTTCGACCATACTTAAATTTTCAAGTTTTTGTTCTTCTCGCATTAAATGTTGTTTAAATGTAATCATCCAATGGGCCTCTTCGCTCTAAATGTCTGTAGGCTTATTCCTTTTTTCTTCAACTCATCTTCTTTTTGGTCACCAATGCTCATTGTTGTTTCATCACCAGTAAGCTCAACAACTGGACCGGCTTTTCCTGTTCTCTTTCTTATTTTGTCTCCCATACCTCTTGATATGCTTTCGCCAGCACCAGCCATAGAAAGTCCGGGTTCTATTCCTTTGTCTATCGATTCTTTAACATTTTCTGTATTTTCATTTATTTTAACAACATATCCGTTTTTATGAGATACAACAGAACCGTTTTTTTGATGTGCTTCTTTAGCAGCTGCTCGGCGTAACATAAAAACTCTAACCTTTCCATCCATAGTTTTTAACAGATTTGGTTTTTTATTTTCACTTAAATCATCAAAATCGCTTTCTTCTATTCTTGTTCCAAGAAGCAATAAGTTTAAAGCTGAAGAATCTGTTAAATCGTATTGTTCTGATAATTTTCCTTTTCCGTAATTGGAAACGTTTATTGGTTCACCTTTTCGTTCTGGATTTGGATCGTGTTTTCTTTTTGCTCGAACGGCGGCCGCTCTCTCTTTTTTACTGAGACTGGCTATTTTTTCATTCGACATACATTTAGGCTTTGGCTCGCCGGGCTCTCTCGCACAGGGCCCAATAACTTCCCCTTTGGCGTTGATTCTTTTCCACCCGCCTTGGGGGTGACTTGGGTCGAACCATTTTCTTAAATCCTCGGAAAAATGTTCATTGAATTTTTCATTTACATCATCAAATGACTCTTTTCTCATTTTTTCTGTTTTTTCTTTCATCGATTCAATAAAAGAACGATAAACAGCTGCAGCCGAGGATTTTCCCATAACCTTTGCTCTTTGTTCCATAGCAATAGCTGCTTGTATTTTATGTGCGTGTGTTCTGTCGCTTGCTTTGATTTTTCTTACACTTTCTTCAGCGTCTTCTTTTGTGGCAAATTTTAATCCGTGAATTGTTCCTTTTGGATCTTCATCTGTGTACAAATCCGAGTGTTTATTTGATTTGTCTGGCTGTCCCGGTTTCTTAGGCACTCTTGGCTCATTTTCTTCTTTGACGCTTTGTTTTACTGATGAACCGGGAACAGGAAGAGTTGGTGTTTCTTGTTGTTTTCCACTTACTTTTACAAGTTTATCGTTTATGGATCTGTGCGTGACTTTACCGTTTTTACCATAGCGACCAAATCCATAATATTGTAGTCCAAGTTTTTTTGCTTCGTCAGCCGCCATTGAGTCTGGATGCGGAGTTTTTTCTGCTGCATTTTTATCAACAGGTAAAACATCTTTTTTCTGCATTTCACCAGCAATCCATTCTTGAGCTTTTTCTGAGCTTGAAGGTTCAGAAACAAAAGCTTTAACATTTTTAAACAAACTAAGCATTTCTTCTTTTTTTGCTTTAACAATTTCTGGCGGCGCTGTTCTTAGGTCTTCAGAATTGTCAAATTCAACATATCGGTCACCAAACATTTTTGCAAACTCGGGTCTTGCAGCTTGCACAGAATCCCATTTTTGTTTTCGAATTTTTTCAGGAACGGTTCGGCCGCCACGTTGACCGCGCTCTATGTTTCTGGCTTGTGAAACTTCGTCAGCTGTATTCACCATTAACATTGATGTTTCGTAGCCAAGTTCCTCTAAACGGTCTTTTATTCTTTTAATTTTTTCTGGATCATCACCTGTTCCATTAACAATTAGTCCATTTCTTCCAAAAAGTGCAAGCCTTTGGCGAAGTTCTGTAACATTTTTTGCTCTGCCTCTGACTAATTCGCGTTTTTCTAATTCTGAATCGGGCATTTTTTTGTCTAAACCCTCTTTGCCCATTAGAAACTCAAAAGCTTTATCAGAGTTTATTTCGGTAAGACCGTGGCCAGAAAGTGTGTTATCTAGAACGTAATCTTTACCAGAACCTGGGCCTCCAGCTAAAAACACAGCTTTAAAAATAGATTTGTCGTGAACGCCTTCAAATAAAAATTCAACAAATTCCTCGTTAACATTTTCATCGATTTTCATCCCTCTACGAACATCGTTATACATATGATGTATTTGTTCATCCGATAACGATGACGGAGCACCCTTTTTGAAAGATTTAAAGTCACCGTTTGATGCGTGTTCTCGCATTTTACTTGCTGACATACCAGTGACGCCTTCGGCATCTGGATCTCGCTCGCCGGCAGAATGTACCGTAATTTTTTTGAAATTAAAAAGAGCACCTTCGTGGGTGCCATTGTATTTTTCTAAAGTTTTTTTGAACTCATCAACCCTATCTGAGCCGCCCACCGCGTGAAGATGCGTTACGCCTTTTTTGTGTAAATCGGCTGCTTGTGTTAGAAAATTTGGCGAAGATATTGTTGAGTGAGAAAAATTAACTCCGGGAAAAGCTTTTTTAGCATATTTGACTTTTTGTTCTGCGGAGAGTGGATTTTTCTTTGCATCTTGAGTGTGTGACAAGATGATATGGTGAGAGCCGCCAACTTGTTTGGCAATCTCTTTGACTTTGTTTACAAGTTTTTGGTGTCCGGATGTTATTGGGTTCATCCGGCCAAAAGCCATAACAGCGTGTTTTTCTTTCTGTTCTAACAGAAAATCTAAAAATTTCATTTTTCCGCCTCTACAGCAGGTGTTTTATTGTCTATTTATGTATTTAATGTGTTCGAATGATAAGAACGTTATCACCACCAGTTTCCATTGGTCTTTTTTCTACTGCCGGCGCCTTTTGGGAAACAATCACGCTGTCATAAAATGTGATGCTTTGTGTGGTTTTTGTGAATGCATCAACTTCAACCTGACCCTTAGTGTGTTCTGCATTTAGTTTGTCAATTAAATTTTTAGATATATTTACGATTGATTCCGGAACATTCAAGCCGCCACCGTGAGTGTCTGGCCAATAAGCTGCGTGAGTATCTTCGATGAAATACATTGCGTTTTTGGAGATTTTCGAATATAAAAATTGAAATGTTTTATTCACATGAGCAACTTGATGGCTGCCGTCGTCGATGACCAAATCAAATTCGCCAAATTCATCTATCAAACTTTGTAAAAATTTTGAATCAGATTGGTCACCAATTCTAACATAAACGCCGTCCTCTTCGTGTTGTTTGCAATTTGCATCAATATCAATTCCCACAATTACGGAATCTGGATGAAAATACTTTTTCCACATCTGCAAAGACCCGCCATTGAGAACACCAATTTCAAGAATTAATATTGGTTTATCTCTGAGAGGGCCAAAATGTTTTTCGTAGATTGGAAAATAATGAGTCCACTTTGTTATTTTCTTTTCTGTATTGTTTTCGAAATAATTCCATAAATCCATAATTCACCTCAGTAATGTTCAACATTGCCAGTTCCAGCTACAATTCCGGAACAATTTATTTTTTCAAATTCAACAACATATCTTTTATCCACGCACAGATAATGAGCGTGTTCTGTATCTATGTCGTATTCTAAAACACTTTTAAAAACTCTCTGTAATGTAAACAAATAATCATCAATTAAAGACGGACAAAAAGAATAAAATCTGGTGGTATACAAATGGTCGGTCACATTTTTCTTTTTGTCCTCTGGCATCCATGAAGGTATAGCATTCTTAAAAACATATTTTCCAAAAAAATTATCGTGTTTTGTTGTATCAAAATTTTCGTCAAGTAAACTTCTAGCTGAATATTTGTATATTCTTTTTACTTGATGCAAAATTCTTAACATATCAGGAGATTGTTTTAATGCTACTATTGTTTTAAATAACATAACAGTTTCTTTGTCTCGCTGTTCTTTGTCTCGCTGTCGAGCAGCTCGTGCGACTTCATCGTCTATTAGTTGTCCGTTTGTAAAAATACAATGCATGAATAGACTTAGATCTGATTGATTTGGTCCAGATAATGAAATCTCGTCTGGATGTTTATCTTCTAGAGTATATGACCCTTCACGAATTCCAATGACTCTATTTTCCGAGTTTAGTTTGAGAAATCTTTGAAACATATCGATAGGAGATTTAATTTTTCTAATGTTTTCTTTTAATGCCTTTATCGTGACTGGGAAAC
>OGVY01000138.1_pt1 | contig 12576 bp, 16 predicted proteins | sample 1575871 | NCBI WGS metagenome assembly OGVY01 (sample SAMN07581536, study PRJEB24739) | freshwater metagenome
CAAAACCGCAATCCTGAACCAGATGGCTGTGAGTAGCAATCCACAAATTTACCTTGTCCTCCCGGCCCTGCACCGCAATGATTGTCGCCAATTGTTTTACTCGTTTGTGAAGCTCTTTGTCCTCCTGGCAGTAGGTTAGCAACGCAAGCCACTCATCCAACAAAATCGTCAGAACGGGATCTGTTGTGGGTTGCCCTGTCTCACGGCGGGTATCAATGCGGCGCTTAAGCTCGGCATGGGCCGCTTCAAGCATTCCCAGCAAATCATTAATATTGCGATCGTCCACAAACAGGTAATGGTGAGGGGATTTCTCTAATCCTAAAAACTGAGAACCCTTGGGATCAGCGATCCAAAAAATGCAGTTTCCTCCGGTCTGCTCATAGCGGTGTCGGATTGCGGCCTTAACCGTAGTGGTTTTGCCAGAATCCCGTTTTGCGGAAATTAAAATATTGTGTTCCGCTGCTAAGTTCTCTGTAAGGTCAATTACTGGTAATTGCTCTTTCTTCGCCTCGGACGATCGCTGATGGACGACAGGCATAGATACATTGACGACGGGGGCGGCAATGGTGGGGGATAGATTAATCTCATTGTTTACCGTCACATTTCCCGGCAGTGCTGCGGGTTCATCAGCTTCAATTACTTCAACCGTTGGCACCTGCGGTAGGTAGTGGGTGGGGTTTCGCCATGCCTTTTCGTAAAGTGATTCCCGGTATTCCAGTGGAACTTGATTCAGCATTTGAGCAAGGTACTGAAACCCTCGCACCAATACAAAATATTCCTGACGATCGCCAGGGGCTAGGGAGTCGATCGTGGTGTCAAACAATGACTTCACCACGGGTTCATCTGAAAGCAGTTCCTCCCTCAGTTCCCGCAAAGACGATCGCTTGCAGGGAATGGGGGTGAGCCGTCCGGTATTGTGGTGGTCTAGCATTACGCTGGCGGTATATCCTGCAAGTCCGAGCAGCGCAAATAATGGGGCCGTCGGGTTAACGATCGAGGCAACCATCCCGCCAACGGTTAGCATGGCTGGCAGGAGTTTACCCGCCTCGGATTGCAAAGCATAGTCTTGAGCTTTGCCTTCTAAGGCTTTAATGCGATCGGTTAGAACTTGGTCAACGCTATCTGTTAGAAACATGGTAATTACGGGTTAGTCCGGGCTAAACTTTTCATCCGATTTTCCTCCCTACCTTTTTCGTAGGAGGCAATGGCAATCTCAGCGCCAAAAATGGTAATAACGATTAGAATCCATGAGGCTGCGAACTGTCCAAACCCTTGCCAACTGGCAAACGGGAAAGCGGGATATTTGAGAATGGCAACACCAGCATCAATAATCCAGGAAAAGATTAGTCCCACTAATACATTAAATTCCATCTTCATTCCCGATCGTTTGTACCGTTTGCGGTAGGTTTCTGCAATGTCTAAGCCATTGTCAGAAGCAGGTGGGACGGTATGTTTCGCCGCCTCAGCATGGCGTTTTTTGGCTATTTCAGGATCGCAATCTCGCAGGGCCCATGCTTGATAGGCCTGAATGCAAATTGAAAAAACACAAGCTCCGGCAAAACCCCAGAAGTCTGTCCTGAGTGCATCAAAGAGGTCGTTAATATTGGCACCGTTGCTTACGAATGGAATAGGAATAAACGTGGCATTGTTTCCGAGTGCTTGGTAATACCCCTCGACGTTTAATCCCAGGAAATAAAGGGAAAGCAACCCAAAGGCAATAAATGATTTGTCTCCAGTGCATTTGACGACAAAGCCAATTACAAAGCCAATGACGGCAACAATGGGAGCGAATATCGCGTCGAGTATAACTTCGATCCAACCGGGGACACCATTTACATTTTGCTTCCTGGCTCGAAAAACACTGATAATAATTGAAACACCAATAGCAACCCCAGCAAAGATTGCAAGTCCTTGAGGTGAAATAAAGCTCCATCCCTGAACGGCAGGCAGCCCGACAGGATAAGCAGTGGTCATTTGTCCAAAAATCATGGTGTCCCTCCAGGGTTAAATGAAACAAATTCTCCGTTTAGTACCCGCCCGATATACCGCTCTTGTTCATCAAACAAATCAACTGGAGCGATCGTGTTGTCCAGGTCATAATCTGGCAAAACTTCTAGCACCTCGTCAGGGGACGTGGTGGGAGTTAATCTGAATTTTGCCAGTCGGGTTTTTTGCACGTTGCCGATCGCGTTGGCGGCTTCAGCATCAGCAATCCGCTTTTGATTCTCAATTTGAGTAATTTGAATTTGGGCATTTGAGGCGATCGTTTGTTGCTCAATTTGTTGGCGCTGCACGATCGCTTCACGCTCCATTAGTTTTGTCCAAGTCTGGAGCACCATCCCGACAAGCAGCACTCCAGAAAAAACAGCAATTGGAATAAATGGTTGAGTCTTCACCTTCCTGAACCCCGATAATCAAATTGCATTACAAACCATCCGTATTTCTGAGAGCAAGAGCAGAAATGTGAACCAGTCGCTCCATCACAAGATCTGGGATATTAAGGTCAATTAAATTGCCATGACAATTCACTTGCAACGTAAGTCCGCTACCATTTCCTTTGACTTGTTTCCATGCGTTGAGAATGGAACGAAGCTCTGATTTATAAATCGTGACGGTAGCCGACTGATTTTTCTGGTAATCACAACTAAACTCAATGTGATCTGTTATTCGACAACTGTAAGCAGTGAGCATTATTCAATCCCCCCTAACTGAGCTTGGTTGAGAGTGGCTTGAAAAGATTTGGCCATTGCCTTTAACTGAACCATCGCCATTTGCTGGCCCGCTTTTTCGCCTACAGCAGCGGCATAGGCTAGCATCCCTTCAAAGTGCTGATTGAATTGAATCGTAGGAATTTCCTCCTCTTCGATCGTTGCCAGTAGGGACTGAGTTCGCATGATGATCGCTGCACCCACTTCATTGGGGTCTACGATTTCAACTTCAACGACTTGATGGCGCTCCGGCTCCGGCGCTGCTTTTTGGTACTCAGCCCAAAGGTCATCAACGGAAAGTCCCAACTTCGGATCCAACTTTTTCATTAGATCCCAGCCGATCGCTGTGAGCCGCTTACCTTCCTTGAGGAGGGACATCGGAAACCGAGTGGCCAACCGATTTAGGCGGTGGCTGGCTGACTGGCATGAACCCAGCCCCAATAATTCAGCGGCTTTCGTCAGGGTTTCTGGTGGCTCCTCTAATTCCTCCAGGACGATCGCGCATTCATCACCCAAGTCCTCACCTAAGGAGTCAATTTCACTTGAAAACCCGATCGTTTCACTTGTCGTTTCACTTGAGGGTTTACTGCGTAAATCCGATCGTTTTCTGGCTCGGAGCGGACAATAAGGCTGATCCAGGGTCGTTGCAAATGTCATAAGTTACCTGCTCACTTGAAATAAATCAGCGTTTCACTTGAATTTCACTTGAATTTCACTTGAAACTTATGAGCCAATTATCCAAGATTCACTCGTGACGCTGCAATAGCGCAATGTACAATAGGTACACTACTTAAGCACTGGTGGGCGGTTTAGTCATGTACACTGAGATCAATTTAGACGTTTTTATTGAAGAGACAGGGATCCTGGATTACAAAACGATCGCTGAGTTGATTGGCGTTTCCCTCGATACAGTAAGATCCTGGGGATGTGGGAGACGACACCCCTCATATAAGCACAGGAGGAAAATGGCCAATGTCGCCGCGCAAATCCGCACGAGGTAAGCTGCCAATTGAGTACATACCGCCCCGCCTGCAATCAGCATTCAGGGAAGCGGCGATCGTTCTGGGCCTGTCCGATATGGAGATGCTTCAACGCTGCATCGATTCTGGTTTGGCGGAACAGCTAAGAGACTTGCGGGACATCCTTGCTTTAAGCAAGGAGGTATTTGAGGAGCCGGAGCCGGAGACGGAGGATGAGGAATAGTGGAGCCAACTTGTAAGAAATCCTTACAGGTTCAGTTAGGGGGACAATCTAAAATGCCAAGAAAAAAAATGCCAAGAAAACGATTACCGTTAGGACTACCGTTAGTGCAATCACTTGCGGCATACCTTAAACCATCCGATAGCGATCGTTTAATGGAGACATTAAAAAAGCCCCCCGAAGGAGGCTCTTAATTTTCAGTACAGCATTTTTAGTAGTTCGGCTTTAGTTCTAGCGTATATCTCCTCTTTGTCGGGGTGTTGAGCGTTCCACCTGTATCCAGGATCCGTTTCTTCGGTTTTAAGTATTGTCCATTCTCCCTTTCGGTAGTGGCCAGAGGATACTTTAATGGTCTTGGTAGTCATAGTCATTTTCTCCCGGTCTTTAGTGTTTTTTAGCAAGCGTGAACATCAACAACTGATTCGTCTTCATCTTCCTCGCAGACGACTGCAAGCCTGTTCATTATCACGAACAATCTGCTCCCCGCTTTTACTTCCGCAGGCAGTTCTTTAGGATAATAATCTTTCAAAAACTGAATATCATTCTTGTAGCCAAAATATTTGGCTTTTTTAATTTGTGCCTGAAGCTCTTTGCTGGTAGTCACGATCGTTGTCTCCGTTTCTCTTTTTTGTATGTACCTAATATAACGCTTAAGTGTGGTAGCGTCAAGGGGTTTAGGAAAAATATTTTAGACAGGCTCAAATCAAACCAGGACGCGGCTTACAGCGATCGTCCCGTGGAGTGGAGACGATCGCTTTTCTCGGTATCAGCCGATCGCCCCTAGAGCGATCGGAGTAGGATTAAAGGGTTACGCGATTTGCTAGCTTAAGAGCGATCGAAAATAGGGATAAACCATCGAGTTGCATTAGGCAACAACGACTCAATGAAATCGTCATAAGCCAAAGGTTTGACTTCGATTACGTCTTTTAACTGAACCAAACCCCAATTTTTTTTGACTTCATCAAGGGTCATGCGTTCAAAGCCTGACGTGGGGTAGATCTGCATACAGGGTTCGCCATTGTGATCAAAGATAGGTATTGTCCCCTCGATGATCTCTCCACTTTCTTGAGTACCAAGAAAACTAAAAGATTGTCCCCTGGTGTAGACTTCGTGAACGAGTATCGTAAGCATTCTGTGCTCCTTCTAACAAATAGATTGATCGGTTTGCTTTGTATGTTCCTAATATAACGAATAAGAGTGGCATTGTCAAGGGGTCAGGGAAAATATTTTAGACAGGCTCAAATCAAGTCAGGACGCGGCTTACAGCGATCGTCCCGGAGAATGGGTGTCCTTTGAATCCTGTGCTGACTTCCGTATTTAGCTGGTACAGGGTGATGGTGAGGCTATTTTGCAGGCTGCCAAAATCGGCAATTTGATCAGCGGCGGTGTAGGTATAGCTGTTGCCATTTACGGTATCGCTCTGAACCAGGGTTGCGCCATTGTAGATTTCTATGCGGCATTGGGTCTCGGTAGCCGGAATGGCCACGTCGCCGCCATCCTGCCAGCGTCCGTTTCGCCTCGTGTGGCGCTGCCAGGAAATAATTAAATCGTAGCTCAAATTCCTAGCGATCGTTACCCCGCTGGGGGCGTAGGGCCGGTATGGGTTGCCCTGCACCGGAATAACGATCGGATCCACTTGGTCGGGAGTCTGAAAGCTGTTCAAGCCTTTGAAATAATAGGTGCGCCCAATGTCTGCCGCCACGCCTTCCAATACTTGCACGAACGCATCGTCCCCGGTAAATAGGATAAATTTCTCGTTTGGAGAGTGGCCGGTGGTGTGCTGTGCGGTTCCCCGGATCCCTCTCCTCAGCCGGTAAATCTGCCAGCGGTTCTCGCCTATGTAAATTGCGGATCCAAATTGAATGATCTCTGCACCGACTAGGGCCTTATTTAGTCCGAGATCTAATTGAGCATCGGTAACGGAAGTCAATGTATCCCCCGATCGGAGTTCTACGATCGGCTGTGAAATGGTGTCGAGAACATAGGGTAAAGCATCCCTTAGCGGATCGCCTACCACAATGCCGGAGCCATAGACGCTGCCAATGACTCCCTTAGTGTCGATCGTGGCTACAAAATCGTAGGTTGCATTATCAAAACTCGCATAGATAAACCCAAACCGCCACGTTCCCTCACCCGTCCCGGTATAGTACAGCCCTTCGCTGTCGCCGTCGGAGACTAGGTTAATGTCCAACACCTCCAGAATGGTGTCGCCCTCCACGGTGATCTCCGACTCTACTGGCTCCACAGGTAACACCCGCACATAGCTCAGGTAAGACTTGTCAGAAACCGTACATTCGTATTCACAGAGTAGGTTGGCCCCAATTTGCGATCGTCTGATTTCTAGGGTTTCGGATTGGCCAGCGATCGTTATTTGCAGGAGATCCCCGGCTTCGGCATGGAGTAAGGCGGGTGGGTAGGTAAGCTTATATTTGATCCGTTGCTCAATCCAGTCTTGGAACAGCAGCCGCTCCGCCATTTGTTTCGCCTGATCGATCGTCAACACCAGCTGCACCGAAACATCCTTTTTGTTGTCCGGTATAGCGCGTTGGCGGCGGTAGCTGGCGGTGTTCTCTGCATAGTCCTCAGCCGGATCCAGGAAGGTAACGTTCACCTCACTGGGTAGCTGCTCGATCGTGATAACTTCCTTCTCAAAATCGTCGGGGCGCTCTTGGCCATACAGGTGAGAAGCCTGCAACGAACTATCGGGGGCAATTAGCGATCGGCTCCGAGACTGCTTTACAAATTTCAGCACTCCCTGGGAGCGAATCACATCAAAAAAGTAGGCTTGCTGCAATTGCTCCAGAGCGGCATTAATGCTCTGGATATTTTTGATAATAAAGCCGTTGACTGGCACATCTGCCAAGGCACTGGCATCATACTCTCCCGCCTCCATTCCCGCTTCTGCACATAGCTCCTCAATCACTGCCTGCAAACTAATGGATTCGTTAGCAATAATTTCAGCGGAAACCGTGGGTATGGCGTTGTTGTAGTCTGCCAATGGCAAATTTTCAAAAACAATGTAAGCCCGATTTCTGTAGGCAGGCTGTTGGTTAGTTATAGATATTCCGTAGGTTTGCTGAATCGTGGCAATTTCCTGAGCGCGGGTAGCAGGATCGCTGCTCAGTCCATAGTCGTTATGCACTACCGGATTCGTGGATTCAATCATCGGGTCTGGCGTTTGGCTGGTAGTCCCGGTGTAAATCCGCCCGTAGCTATTGAAAAAGTCGTTGGCACTGCCACCGTGAGCAAAAACCAGTTTCCCGTTTAACCACACCCGGTTCACCCGGACGATCGGCCCACGGCACAGCAGCACCGCAAAATTAGCAAAATAAGAATAGGTGGTCTCCTGAACTTTAGGGCCTAATCCTTTGCCGCGTTTCTTTTTCTTTTTGACGACTTCTCTGATATTGGTTGCCCAGATCAGGTTGCCGCCTACCCTGGCTTTTCCCCAAATTATCGGAATCCCTGCACCATAGCTTGATTTTGGAGCTGACAGGTCACTGAGTCGCGGCCCCTCAATTTTCTGGGTTGGTTCCAGTAAAGATAGGAGGAGGCTTGCTCCCAAACCGATCGCTAGGTTAATCCCGACTGTTGCCATTTACTCACCAGTTTCTTGCTGAAAAGGAAAATCACTAGGCAGTTCAATTGTTGCGCCACCAAAGATTACAGCGAGTCCGATCGCTAAGGCGATCAGAGCTTTCCAGGGTAGGTCTCCGATCCATTTCAAAACTCTGATAAATGCCTCAAAATCATGCAGAACTTGGGTGATTTTTAGTATTTCTGCATTTTGTTCGATTTTTTCTTCATGAATAGGGCAAAATTTTTCAAAATTGCATTTACGATAAACTAAAATCCAAGGATTATTTTCTGACTTAGCGCAAATAAAACGAAAATCTTTTTCTTCAAATGCAGTCGTTTTTCCTGCTAATAATTCTTCTACTAATTCTTTTATTTTGGGGCGATCGTCTCCAAACAGATCCCAGATAAAAGTGCCATTAACGATCGTGGTAGTGCTGTCAAGGCTGTTAAAAAACAAGGGATTCATGCGATCGATTCTTCCATTGCAGTCAATCAGCGCGACAGGCGTAGGAGTTGTTTGGAATAGGGTATGGAATAAGTGGGTAAATTTCTTGTTTTTACTGTGCTCAATGTATTGCTCAGTAATGTCCCTAGAAACAATTACAAAATAATCGCCATTTAGCGGAAACAGGTAAAGGTAATAGTACCGAATTGCTGAACCAACGTTAATTTGAAGCGTTCTATGCCCAAACGATCGGGTTTTTACTAAAATATCTATTTCTTCGTCGTAAGGCTTAAAAACCGCACCAGTTCTCTGAAAAAACTTTGTCATTCCCCAAAGTCTACGGTACTGGCTATTGGCAAACATCACCGTATTCTTATTGAGGACTAGAAAGCCGTCATCAATATTTTCAAAGATTTGCTCAAAATTAAGGTCGATCGGATGCGTTTGCATTATCCCCTCAGTTGTTTTTTATCCCCCCAGTTGTTTTACCGCTTTTTGAATGGCTTTTGAGTCACCCTGGGCGGCAATTGCTGTCTCTAACACATGGTTCCGCCTGTCCTCTGATTCAATTTCGATCGCTGCTTTTGAAAACAGCTTAATTTGAGCAAAGCTGTAGCATTGAATTTCGCTCCAACTATGCCCAAATTTAATCAGCCTGGAGACGCGGACTCCCCAATCCTCGCTTTTTACTCGGCTGGCTGCCCTGCGTTTTGAGCGTTGTTCAGTCTCTCCCCGATCCGTTTGAAAAAATCCAGGTTCATGTCGATAACCTCAACCACCAGGGATAGCACCTCATCAAACCGGAGATCGTCAATGCTTACGGGAGCGGGAGTCGCCATTACTAAAGTTAGCAGTTTGTGAATGTCCGCAATAACCTCGTAGTCTTCCTGCGCCTTGGCAAACAGCCGCTCGGCAATTTCCGCAGCGGTATTGGCAACCATGAATACGTTTACATAGCGTTCAATAATGCTCAGAGCCTTGTTGAAGTCCTTGAACTTGAAGGGACGCAATTCGATCGCCCCGGCGCTGGTGTTGAAAGAACGATCGGCAATCAAAACGGATAAATCAGTCATGGTTTATTCACCTAATGGGGTACTGTTGAAGGCTTTGTCGGATTCGGACTCAATTTCAATTTTCTGAGGAACGTGAACCTGTTTTTTGAGAATGTACACGGCGTACAGGCGGCCATTTTTGCGATAGAGAACTACTCCACCACTGCCATTTTTACGAATAAACAGGTCGTTTCCGTATTTGCGTTTAAGGTCAGTGTAGGTGTTACCCTTGCCAATTCGCTTAAACCCTAAAATGGCTCCCTCTGGAGTCAGGATCCACAGATACCCTTGTCCCTCGATCGTCGTTCCCCCTGGCGTGGCAAAAATACTCTGCAACCTGCCTAGGGAAACGATCGCTCCGCCTGTGATTTCGTAAAATCTGAAGCCTTTGCTCAGGGTAGAGCCACCACGCAAACGCGATCGAGCTTGCTCCTGTAAACTCTTTTGGAGTTTACGGGCCGCATCCCGGTTGTGTTTGGCGGCAGCTTCCCATAAGCGATCGGCTTCAGAACTATCCATACTAGGACTGCTGTAATTGTTCTTCGGTAAAGAATCGTCCAGTGAACTCCGGCTGGAGGTCATCGTACAGACACTCAAACCCAATCTCGAATTGGTTAAATTCTTCGTTAATCAGGCTCCATTGCTGCACGGGATCCAGTCTGGCTTTGAAGACTTTAACCCTAACTGGGTTGTCGTTTTCCGCCGTGTTGAGTCCGTTAAACAGGAGAACAACATCACGGTTCCTGGAAGTGAAGGCGTAGGTAATCTCGCTGGATCCAGCGGTGTAATTAGCGCGAAGTGACGCACCCTCGGTAAATACGGCTCCAGGGTAAAACTGAATTACACCGGTTCCCAACTCAACCTTATAATCATACTGAACCGTCACCAAAATCCCTGAACCAGCGCCAGTGGCATTAACCGCTGCGCCGCCTTGAGTGGCAGAGAGTTGAAAGGTATTAGCCGCAGTACTGATAACGTAGTAATTAGTGCTGGCAGTAAACCCAGTGGGCAGTGTACCTGCGGAGATCCAAACGCGGGTATTGTTGGCTAACCCGTGGGCGTTGGCAGTGAAAGTATCCGTGGTTGCGTCAAAGGAAGAAATGTAGACGTTGGGATCCGTACCAGGGTCTTTAGTGTAGGTGGTCAAACCGTCTGCACTCGTTAAACTGGTGAATGTGGTGATATTGATTTGCTCCAGGGGCATTTCTTTACCCTTGTAGCCGTTCACAACTTCGTTCGTAATTGTTGCACCGGCCACAGCCGTTGAAGTGCCATAAAAATACCGGATCAGGTTTTCCTTGGCGGTGCTTTCCAGTGTCATGGTGCCGGGAACCTGGGTCATCCGCTCAATGTAAGCGTCCTTGAAGTTCCGCCCCGTGCGGCTTTCCTGGTGTTCAATCCGCTCGATCGTAGGGGAGAGTGAAAGTGCTGGGCAGTTACCTAAATCAATAAATCCCGTCGGTCTGCCTGCGTCATCCCGATCGGCGATATAAACAATGCCCTGGCCTCTATAAAGCCGTGTTGGATCCGCTCCAATTGCCATAGTTATCCTCTGCTATCTTGATACCTTTTTCACTCAATAGTAGAGGTGAGCAATAGCGATCGTTCCACAGAAGTGTGTTCTCAAGTGGCGGAAAAACGTCCAGTTCTAAAGGTTAAAGCGATCGTCAGTGTCACTGTGCAAACCTTGCGTCCGCCAGTTTCGCAGTCTTTTTCGCAAGATTTAATTTGCAGGAAACGGCAACTCCCGCCAAGGGTTTGATCCGTGCCGAGAATTTCAATCAAATCATTCAGTGCATTAATACCAGCATTGGCCGGATCCTCACCAAATAACCAGCCTTGAATTTCTACGGTGAGAACCTGTTCATGCTGACGATTAGCATCGGTAAATTCAGTGAAAGTATCCCGATAGGTGAGCCAATTCGACTCGTATTCCGTTGGCACATCCTGCCAATAGACAACCCGATCCCAGTCTGTCCGGTATTCAAGCGCAGTGCTAATCCCGGAAAGCAATAGTCCGAGGTTATCAACGATCGTTTTTTGTAGTGGTTTTTGTTGCGTCATGGCAATAAATTGTACTGGTTCATTAGTCCTTCAGCATTAGCGATCGTTTCTGCTGAAAGTGCATTCCCATCTAGTGCCAACAGGTATTTTAAGTATTCCCAACATGAAAAAAGCCACTGAGGGTTACGAACGATCGGATTAATCAGCCCCATGCGAACATTCGCCCAATGTTCTTGTGTCTTTGAAGTTGAAAGTTGCACTGGAGTAGCGATCGAATCATAAATATTTCCTACTCCAGGCGCATAAAACGGGGTTACAAATCCGTCCCAGTCAGGGGGATGAACGATCGGCTCTGGTTCTGGTACAAAATTCCATTTAGCGCCTTCGTTTTCTGCCGTTACCTGTGCAGCGATTGCAGCTTTTTGTGCTTCTGTCCAATAGCTAGGCGGAGAAGTTAACGTGACGGGTGATAGGCTGTCGTCAGGTACAGTAGCAGCAATACTGGGGTTGATAATGATGTTACGCATAGTTGTATGAGTGGTAGAAAGTGACTTAAAACATCAGGGATGAATATTACTTGTAATCGCCGTTAAAATAATACACATAGCACTAGGGGCGCTGCCTACAAGAGTTCTAGACATTCGTAAATTCCTATTCCAGTAGTTAGGAAAAACATAATCTAAATCAATTACACGGTAATTGTTAAATAATCCATTCAGTATTTCTGCTGTACTAATATTTTGTAATTTAGAAAGAAGAGGAACGAGGACATCATTATTGTTACTAACACCAGCGTGAAACCTGTCAAATCGAAACGACAGTATTATATCATTAGGTAATAACAGGCCTGTGGTTTCAACATAAATAGTCAGTGACTCCAATACGAATGGGTACGCCGCACCTATATGTGTAATAACGCCAAAAGAAGGTGTCGAGCTAGTTTGACCAGTACCAATATATTGAAAGCTTTCCTGAGTTGTACTCACCCAGTAAGCTACAAGTGGGTCAGCCTGAACTATCTTGTAAATCCACATTCCTGCAGTACCAGCCACACCGTTGTCTGTTGGCTTGAACCAACGATCGCCATCTACTAATGCCGCACCTCCGTCCCGTGTTGTGGGGGGAGTCGTGGAAATAATTAAATTTGAGAGCAAGTTAGGTTGCACAGCGGTATCGGCTTTTGCGCCTTGTGCCGCCGTAGCGTAGTCGGTGCTGTTTGTTGCGGCTGCGGTTCCCAGGGTGGGTTTGTTCAAAATTTGAGCGTCACCAGAAACAGCGTTCCAGTCTGGGTTTACATTGACTTCCGCCCCTGCTGCTATTCCTGCAAGTTTGGTTTCTTGTGCGGTGGTAAAAGCAGCGGTTGTGTTTGTCAAAACTGTAGCTAACGGCTGATAGTTGGCAAGAGCAGCGGGTTGTACAGCAGTATCGGCTTTTGCGCCTTGTGCTGCTGTAGCGTAGTCTGTGCTGTTTGTTGCGGCTGCGGTTCCCAGGGTGGGTTTGTTCAAAATTTGAGCGTCACCAGAAACAGCGTTCCAGTCTGGGTTTACATTGACTTCCGCCCCTGCTGCTATTCCTGCAAGTTTGGTTT
>OGVY01000141.1_pt1 | contig 12533 bp, 9 predicted proteins | sample 1575871 | NCBI WGS metagenome assembly OGVY01 (sample SAMN07581536, study PRJEB24739) | freshwater metagenome
TTCCGGATTATTTTAAGAAATTTCCAGTTTATTATGCAGGTCCTGCAAAAACTCCCCAGGGACATGCTTCAGGAAGTTTTGGACCCACCACTTCTCAAAGAATGGATCCTTATGTTCCTCTTTTCCAAAAAGAAGGCGGATCTTTAGTGATGCTTGGCAAAGGGAACCGCACTCGGGAAGTCACTGAAAGTTGCAAAAAGTTTGGCGGGTTTTATTTAGGCTCTATTGGGGGCCCTGCTGCAAGGCTGGGGAAAGATTGCATCAGCAAAGTAGAAGTGCTCGAATACCCTGAACTTGGAATGGAAGCCATTTGGAAAATTGAAGTCAAAGACTTCCCGGCTTTCATTATTGTCGATAATAAAGGAAATGACTTCTTCGGTGGCAGAGGCGGAGAAGAGTAATAATATCAATAATTTGTTGCCACATTCCCACCGGGATTTTTTGGGCGTCTTTTTCGTGAACAACGATTTTCTTTAGGTTTCGGTAGCTTAATTCTCTTATTAGACAACCGAACTTTTCTTACACACTTGTTCGGTTGGCTCTCAGGGGGTTTGGAGCACTGGCTTCGTCCTTGCACTCTTTAAGAAAACAAGATCTCAACTTTGGAGCAGCATCATGAAGTCGCAACCGAGAAAAATTTTTTGGTTTCACACTATTCTGAGTATCAGTTTACTAAGCCTTTTCCTATCGGGATGTGCGAGGAAGTCCCGACTTCGACTAGAAGATGGCGGGGAATCGGTGACTGTTATCCCAACAACTCTGCCTCCCGCCCCCACTGTTTCAACAGTTAATGGTCAATTAGTCCTCACGGCCTCGAGCAGCACAGTAGATGCAAACCAACCGATCTTGGTTACTGCCGCAGCTCTAGCTTCTACACCCACTAACCTTACCAATATTGTAACGGAATTTGTTGGGTTGAATTCTTCTATCCAAACTTCTGGAAGCTTAGAAAATTCGGGACAGTTGCGAGTTACTAGCACTCAAGCGGGCAACACGGTTCTTAAGGTCAGAGCTTTCATTGGCTCGACTCCAGTAGAATCCTCAATGTCTTTAACCTTTACTCAGCCTCTAAACTGTATGATTTACTCAGAATACGGAGCCAATGGGAATAGTTTTTATCAAGTCGGAAGACAGGCTTCGTTTGCTTCTTGGGAAACCACAATGGGTTACCCCTTGAGAGTAACTAATGTCTGGACTCTAGATCCCTCAGAACAAGCTTTTTTTCCCATGGGGTATAACTATCAACCCTCAGCAGTAAATCAGTTCTCCATGATTTTCAGAAGCACGGGTCCCAAGACTCTTTTTGTCAGAGCTTTTTCTCAAGCAGCTTCTCCTCAGGGAAAATATTGCGATGCTCGACTTGATATTTACGTAGGCCCCGCCCAAGCTTCGCAAGATCTCTGTGCTTTTTTTCCTCAACTTTGCCAAGCCAATCAACCCAGACGCTGCACTTTTGCAGCTCAATGGGTGGGCGTCCGAAATGCTGACTGCGGGTCCAACAAATGCAATAAACGAGTTGAAGCAACTTTGAATGACGGGATTCGTTTGCCTTCAGATGCGCGAGACGTTCAAATGCAAATAAAAAGCCTTTACTTAGACAACGACGACAAAAAAGCAAAAATTAGCATCAACGGGTCTGAAGTGATTAGAGAAACAGATAATTTTTATAATTCGATTCCCAATGTATCAATTGGCTACTTGCTAAGAGGGGGATCCAACTCCGTAAAAGTCTCAGTAAAAAGTGTAAAACGCTTCTGGTCTGCTGTCTTTACAGTCAGTGGAGAATATTTCACTCCTTCTGGAAGGTGCGATCACTCTTTTGGCTACCGCTAACTCTTAAAGAAAAAGCTTTAGGCTTGCAAGGACGGTTGCTAAAACCCCTAAGAAGCCTATTCCAAAAACGATTCCAACAAGAATAAGAAATCGAGAAAGGAGGATCTGAAAGGTTTTGTAGAAAGCAAAAAGAATCCAACCCAAAATTCCGAGCATACAAAGCCCGTAGAGCTGACTAGAAATCAGTGAAAGGATTTGAAGGGGCAGCATCACAAATTGCGCTTGAGTAAAAAATGCCAAGTACTGCTTGAAATCTCCACGAGCTTCAAGCCACTCCTTCATCAAAACAACAAAACCCAAAAAACCTAAAAGCACCAAAAGCCCCACACTTTGACCCACGAGCCTACCAAAAAAATCAAACTTTCCAGTAAAGTTGGCAAGAAGCACTCTCAAAACCATGAGTCCAGCTAAGACTTTCAGACTCAAAGCAACAGGAATGTCAAATGAGGTTTCCGTCCAAAAAGAAAGCCCTTGCCTGAAAAAATCAGAATAAGTGTTTTTGATAGCTTTCCAATCCAAACGATTCCCAGGTAAAAATCGAAATTCCGTTTCTAGATTCATGCCTTTTTCTCCAAACGATCCCATTTCAAAAAATCGACAGGATTTTGAGTTCGGCCTTCCACTACCCAATCGGCTAGAACTTCGCCTATGAGGCTTGAAAACTTAAATCCGTGGCCCGAAAAACCCGCCCCAAAATAAACTCCTGGCTCTTGAGAGTGTTCATCCAGAATAAAATGACTGTCCGGTGAGAGTGTATAAAAACAAAGAGCACTCTTTTGAGGAGAGGATGAAAACGTTGGAAAGTACCTGGAAACAAACTGTTTTACTGGCTCAGCCTCTTCTACAAGAACTTCTCGTGATTCCGCTTCTGGTCGAGCAACAAAGCCCAAGGGCTTGTGAAGAGCTATTTTGAATTGCCCTGTAATCTCGGTAAATCCATAAAAAAATCCTTCAGGCAAATCAAACGCAAAACACGGGACTCCTTTTTCTTTTTGTAGAAGGCCTTGAGAATCAAACCAAAACAAAGGAGCTCGATGAACTTTCAAATCTTGTTGAAGCGTAGGAAGAAGATCTGCAGTCCAAGGCCCCAAAGTTAGGACGAGCTTTTCACTCCAATAAACTCCTCGATGAGTTCTGACTTCAAAACCATTCCCCACCCGTTTCCATGAAATGATTTGCTCTTCAAAGTGAAGCTCGGCTCCAATTCGCGCCGCTTCTTTGCAGTGAGCACGAATACAGTTCTCTACTTCCAAATAACCACCACTGGGTTCAAAGAGTCCCCGAAAATGAGGGGGTACTTTGGCCATTGAAAACTTCTTGGAAAAATCAGAACTCCCCCACTCTTCCATAGGAATTCCATATTTATGAGCACTTTTTTGAACTCCTTTTAAAACATCGCTTGTCTGCGGATCCCCAAAAATGACTAGGCCAGTTTGATGAAGAAGCTTTTGAGAGGAGCGCTTTTCCAGTTCAAACCAAAGCTCATAGCTTCGTTCAAGAAGAGGTACATAGTCTGGATGCTCAAAATAAGCTTTCCGGATGAGGCGAGTTTCTCCGTGCGAACTCCCCAAAGCATGGGCACAAGAAAACCGTTCAAGTCCTAAAATTTTTTTCTTTTTTTGAGCGAGATGGTACACAGTACTGCTTCCCATCGCCCCCAGTCCCAGGACAATACAATCAAAACTCTGATTCATAACCGCCTATTAATCAGGATCATAACTGGAGTCATGAAGAGAAACTCCGGTCTGGGTGGCCTGGCAAGGTAGAATATTGAGTTTGTATTTTTGCAGGGCCAAGAGAACTGAAGCTTTATTTTCAGGACTGACTAAAGCCACCAAACTTCCCCCTTGAGCAGCCCCACAAACTTTCACTCCCAAGATTCCCGTATTTTCAATTTGGGAAACCATTTGATCTAAATGGGGAGTGCTGACAGAAAAAGTTTCTTTCCTGACTCGCCATTCCTCTGAGAGAAGTTTGCCCACTTGATTCCAATCCACTTTTTCCTCTCTCAAAGCCTTGTCGAGAAAAGAAGCGACTCCTGCAATTCTTTCTAGCCCATTAAGCACTTTTGGATCAGCAGCAATCGCTCGTTGGTACACTTCCCAATTACTGAGACCGCTATGGTGCTTTTCCCCTGAAAATACTATCAAAATTCTTTCATTAAGTTCTTTGAACACTTTTTGACTGTAATGGGTTTGCTGGATAGCGCCAGATTGGAATCGATAACCATGCAGGCCCCCAAAAATAGCCGCAAGGTAATCTTGAGTCCCTGTCGGCAACTTCAAAAATGAAGCTTCCGTGTCCTTGGCCCAACTTAAGAAGCGCCACTGCCATCCTTGTTCTAGATAGTCACTGCAAACTCGACACAACCCGCGAGCAAGAGCCACTAAAAGAGTGGAGGATCCTCCCAAGCCACTTCCCACAGGAACAGGAGAGCTAAACTGAATTTTTAAGGAAATCGACGGCAGCACTTCTTGTTGTTTAAGGAACTCTCGGACCACAAAAAGAGGAAAGCGAAGACTCAAAGGGGCCTGATTCAAAAAATCAACACCTTCTAGGCGGTTCAAGCTGTAAGCTTCTTTGCCACTTTTCAGTTCCAAAATAAAATGCGGGTTTTCCCAAACTTCAAAATCAGCACTAGCAAATAAATCCAGGGCCACATTGAGTGTGGCGGAACCAGGGACCAAACAATAGAGGGGCCATAAATCCAGAGTTCCCCCAGCAAGATCCGCTCGGGCAGGGGCAATGCTTCTAAATTTATCTAGCAGTTTCAAAAATCACCTATTTAAAACTCGATTACGATTTCGTCGGGCCTAATATACCCTAAAACTCTTCGAATAGTATGCTCTTGAGCTTGTTTGTCTTTTTGAAGAGAGCGGATTTGAGAAGTAAGGCTTGTTTTCTCTTGCTGTAATAAAGAAAGAGATTCATCCAAGCGAGTATTTTCGTTTTCCATTCGCTTTAAGTCCAGCAAACCTCGCTTTCCGAAAACCCCCATGACAGCCAAGATCAGAAGAAGGCTCCAATTAAAATTGCGCAAAAAACGAGCAAAAAGAAAATTAGGATGGAGCTTTTTTGAAATCATGGGAAATTTAGGAAGCTGCAGTTACTGGATTTGATGAACTTTGATGGTGTTGGTCGTTCCGTGAGCTAAGATCGGAAGTCCTGCAGTTATTACTATTCTATCGCCTTTTTGGCAGAGGTTCAATTTGAGAAGCTCTCGTCCAATAGCGTCAAACACTGCTGTTTCGCCATTGAGATTTCGAAGGTCAGGAACGAGCAGTGCCTCAACGCCCCATTTTAAACTCAATTGACGGTAAGTGTCCTTGTTAGAAGTCATAGCAATCAACCGGTTAGCAGGGCGACACTTAGACGTTAGAAGAGCCGATTGACCGCTTTGAGTAATCACAACAAAAATTTTAGCTTTTACAACCGAAGCTAAACGCACTGCGCTTTGTAGAAGAGCTATCGCTAATTGCCCAGCAGGAGGAAGAAGCCACTCGTTAAAAGCGGTAATTCCCCAAATGGGAGGTTCGCCTTCCATTTCTTCAATAATCTTCACCATCATGTGGACAGTTTCCTCTGGAAACTTACCGACCGCAGTTTCATTCGATAGCATTACAGCATCCGTCCCATCGACAATTGCATTAGCCACATCCGAAGCTTCAGCCCGTGTGGGACGAGGATTGTCAATCATCGAGGAAAGCATTTGAGTGGCAATGATGACAGATTTTCCTCGCAAATTAGCTCTCTTGATTATTTTCTTTTGAAGCACAGGCACTCGCTCATTGCCTACTTCTACTGCCAGATCTCCTCGAGCGACTAAAACCCCATCTGAAGCATCAATAATATCGTCGAGATTCTCCAAAGCTTCTCGTTTTTCTATCTTTGCTAGAAGCTGAATATTCTTTCCTCGCGATTGAATAAAACTTTTTAAATTTCTTACTTCTTGGGCCATCCGGACAAAGGACATGGCAATGAAATCCACGCCTCGTTCCAAGCAAAAGAGAATATCGTCATAATCTTTCTCAGTGATACTTCGGGCAGAGAACGAACTTTCAGGAGCGTTTATTCCTTTGTTCTGCCGAAGAATTCCCCCATTGATAATTTTGCATTTGAGCCCCTGGGGGGTTTTCTCTTCAGCTCTTAATTCAATCAGACCGTCATCTAGAAGAACGGTATGCCCTGGACTGACGTCCTTCACAAAATCTTTGTAGCCAGTAGGAATGATAGCTAAATCGCCCTCCATTCCGCCCACCATGGGTTCGGGCACTATCAGGGCCTCTCTACCATTGATAAGTTCTATTTCACCATTCTGAAATTTACCCACTCGAATTTTGGGCCCTTGAATATCGGCCATAATCCCAATGGGCTTTCCGAGGCGAGGTTCCATTTCCCGAATGTAGCCAATAATACGGGAGAACTCAGCGTGATTGCCATGAGAAAAATTGAGCCTCACTACGTCCATCCCAGCTCGAGCCAAAGCTTCTAACTGTTCAGGCGTGTTCGTTGCGGGCCCCACCGTGCAAATAATTTTTGCTTTTCTTAACACAGTTGCCACAATAATCAGCTCCCCCCTCAGTGTAAAGGTTACTGTAGAAAGAATGAGGCGAAGTGAACATCTCTTACAATGGCTTTTTGAAAGTGATCGTTGATTTTTCGAATGAGCAATTCCTTAAAGTAGAGTTTCCCGGAGAGGGTAGCCAATCTTTCGTATTCTTGTTCTCGAGAAGTTTGAATGATCAAATGCTTCACGGCTGGTTGATGGGACTTAAACATTTCCTTAGCGTGGACATTGAAAAACTCAATATCCACTTTAATAGCCAAAGTGTGGCTGCTTTTGTCCTCGTTCACGTTTGCAAACACTTCATCCAAACTCACAAAAGGGATTGAAGCTTTGGTTTCTAAAAGCGCTGCGGTGGCTCTGTCCGCTCCTTCTTCGTGCTTTTCTCCATGCCCTTGTTTTGCAGGGTCTAACTTGCTTTTTTCTTCGACTGAAGCTCCCCCAAGGGAATGGTCATGCAATTCCGCATGCTCGGAAAGCTGATTGAATGAGTTCACAGTCTGAAACAGGATAAAACCACTGGTCAGAGCTGCGATTAACCCCAACCCCACTTGAAACCATTTCAACATAGTCCCCCCAAAAGTTGATTCCTTTCGATTATAACCCAAATTAACGCAGCGTGTTTAATTGTGAAAAAAACTCCAAAATTGAAATCCGGGAAAAAACACTTCGTGATAAACTGATCACAATTTGAAACTTCTGAGATCCATTCTTCTTGTTTTACTCTTTGTGCGGGGTGGGTTGTTTTCTGAAACAAGTGCCCCCCCCCCTTTAGAAGCCTCTCCTCCAGAAAAAGGCATTGAAGTATCCGAGGAGCAAGAATCCGCTTCAGAAACGTACGAAGTTTCCTCTGTTCAAAGAAATGAAACTCTCTATCCCTCAAATTGGGGAGCGGTAGGCATTTTTAGAATTCGCTCTGCTGAAAGCTTTCCAGAAGGCGCTTTGTCGTTTGGAGTCGGCGGAGAGTTTTATTCTATCCAAAACGCTCCGGATTTTGGGACGGGAAGACAAGCAAACTCTATCGCCGAAAATCTTTTTGTGGGTTATTCCCCTCTTAAAAATCTAACCCTTGCCGTAGTCAGAAGAAACTCTTCCACTACGTTTGGAATTCCACGACAACTCATTTCATCGCTAGGAGATTTTAACTTTTCAGCAGTGTACTCTTTCCCACTGTCTCAAAGCTTTGCTATTGCCCCGATTGGAAATTTTTTGATTGCTTCTAATTTTAATAGCCTTTCTCCTTCAGTCAGCACGCTGAGCGGAGGGGCGGGCGCTCTGGGAACTTTTTCTTTATACCCCTCGGTGGGGATTCCACTTTTTCTTCATGCCAATATTTTGTATCACGCTCCGCAAATCCGTTCGAATGCCCCCACTTCCTCTGCTTCAGAGACTTTTTACGAGTTCAGCCGCTTTTCAACCATCGCTTTAGGTTTAGGGGCCGAGTACCAGATAGGCGACTTCATTCCCTTCCTAGAATTCATGCAAACGACCCATCTTCATAGTGCATTGAATTTTGGAAATTCACCCGCCCGAATGAGTTTTGGCGCTCGCTTTACTCCCATTGAAAATAAAAGTTTAGCTCTGCTTTTAGGAGCTGATTTAGCTCTTCGCGGAAGCTTATCAAATGGAAATCCCGTAGTAGGCATTCCCTTTATGCCTGACTATCAAATTCTCGGACAAGTGAGCTACACTTTTGGGCTCACTCAAACCGAAAGAAAGCATTATTTCACTACTTCAGATGTGAACGTTGTTGATCGAAAATTTGTTATTAGAAAAAATATCAATTTTAAAGTAGCCAGCGCAGAACTTCTCCGAGACAGCTTCGGACTCTTGGATCAAATTGCTGAAGTTATCAAAGAAAATAAAGTTAAAAAACTTCTCATTTCAGGGCACACGGATTCAACGCACACAGAAGCTTACAACCTGAAACTTTCTCTTGCGCGAGCCAATTCCGTCAAAGCTTACCTAGTCAGTCGAGGGATTTCCGAAGAAAGTTTAGTCACTCAAGGATTCGGAAAACGAAAGCCTAAAGCAAGCAATGCCAACGAACGAGGTAGAAGCCTGAATCGTCGAGTTGAGTTTTTTATTCTTGAGTAAAGAGCTTACTGCTCAGCAACAATTGTTGCGGCGCATTACTTTCGAGTTTTCTTGTATTCGAAGCCCCCACCCCCTATCATCCAGGCTTCTAAGATTTGAGGAGAATCACCCTTGCCAAACCAAATGCTTAAAAAGGGATTTGAAAGTTTTAAAAATTCTCTCCCCCTCTTTTATTTAATTTTAGGGCTTTTTGCTTTGCGCTCCTCAGTGGTCGAGCCTTATGTGGTCCCGACAGGTTCTATGGAGCCCACGTTAAAACCGGGAGACCGTCTTTACGCTTTGAAGTGCGCCTATGATTTGAAACTTCCCTTTACAAATTGGACTCTGCTGCATTTTAGCAACATCAAAAGAGGAGACGTCATTCTTTTTCAAGCGCCCCATAGACCTGAAATGACTTATGTGAAACGAGCAGTGGGTTTACCTGGAGATCGATTAGAGTTTCGAGCGGGGGTCCTTTATGTGAATGGAACCGAAATTTCAAAAGCTGAATTTCCAGATCGAAATATTCTTTACGACATTGAAAGAAACTCAAAAAAAAGGCTTTATGTTGAAAACCTGACTGGAAGAAAGCATTTTGTGATTTTAGATTCTTTTCATGATGGAAGTCCCAGACGCTCCATGGAATCGTTGGTAGTCCCTGAAAATCATTTTTTCGCAGTAGGAGATAATCGAGATAACAGTTACGATTCCAGAGAGTGGCCCAGAGATGGTTTCTCTCCGTTTGTGCCCATGGAAAACCTCAAAGGCAAGGCCATGTTTATTTGGTTTTCTGGTTGGGATCCGCTGCTGAAAGAAAACATGGTCAAGGAACACTCCTTGATTGGACAAATTTTTTATTTCGTTGTTGATTTTTTTCGATTTATTTTCGACTGGGCTCGTGGAGAGGCTCATATTCGTTTTGAAAAAATTGGCACTTTAATACAGTAGTTTGATGTCTGATTTTGTACACCTTCATTTGCACTCGCAATACAGCCTCTTGGAAAGCTCTATCCGTTTAGATGAGCTTTTCAATAAAGCTTCTCAGTTCCAAATGAAAGCTGTTGGGCTTACCGATCATGGGAACATGTTTGGCGCGGTCGATTTTTATTTAAAAGCCAAAAAATATGGACTGAAGCCCGTATTAGGTTGCGAAGTTTATGTAGCTCCTGGTGGACGCCTTTTACGAGGGAACACTGGAAATGCAGATGATGATATTGCTCCCCATTCGGTTGGCCGCTCAGGACTTCAACACTTAGTTCTTTTGGTACAAAACGAACAAGGCTACCAGAATCTCAGCAAGCTTGTGAGCGCGGGTTACTTAGAGGGTTTTTATTATCGTCCTCGAATCGACAAAGAACTCCTTGCTCAGCATTCCGAGGGACTGATTGCTACTTCTGCTTGCTTAAAAGGCGAAGTGACGAGCGCTGCTCTAATTGGAGACATGGATCGAGCCAAAGAAGCGGCTCTTTGGTTTAAAAAAGTTTTCCCCGGCCGTTTTTATTTGGAGATCCAACAGACAGGCCTTCATCAGCAGATGGTAGTCAACGAACGCTTCCAAGAACTTGCTAAAGATCTTGAACTCCCTCTTCTTGCAACAGCCGATTGCCACTATCTCAATCCTGAGGACGCTCTCTCTCAAGAAGTGCTCATGGCCATTCAAACAGGTCAGAAAATGGAAGATATGTCTGGAGCTTCTTTAGTCAGTAAGGAGTTTTATTTTAAGTCTCAAGAAACAATGAAAGCTGAGTTTTCTTTCTGCCCAGAGGCAATAGAAAACACTGTTAAAATCGCAAATTCCTGCCAGTTTGAATTTAAATTTAAAGATGCTCAAGGTAAGCAAATTTACCATTTTCCTAAGTTCGATCCTCCTCAACATTTGTCTCAACAAGAGTTTTTGAATCAGCTGGCGCAAGAGGGGCTCAAAAACCGATTAGAAGAAGCTCGCAAGTATCGAAAACGAGAGTTTTCAAATACAGAACTCACTCACTACTCTCAACGGCTAGAAAAAGAGCTTGGAATCATTAATTCGATGGGCTTTACCGGATACTTCTTGATTGTTCAGGACTTTATCGGTTTTGCAAAGTCCCATGATATTCCTGTGGGACCAGGTCGGGGCTCTGGAGCAGGAAGTTTAGTCGCTTATAGTTTACGTATCACAGAGCTTGATCCCATTGAACACGGGCTCCTTTTTGAGCGTTTTTTAAATCCTGAGCGTGTTTCTCTCCCAGACTTTGACGTGGACTTTTGTATGGATAGACGGCCGGAAGTGATTGAGTACGTATCCAATAAGTATGGAAAAGATTGTGTGGCCCAAATTATCACTTTTGGAAACTTAAAAGCTAGAGGAGTCACCCGGGATGTAGGGCGAGTCATGGGAATGCAAGCCCAGGACGTAGATAAAATTGCAAAGCTTGTTCCTGAGGAAATTAATATTACTTTGAAGGAAGCTTTCGAAAAAGAGCCTCGACTCAGGGCTCTTACTGAAACGGATCCTCAAATCCATACTTTGTTTGATATTAGCAAACGGATTGAAGGCCTGTACCGACATGCGGGTATTCACGCAGCTGGGCTCGTCATTTCGAATCGGCCCATGGTCGAGCATTGCCCACTCTATCGTGGAAAAAATGATGAATTGGTCATTCAATATGACATGAAAAAGGCTGAGGAAATTGGTCTCATCAAATTTGACTTTTTGGGACTCAAAACTCTCACGTTTCTAAAAAAAGCAGAAGCTTTGGTAAACGAAAAACACCCAGAAGCTAAATTAGAATTAGATAAAATCAATCTCACCGATCCCAAAATGTTTGAGTTGCTTTCGCAAGGGGATACCAATGGGATTTTCCAATTAGAAAGTTCGGGAATGCAAGATCTTCTCCGACGTGCCAAACCCAATCGTTTTTCGGATATTGTTGCTATTACTTCGCTCTACCGTCCGGGTCCCATGGTCATGCTCGACGACTATGTCGGAAGAAAACATGGTCAAACTCCTATTCAGTACGACTTTGAAGAGCTTCGCCCTATTCTTTCTGAAACCTACGGAATTATGGTGTACCAGGAGCAAGTTCAGCAAATGGCTATGAAGCTTGCAAGCTACACAGCGGGAGGAGCAGATTTACTTCGAAGAGCCATGGGCAAGAAAATCCCTGAAGAAATGGCAAAGCAAAAAGAAGTGTTTTTAGCTGGAACCACTAAAAACAATCATGACTCGGCTAAAGCCGAAAAACTTTTTGATCTCATGGCTAATTTTGCGGGGTACGGTTTTAACAAATCTCATGCAGCAGCTTATTCGGTGGTTACTTGCCAAACCGCTTTCTTGAAAGCCCATTACCCAGACATCTTTTTTGCAAGCTTGCTTTCAATAGAAAGAGAAGACACGGATAAAATCACCAAATATATTGCGGATGCAAACAAGCATGGGATTTCGGTGCTTGCACCCGACATCAATGAATCGGATACCGATTTCACTGTACTTTCCCCAAAGGAAATTCGTTTTGGATTGGGAGCCATTAAAGGAGTGGGCCAAGTAGCCATCGATAATATTCTGGAAGCTAGAAAAAATTCTGGGCCTTTTCAGGACCTTTTTGACTTTTGCTCCAGAACAAATAACCGAATCGTGAATAAGCGAGTTCTCGAAGCTTTCGTGAAAGCCGGGGCTTTTGATAGTTTTAAAATTCATAGAGCTTCCCTTTTCAAAGCCATTGACTCAGCTCTGGAGCTTGGAACCAGTGCTCAAAAACTCAAAGATGAGTTTCAACCCAGCTTCTCGGATCTTTTAGGAGAGGAAGACTCCTCTTTCACTCAACACCATTTCACTTATCCCGAATGTTCTCCTTGGACACTTCTTGAAAAGTTGAAATTTGAAAAAGAAACGATTGGTTTTTTTGTCACAGGCCATCCTTTAGATGGATTCAAGTATGAAACCGAACATTACACGACAGGCAGCATTCAGGATTGTCTTTTACACCCGACCCAGCGAGATGTTTTTTTAGCAGCTTCCGTTGTCGCTCAAAGAGAAATTATCAACAAGCGCGGTGAGCGAATGGCCTTTTTAACTTTGGGT
>OGVY01000142.1_pt1 | contig 12526 bp, 10 predicted proteins | sample 1575871 | NCBI WGS metagenome assembly OGVY01 (sample SAMN07581536, study PRJEB24739) | freshwater metagenome
GTTTCCCAGTCACGATATAGTTGCTGAACATATCCAGTAACAGCAGAACTACCAAATAATCCATTCAATACATAATAGGCAACGATTGCGATTACAAAAATACCAACAACAGTTCCCAAAATTGTCAGAGATTCCGCTGCTGTAGCCATATCCTCTACTTCTATCAACTATGAGCAGATTTTACACCATCAGTTCCAGTTTCTACAGTTTTAGAATAGCTGAATAGATTTGTAAGCATTCTTATAAATCCAGCAAAATTAGAAAGGAAACCTTGAGAACCATCCTTAGTTGGAAGAGATGTTGATTGATATATAGTATCATTTGTATATTTAGCAGCCATAGCTTCCCGATGACGTTGTAAATCTTCAGTAGAGAAAGTTGAAGTATGAATTTCCGAATGATATAATAGACCGGAGTTTATAATCCCTGTTTCATTAAAAATTACATCACTAGAAAGTGATGTTGTCGGAGGTAAAGAAGAAGTAGAAATGGAAGCACGACGATGTCCATTAATATAAATAACATATGTTTTTTGATTTTGAATAACAGCTATTTGAACCAGATTTTGTTCAGGTATTTTACCTACATTTGTGGTCTGAGAGAATGATGACCCAGGCTGTGGACTAGAAGATGTAACAGGTGTAAATTGTAACTCTCCTGTCATTCGGTCAATCTCCAATTTAAAATGGTCTTTACGATTAATAATCGTGGTTCTTCCATCTCCTACACCTTGTCCTGGACCTCGCAAGTCTTGTATAAGGATATAATATAAATGTGTTGCAGTATAAGGATCAACAGATGGTAATGTCGCACGTATTGGAAGAACGGATGGACCCTGTGGCGTCATCCGAACCGAAGCGGGAGTATCAGGGCAGTAAGAACAAGTATCAGGGATACGAGGAATAATGTAATATCCTATCAATAAATATGTTATTATAATAGCAAATGCTACTCCAATCAACACATATGCTAAGACTTTAAATATCGTCCCCCCCGATCCTTCAGCACCAGTAGTAATATTTCCTTCAACTGATGTAGTTGTTGATCCAGAACTGTAAGAATAAAGAATGACACCAGATATAACAAGAAGAGCTGCGACAAAAATCTGTAGCCACAGAATTGTTGTCGTGCGAATATAACGACCTCCCGAAAAAGGATTCAGAAAGTTGATTCCGAACATCTACTATCCACTTATTTATGTTCGGGTATCCACTTATTTATGTTCTTGTTTGATATTTTGAATTTAATGGATCCTCTGCGGTAGCAATCATATCCGCAGTTGTAAGACCTCGCGAATCTGTCCAGATCCGAACTGTTTGTACCTCTGCATCAACTCCATTCAGACTACTACCAGACAATACTGTCATTGTAGTTGAATTTGGTATATTGTAAGAAGCAGGTATACCACGAGATTCTACAAACATTCCATCTATAAATATTGCTAGTTGTAGTTCACTTGATTGGGCATCTGGTAACATTTGAACTAAAACAGCCGTTTTATCTTTGACACGAGCTGTTGTTATAGGAACATAAAATGGATCATCTAATGGATTTGGATTAGAAGAATCATAAAATAAAAGACCAACATCATTTGTTATACGATTAATTGCTACAACAAAGGCAGGAACATTCATTACTCCAGTTTTATAAAAAGAAAGAATAGGAGCAAACATTGACTGTTGATTACCAAAAGACGTAACAGAATTCAAAGTAAGTAATAATGAAAAGGCACAATGACGAGTTATTGGTATATTTCCTCCTAAAGTTGTTTGTGACATTGTATTAATTGGCGTAGTTCTAGCAAAAGTATTTGTAGAAGGAATAGATATAGAATCGCCAGGAAGTGGCTTAAAATAATAAACATACAACCATCGGAGAATGTATACCGTTACTACTATAAGTAAAACCAATGATATGACTGTCAAATACAGGTTCATCTAACTTAATAACGAATTCGTTCATCTACTGTTTTCTTACGATGACAATGTGGACATAAGGCACGAAGATTGGAGGCATCATTGGTTCCACCATGCTCTAAAGCAATAATATGATCTACTTCATAGGTTTCGTCCAACATTTTACTACAAGATGAACATTTCCATTGTTGAGAAGCAGCTATTTTCTTCTTAAGTAAAGCACTCACATTTCGCTTATGTTTTGTTCTTGTCCCTGGATCACGATAATCATTTCCGGGATTTACAACTGTTACACGACTTAAACGGGGATCATTGTCCAACGCAGCAACTCTTTTAAAGATCAGATTAAAGAGATCTCGGTTGAAAAAAAGAATATAAATTATAATTGCTCCTAAAAGAAAATATCCTCCTCGTTGAAGCCCTCCAAATGATCGTTCATAATATCCGGTTAGGGTATCTTTATGAGTTTCATATAGATACCATAACACACCAGCAGCAACTAAAATAATCCAGAAACGAGGCTTCTGCATACCTTCTACAATCTAATTACGAGAGAGGAAGATATATGTGAGACCGACACCAATCATTAATCCTACACCTCCTACAATCACAGTATCTTGTAGAAATTCGGCTGGATAAGGTCGCCTACCACGAACACTACCAGAATTTCTGGCAGCGATTTCAGCTTGTATGGCATCAAGTCCTTCAGCTTCTGTTAATACTTTTGCTCCAGTTACAATATTTGTATGATTATGTGCTTTGATTGTCCAGCGAAGTGCCTCCATTCGTGAATGAAATACAGGAGGATTATTTTTCATAAAATCCATATAATGAACCGAACAAATCGGACAAGGAAGAACATATGCTAATGATCGGTAAAATCGTTCATATTGGGCAGTATGAGCCTGGGTAAATGTGTCAGGCGAAGAATCTGCGATAATATGAATAACATACCAAGTATCGGGTCCCCAGAGTTTTGTTCCCATCTAAGTCATAAAACGTTAATTATAACAATGAACAATCGGAGCAAAGAATATCCTAAAGTCCCTCCGGGACTGGGAATCTCTTCAGAAGATAATATAATTATTGAATCTATACCTGATCTTATCTATGGGAATAATGGTGCTGATGGAAATACTGTGATTGATTTACCAATTTATAGGGAAGATTCAGAAGGACCCCCATCATCATCTTCCTCTTTAAAATCACAATCTCGGTTTGAAGGATACGGTGGTCATGGAGGGAAAGTATTTAGTGGTAGAAGGAAACGACAAGAACCAGTAATCTCATGTGGAATTATTTGTTTTAATCATAATATTGGAGACCGAGTTGCACCAGAAGAATTAAAAATCATCTTTATACGACGAAAAGATAGTCTATCCTATGTAGAATTTATTCGTGGTAAATATCGTCCATCAGATCCTCAGTATATACGAACTTTACTAAGAGGTATGACTCGCGCAGAGCATACTATGATAACTACAAAAACATTTCCAGAATTATGGGAAGAAATGTGGATTAAGACATCTAAAAAACATCAAGCAGATTATGAAAAAAGTATGAGCCGATTTGAAAGTTGTAAAGAAATGGTTAAAAAATTTATTTCAGAAAATCCATCTGAATGGATTGAACCAGAATGGGGATTTCCTAAAGGAAGACCAAATCGTTATGAATCTACTGTACAATGTGCTTTACGAGAATTTGAAGAAGAAACAGGAGTAAAAAGAGGGTCTATTAAAATTATCCATGATCTTGAATATCATGAACGATATCGTGGGACAAATGGTATTGAATACTACAATAAATATTTAGTGGGGGTTTATAAAGAAGGTGATTTATACCTGGACTTTGATAATATGGTTCAAATGAAAGAAGTAAGTGGAATAGAATGGTTTACAGTTGAAGAAGCAAAAAAGAGGATTCGTTCTATATATCCGTCGCGTATTCATATACTTGATGAAGTTTATAAAACCCTTTTAGCCAATATGGAATAGATGGAAGCAGTGGTAACAACAGGAGCAGAAGAAGATTCTCTCCTATCAAAAACAAAGCCGGAACTCAAAGAAATCGCAGAAAAGGAAATATGTATGGCTGAACCAGAACCTAAAGATTGGAAACATTGTGGATTTACAAGTGGTTTTACAAAAAAGAAGAAAGGACTTGCTAAAGCTGATTTAGTTTCGGCAATTAAAGTAAAAAGAGGAGGTGGTTCTAAAGGAGAAGCACTGGCTGCAGCTCTTGATCGTGATGTTACCAGAAGAAAGAAGTATGACTACCGAGAAGAAAGATATGGTGTATTTGAAAAAGGAGAATATTACTATGTTCCTAAAAGAACTTTAGTTGGAACAACATTGTCATTATCACCCGGTATTATATTCCTATATGAACCTGATATAGAAAGGGGTATAATTGGTAAAAATGTATTGGATATGGATGTAAATAAATATCAAGAAATAGTGGGAGATGAAGAGGAGATTAATATGAAAGAGAAAATTCGTGATGTTACAACTGATGAAATGCCTGAAGATGAGCCATCTTATGATGGATATTATGATTTAAGAATGAGAATAAAGCTACCGAAGGTGATTATTCAGAGAAAGTTGTCAAATGTAAAAAAGATATCATCTCAAATAGTGAAGCATATTCAGCACGTATGTCCGGATTCAAAGGATCCTACAACTGATATACAATGGATAGAGTTGAAGACATTATTTGACCGTTATAGGAATAGTAAAAGTGATGAAGGTCGTGAAATGAGACGTATAATTCTTAAAACCAGGAATCATCTCCTATGGTTTACATTATTAGAAAAAGTTGCAAATGTTGTTATTACATCTGTAATCGCAACAAAAGTATATAATACAGAATATGGTAGACGTATTCGTGATAATGAGAATATGATTTACAAGAGTCTTCCTATATCTACTTATGATACGATTTGTGATAAAGGACGAGTAAGTTCAAGTCCACCATCTCTACCTAAATCAGAATTATTTGAACCAGTCCCAATAAAACCAGAGTCAGTCCCAGCAGTTCCAGCAGAACCAGAACCAGTCCCGACAGAACCAGAAGAAGCAGAGTTAGAAATAGTAGAATCAGAAGAACCAGTCCCGACAGAGCCAGAGTTAGAAATAGTAGAATCAGAAGAACCAGAGCCAGTCCCAGTAGAACCAGAAGAAGCAGAATCAGAATCAGTAAGAAAGTTGAACGAGCAAAAGGCAAAAGAATTATTAGATGAATCGTTTATTATGAAGATTATTGAAGATGGAGTTGTTACAAATGATACAACTACTTTTCTTAGAAAAGATGAAAATGCTTCAATACTAACACTTGCTTACATTCTTTCAAAACATAAAAATGACTGTGGTATTATTGATTCTGATGATAATTTTGATATTGTATATTTTCCTGAAACATATGAATTTCTTTATCCTGGAGAAACAGTTTCTAATTTTTTCAAGATGGTAAATCTTTGTAAAAAAACATTTGTGGTTGTTCCAATTGCCTTAAAAATAGAAAAACCTCCACAAGCTCATTCAAATATTCTCGTTATTAATGTTAAAACTAAAACCGCAGAAATATTTGAACCTCACGGAGGAGGTGGAATAAGAGATAAATATTTCAAAAATGCTACAGAAGATTTAGAAAAAAGAATGAGAAATCAATTTATAAAGAATGGTTATACATTAAGTTCTGTTAAAGATGTATGTCCTGATACTGGTCCCCAATTATATGAGACATATGATAGAAAAGGAATAGTAAAACTTAGAAAGAAATATATACGATTTAATGATGGAACTGGTCTTTGTTTATTCTTTACCTATATGTTTGTTGATTTACGTCTAACCTATCCAGATACACCTTCTTTTGAGATTAATAGAGCACTTATAAATGCTATTCAAGGATCATCCCGCCCTGATAATTTCAGATATGATATGAGTTCTTTTGTTATGAAATGGGCAAAGTTTTTTGAGAGAGAGTACATAAAACTTATTGAATCTGTCCTAACAACAATTCCACCAGAAGAACATAAAGCTTTCCTAAATGCAGTATTTACATCAAAGTATATTGATTCTCCCTATCATAAAATAATTCGTAAGGAGGTGATAAAAATATTTAAAAAAACTATGGAATGTCCTATAAAAGAGGAAGATATATTTAAAAAATTAGGATTACCTCTTTCTCCTACATCAAAACCTGAACCACTTTCTTTACCACTTTCACCGTCAGGACCGTCAGGACCGTCAGGATATGAACCCGATATCCCAACATCATCAGGTCCAAGTTCTACTTCATTTGATATGCCACTTTCTCCTCCACAGATACCACTTTCATCCCCACTTTCATCTACTTCTACTTCTACTGGGTCACAATCATCGGAACCATCAGCATTAGAAGAATACGAAGAAGAATGCCCAGGATTAACGGAAATTCAGAAACGATTGACCGATGAAGAACGACGATTAAGATTAAGTCATTATGATCGTATTATGAAAGATTCTCCTGAATTATATGCTAGATATGAAAAGGCAAAGGAGGAATATTATAATGATATATTTAATAGTAAACTAGAAGCAATATATACACAACTTGAATGGGATTTATACAAACAGACAAAACCAGATGAACAATTAATGGAAGTAGTAGGATATCCTACTTATGAAAATCCAGATTTCCAAAAAATAATCACACTTAAACAGGAGTTCTGGGATTATCGTACAAAACCAGGTGGTAATATACTATCTCAAATTCATCAATCAGATAAAGAAAAATCATCAAAGATACATTTTAAATTACAAAATCATCAACGATTTATCTCCCACTTTTTATCATCAATGACACCTTATAACAGTATGTTAATATTCCATGGTGTAGGCACAGGAAAAACATGTACTTCCATCCAAGTAGCAGAAATGTATTTAAATGAAACAGGAGGACAAAAAAGAGCAATAATTATAACTCCTTTAGCCGTTCAACCAGGATTTCGTCGTGAAATTAATGATCCAATGAAACTTGAAGAAGATGACCCCGCTGAACAATGCACTGGAGATCAATATCTGAGTATGTTATCTCCAGCAGAAATAAAATCAGGTGGTGCTTTTTCATATATTGAAAGGAAGATAAATAGATTTATAAAATCACGATATGATATGTTTGGATATGGCTCATTTGAAAATTGGTTCCGTCGTGAAATTATTGAAAAAGCACGTGATGAAAATCCTGATGATAGAAAAAAACAAAGCAAAACAATTCGTGAACTTATAGAACAATATTTTAGTGGTAGATTATTAATTATAGATGAAGTTCATAATATTCGCGATCCAGAATATAAAAAAAGGATTTTACGATATTTGATATTAATAGCAAGATTCTCAAATGGAGCAAAAATTCTTCTAATGAGTGCTACGCCAATGTATAATCTTGCGAATGAAATTATCCATATTGTGAATATTCTCCGATTAAATGAAGGTCTTCCTGCTGTTCCTGAAAGATTAGTATTTGATATTACAGACACAGATAAATTATTAGAAACCGATGAAGATGATACAATGGATGGATCTACAATTTTAAAGATGGCTGTAAATGGATTAGTTAGTTATCTGCGTGGAGAAAATCCAGTAGATTTCCCAGTTCGTTTACCACCATCTCCAGATGTTATGGATGGAAGAAATCCAAGACCTCAACGAGATTTTAAGAATGAATTGATTGATAATGAATTACCAGAAGGATCAGATATATTACCAATCGTTCGTGTTCCTATTGATGATAAAACTATGATGGGACAGGCATATATAGATGAGTTTGAAGGAAAATTAACAGGTAATCGTGATATAACTGCTCCATCTGCGGCAGTTGGTCTAATTCAGTCTGCGGTTTGTGTTTTTCCAAATGGAACATCGGGAATTACTGGGTTTGGAGAATGCTTCCGAGAATTAGCATCAGATGCTCCAGAAGGAATGTATCAACCAATCCGAGAAACTCAAGATGTTATTGATTCAGGAACCGGTAAACTATTTCTACATCCAGATCGTATTCGTGAATATGCTCCAAAGATTAGAGAAATATTAAATGTTTGTCATAAATCTGATGGAATATCTCTTATTTTTACTCAAAATCTTCAAGGGTCGGCGATACCAATAGGAATGGCATTAGAGTTGATGGGTTATCAACGAGTTGATGGGAAACCATTATTAGCATTCTCCAATCCAAGAATGAGACCTGATCCAATAGGTACAGGAGGTATGACGAAAAAGGAATATAATGAAAGTGGATCAAGTGTAGAGGTAGGAGCAGGAATATATGCGAAGGAGTGGCAACCATATACATATACAATATTGAGTGGAGATGTAAAGTTGACAAAGAATCGTGAAAGGAGTTTACGATTAATTAATTCTGAAGGAAATATGCGCGGAGAGAAAGTAAAAATAATCATAGCAACAGAGGCAATCAGCGAAGGTGTTAACTTTAAAAATCTTCGTGAAGTTCATATGACAGATGCTTATTATCATATTTCATTAATGGATCAAGTTGTTGGACGAGCTCAACGATATCGTTCCCATAATGCTCTCCCACGAAATGAAAGAAATGTAAGTGTTTATGTATGGTGTGTATCTTGGTCGTCTGAACATCCACGATATGGCTCAGAAACATTGGATGAAACATTGTGGCGTAAAGCTGAAGAGAAATCAGTAAGAATCGGAAAGATTACAAGAATTCTTAAAGAAAGTGCAGTTGATTGTCATTTAATGAAAGCTGTAAATGATCGTTCTACTATAGAATATGAAGAGATAACTACAATGATAGATTCACATAGAAATCCAATAGAGTTTAATTACAAAGATCAACCAGGTTCCCGAGAATGTGATTATCAAACATCTTGTGCTATTGAATGTACAACAAATATTGATGTAAGTGATCCGACAACGAATACAGAAACATATCGTCAAAGTGAGGGATCATCAATACGATCAGAAATTAAGAGGGAGATTAAATATTTTATGATCCGCAATCCTGTTTCAAATCATACAGATATTATCCGAGATGTAAAGAATATTATTCCAGGAAGTAGACGAAATACGATTTTACAAATCTTAACACGTATGATTATTCAAGAAGAACCAATTATGATACCTGGTGGAGGTATAGCCCGATTAGAATATAAAAATGATGGAACAAATGAAGTTATATCAATCACTCCTACAGAAATAACAGATGGAAGAGCACCATATATAGATAGACTAGGAGTTATTCCAAGAAAACCATCTGGAGTGTATGTTCCACCAAGAAAAATAAGTCGTATTCTTTTACCTGAGTCTCAGGCTCAGGCTCAACAACCTGGAGATATAACAGATGTTGGTATTGGTGATGAAGCAGCAGCAATACAAAGTTTAGAACGTGAAGAATTAAAATATGATGATAAAGCATTATCAAGAGATACACCAGTAGCTGACTTTATGAAGAAGTTTATGATAGCTTGGTCTGATAGTTATTCTGATGTAAAGATTGATAGTGCCTTAACACTTCCATCAACATCTACAGCAGGATTAAAATATAATACAATAGGAACAATCTTACAACCAAGATTACGTAAACCAGAAACTGAATCAGATTTAGGAGTATTAGTTGGATATCTTAGGAGAATATTATCAGATTTAGGTATCTCTCCAGAAATATGGGCTGCAGTGATCGCAGAAAGAATCACACCTGAAACAGGAGAAACTTCAATCCCGTATATGTCTGATCCAGAAATAAGAAAATCTATTCTTATTACAATCGCAAAACAAACCGCAAATCCAGATGATCCATCAGTTTTAGCAGAAATCCGACATCTTGGGTCAGTATATCGTATGAATGGTGAGATTATTGGTCCATATTTGAGAGATCCATCAATCCGAGTTAAAACTATTAATTCAACTGGAAATGTTGATAATTATGACATTGAAACAGGTTTACGGATTGAAGGAATGACAACTCCTGTTATTAAGAGACGAATCAGTAAAGGATTTCATGTGTATCTTGGAACAATTACACAGAAATTAAAGAGAGGTGAACCAATGGGAATGCTTCGGTTATTTTTCCAAGATTATTCTACAAAATTATATCCAGGTTATAATCCTAATAATAGTACAACATCTTTAGAAAGAAGTTTAGAAACATTATATAGACCCGGTATTGGTCTTGTATTTGAAGGTCCAAAAGGAACAAAAATCATATCAGATACAGTATTAGCAAGAATGATGTTTTCTGGAGAAACAATGTATGAAGGATCCGAAAATGAAAACGCAACTTTTACTCCTTGCAACCTTACGGAGCAGGAGCAAGTTGCTTTAACTAACCAAGAAGAAAAAGCAATTGAACTGGAGCGAAAAGCTAGAAGCGAGGAAGCTACTGGCTTGTTTGCTATGTCTGACTTAATGACAAAAGTGCTAAAAGAACCACAAAAAAGCGAGGAAATACCGAAAATGAAGCATGAAGAAATACCAGAATTAACCGAAGAAAAAACAAGAGGTATGCTACTCTCCAAAGCCCTTTACGGGTCTTTTGGAGAGCAGCGATCAGGTGAGATACAAGACGATTACAAATTTGTTGAAATAACACCTCAAAAAGTCTGTATTCAAACCAAAGAAATGAGCTTAAATGACATTGAAAAAGCCAAAATACGCAAATGTATCCAGTCCGTTTACGGCGAAGATGTTACGATAGCAATGCAAGTCCTAACACCAGAACCAAAGGAGGCAATGCAAACGCCTTACCATAAATCAAACTTACTTGCTTTCAAAGCTTCTATCCCTGATCGAGTAACGCTTAATATCCTGAACAATCGTCTGGTTAACATGATTGAAACACCAAAAAGGATTATTCTGGAAGCTGCACCTTTTTTCATTGATCAGTTAACAGAAGCAGGAAACCTTGCTATGCTTGAGGATGCAGTAGTAAAAACAGGAATAACGCTAGAGCTGCATTACAACAAACAAACACAATCCCAAAAAACAGTTGTTTTAACCCCTGAAAAAATCTTAAAGGATAGAGAATGGCTGGAAAATCATAAAAAATCATTACAGGAGAAAAATAATGGAATTTAAAGAAGCTTACAAAAAAGGTTTAAAAACTGGGAAAATTATAACTAACGGTGTTTACGAATTAAAATTTATTAATAACCAACTGGAAGTTCAAACAATAGATAAATCAAATCCGCCATCAATGATTGGCATTCTGCTAGATACGTTTGAGGATAACTGGGAAATCATAAGGGAGGAGTAAAATGAGTGACGAAATTCAAACATGGAGACCATGGACACCAGAGGAAAAGAAATTACATGAGGAAACCCTAGAACATATAAATAAATTACATGAGGAAATTATTAAAAAGGGCGAAATAGACACAATTAATGCTCTAAGAAAACAAATCAGAAATGATGTAGAGGAATATAACCTATTCCGTCAAACGCCTTATATTGCAGGGGATAAATTCAACTTTTATCGTGAATACCTTTTAGAACGAATTGATATAAATATTGCACATTTAAAAGAACTAGTGGAGGACAAAAATGAGTAAATGGACAAATTTTAACGACGCAGAGGAGCAAATGTCTTACGAACTAATACCACATAAAACTATAGCAAAAGTTCGCTTACTGATAAAAAAGGGCAATCATGTAACCAATGAATTTACTGACGGCTACGCAACGCTTAGTAAAGCAGGAACTAGTATATATCTAGCCTGCGAGTTTGCGATCTTGAGCGGTGAATTCGAACATAGAAAAGTCTGGAGCAATATAGGTCTTCATAGCGATAACTCCCCGAAATACGGCGAAATAGGAAGAAGCACAATCAAAGCTATTCTTGATTCTGCTCATAGCTTGCACCCAGCGGACAAATCACCAGAAGCAGAAAAACAAAGAACAATAAAAAGTTTTGCTGATATACACGGCCTAGCCTGTCTTGCTGAAATCACTATTAACGATAAAGGAGATATGCCACCTCGTAATGAAATAAAAACACTTATTACACCAGCAAATCCTATTTATAATGATTATATGGAAGAGAAAAGCGGTAAGCATGTAATTAATTATGGCGTAGCTAACAAACAAACCGATGAATCATTTACTTCTGATGAGTTACCTTTTTAATATTGTAAAAATACAACTAAAGTGATAAAATATTAACAAATTAGTAATGAATATGAATTTAATAGATTACGTAAAGTTAGGGCATTTTTCAAAAATACAAGAGTTGATAGCCCAAGGTGTAGATTTAAATGCGCAGGACGAATACGGTTATACTCCTCTAATGTGGGCTGTAAATTATAGTAAGTTGGATATAGTAAAATTGCTGTCGGAAGCTGGTGCAGACAAAACTATAACAGATAACGATAAACATGATTGTTTATTCTGGGCAAATTACTATGGCCAAAAAGAAATTATAGCGTTGTTTGATAAAAAAATATTAACTAAAAAAAAGGTAAAAATAATATGGAAAAAATAAATCGCTTTTTTAGTAAATGGTAAATTCTGGGTAAATAATCATGCTCATATTCTAAAAGGTAACAGTTTCGCTAAAACACGATATTTGTATTATGCAATCAACAACTGCGACATTTCAGGTTACAT
>OGVY01000143.1_pt1 | contig 12399 bp, 12 predicted proteins | sample 1575871 | NCBI WGS metagenome assembly OGVY01 (sample SAMN07581536, study PRJEB24739) | freshwater metagenome
CTATCCCAGAGTGCAGAATTTTCAATGAGGTCAGCAAAAGATTTGAAACGAAGCGTTTGTCTTATCTCACAGAAGGAGTTTGGAGTTCACAGGGAGATTTTATAGAAAGTAGAATTTGCGATCCTTTTCTGTTTTAAAATTCTGGAAGAAAAAAGGGAACTTCATCTATTTTGTCGGGGCTCTTGGGGTTCTGAGGGTTTAACTTCTCTCCAGACAAGATTCGTTCATAAAATTCTAAATACTTCTGCGTCATCAAACGATAATGAAATTTTGATAGAGCCCAGTCCCTGCAGATTTCGGGTTTAAAGGCCCCTAACTCTCTCACGCCTGCGTAAAACTCCTGATAACTTGTGCAGATTTTTCCCACCTCTGGGTGAATCAACTCTTTCATGGAGCCAAAAGGAGTTGCTAAAACGGGAGTGCCCGAGACTAAACTCTCTGTTACTGCTATTCCAAAGGGTTCATTCCAAAGCACAGGGAAAAGAAGGCCTTTTGCTTTGGAGATAAAAACGGCTTTCTCTTTTCCGCCTAACATCCCCCTCCAATAAATTCCCCTCCAGGAAGGAAGCCAACTTCTCCTTCCTCCCAGAATATTGAGTTCACTTTGAGTTTGCCTAGCTATCCGTATAGCTCCCTTTACATTTTTCACATTCCAAGAAGCTTTAGCTAAAAACAAAAGGGGGAAGTCTTTTTGATGCTCATAAAAATAATCATCGGGATTCAATCCGTTATAAACATAAGCAGTAGCCCCATGACGATTGGCATGGTTCTCACTCACAAAAACAGTATTTGGCAAAAACACTTCCTGGGATTTGCCGTTCCCTTCAATTGTTACAATGTAAGGAGTGTTAGGCTCTTTTTCAGGGGTGTTAAAAAAATGAATAATATCTGAAGGCGGAACTTCGTTTATCTGAGTTCCAATACTTTTGGCAAAGGGGCAAGTGGAGCCGGGGGAACAAACTAACTGTACTTGATGGCCTAACTCAAAAAGCCCTTGAGCAAGCCACCAAACCACCCTTTCCGTTCCACCATAGTGGACCACTGGAAATTTTGCCTGATGCACTAAAGTAATTCGAAAAGACATGAGGCCTGAATGTATCAGGCCCTTCAATAAAACTCGAGACAGAAGTCTTTATTTTTTTGCAAGCTGGGAACTATAAACTCGATAAAGGTGCTCATCAGCTTCTCGAGCCCAATGGTTCATGAATCTTCCCACCCATCGAATCAGCTCTGGATTTTGAGTGTTCAAAGCCCCTTCTTGCCTTCCCATTCTTTGAGCCTTATCGACCATTTCAAATCTAAGCCCCTTTAAAAAACGAGCTGCTCCTTCAGGATTTCTTTTTCTCAGTTCTAAAAATTTGGATTCCATTCTTTGGGTAGAGGCTAAATCAACTTTTCTTCCAACTTGAATTACAAAGTCTAGATAAACTTGATACTTATTTAAAATATCCTGACTCTCTCTAGCCATGCTGGCGCTTGGAAAAGCCGATGCTGCATATCCTGTTCTTGAAAGCGTCACCATTCCTAGAAATAAAGTGAGTGCTGAAATAATTTGATGGATTCTGTTTCGTTTTTTCATGTCCCCCCCAATTGTCCCCAAAGGGTCTCCATGTACAAGACCTATGCCACCCGTAGACTTAGAGAATGCGCCTGGATTTTAGTCAGAGTTGCCAAAAAAGAGACCCAAAAGGGGCACTTCTCTTTGGTCAGCGACACAAATTGTGTTACTGACTTCCACAGAAACTCCTCGACTCTATCGGTTTTATGCTGCAGACCCCAAGAATACGACTGGTATGGGGCTTGCTTCGACAGGCATCACTGGCAGGCCTTGTTAGGGCGGATGCCGATTAACCAGTGTTTTTGGGGGAGAAAATACATGACAGCTTGGAAGACCGCTCTAGCAGGAGTGCTAGGGACCATCATCATTCAAACAACAGCTTACGCAGAAACTATAGCACCTACTAAACCCTTTCGTACTTTTGTAACGATTAAAAAATACAATTTAGAGAACAATGGGATTCCTTCTAAGCCCATTTCCAATGTAAAACTCGAGATTAAGTTCCCAGGAGCTAATCCAATTGAGCTTCCTGAAGGAGGCCATTTCTGGTCCATCGGGAATAACCAGTCTCAGGAAATCAATCGCACTTTTGAAATTCCTTACTCCATGATTCGTAATGATGGATTTGCCCTCGAGCTAACCATGATTAGGAAAGGGAAGACAATCTTACCTTGTAAATTTGAGATCTCTCGTTTGTCTCAATTTAACCGAAGTTATGTCTGCAGGACTGACGTAGCTTTTCAAATGAACCAGCAACACTTGTCAGAGGATAAGATTTCAAAAGAAGCAGTAGAGATCAGAGTGTTTAGTGATCTTAATTCGCCTCCGAAGGAAATTCCTCAAGATGCGATTGCTTTAAAGTAAGTTTTGACTGACTCAAATGAGTCGTTTTCTCCATGTCTTTTGATATGCGAGAGCTTTGGACCCGGTACCTCTTTTGAGAGGTGTCGGGTTCAGTGTTTTAAGATCCAAACTCAGATCGTCCTTGAGCTTTCATCAAAAGTTTTCCATCTTCAAGTCTCAAAAGCACTTGAAGCACTTGTCCTCCTCGAAAACTCTCCCTAGCGGCAGTAGATACTGCAAGCTCCCCTTCCGAAAGTGCTGGTCTTTTAAAAATTACAAGAGAATCAGAACTTATTTCTTCAATCTGAAATCTCTCTTTTATCTGCCTAGCAAGGTCAGTTAATTGATGTTCCACTAGCTTCTCATCCATTTTCAACTCAGGAATCGGGGAATAAGTACTTTCTTCCTCAAGCACTCTTCTCTCTCGATCCATTCGAATCCTAATTTCCATCCCAAGAATAGGGATAGCTCCCTGTTTAAAGGAATATACAATCGTTTGCCCCAGCGGAGACTTAAACACATTCGAATCTATTTCGTGGTAATCGCGAATATTCCACTTTTTTCTTACAAACTCCAGGCTCAAGTCTAATTCGGAAGTGATGGAAGGAGACTGAATAAATTTTTGAGAAATAGCATCCTGAATCGAGCTCTCCTTTTTAACACAAGCAGCTAGCTCTCTGTTTTCTTCTGGATCCAAAGATTTCCCCTGGAGTGCTAAAAACACGATAAAAATTAAAATTCCGATACAAAAAAATTTTTTCATAAAGGCACTTCCAAGGGTAAAAGTGTGGGAACTCCATTTTCGGCACTGAGTTTCAAAACCACTTTCACACTTCGCCGGCCATTGATGTAACGAGGGTCAACAGTGAGAGAAACTGAAGCAAGGTACTGAGAATAATCTGAACCTGTTATCTCAATAGCGGCTCCTGGAGGCAAATCTCCAAATCCCTGGACGTTTGCATAGGTAATAATTGCGGGATCATTACTCATAAGCTCCAGTCGAACGTTTCGAGCCAATCGATTGTTCGGGTTTGATATTCTAAAGGAGGCTAAAATTTCTGTCGCTCGAGCACTGGGGGCTACAGGAACAATGCCAGTACTATCTAGCTGAAAGGCGACCCACTGCGCTTGAAGATTTAATTTTTGGGGCAATTGTGGAACTTGATCCTGAAACCCTCTTGAGGAAAATGCCTTTTGAATAGACTTTTGATGCAATCCACAGTGGAGCTGCTGATCTGAATTCAGAAGTGCCTCTTTGAACTGAGAAATACTAGCGTTTTTTCCAAGAAGACTGACTGCTGAAAAAATCGTTCGATCTGAAAAGAGCTTTCCAGTTTTCCTATCTTCTTTTTCAAATTGGCTACGAATATCCCAAAGAACCCGGGAGCACCACTCTGCCAAATCATACTTTTTTGGTAATCCTAAATCTACTGGGATTGACCGCCTGCGCCATTGTGAACTTATTTGAGAGCCGCTAGCCCCTGTTTTAAAAGTGTTCACTGAAGAAAATCGATTTTTATCATCTGATAACGCCACAGCCGAACGCAGAGGCTGGCCCAATGGAATTTGATCGATGTTTCTTGCAGCCCATTTCCCAATGTAAGGTTTATTTGAAGCGGATTCACTTAAGTAATCAGCAATACACTCATGAATTGCCCCCCCCCCTCCATGAAAATGGCTCCTCGCTCAGAAGCGTCATCTATACCGCGATTGGCGGTGATACTTTCATTAAACAAGTGCCCAAACTCATGCCAGAAGACGTCTCTATCAGCCCCCAACGGATACTTCACATCTCCAAAGAGCTGGATATAACGCGGTTTTCTTGAATAAGTATTGTGAACATAATAAGCATTCATTTCTTTTGAAGGCTCCTGAGGCAGTGCATTGGGCTCAGGATCTGGATTCGGATAAGAGCGAACCATCACATACAGCTCTCGAGATCGGTCCACAGAAAATCCTAAAGACTCAACATAGTCAGTGATAGCTGAGATCCCATGATAAGCCATAACTTGGGAATATTTAGGATGAGTCACATCTTTGGAGGCAGCGCTGAGTTCTGAAACTCCCACTAGTTTATCCGGACTGTCCCCTATTGAATTTAATCTCACTTTGAGAAACGAGTTCTCAAGAGCCGAAAAGTTTTGAAGTTCAGGAAGACCCACGCCTAATTGAGCACTTCTAAAATTACTTTCGTTAAGCTGAGAAATATCAAAGAGCTTCAACTGGGGAGAGTCGATGGGATTGGGTAAAACTAAGTAAGCTTGAGGGCCTTCAAAGAACCGATTGGCTTGAATGGAGAGAAGATTTTGGGTGTTTAGAAGAGGTCCTGCACAATCTTCCAACTGAATAGCACAGGAAGAAAGGAAAAAGCCTCCAAGAAGGAAAAGAGGAATCCGGATTGTTCTAAAGATGCAATTCAAGCTGCTTCCTGGGTTCTGTTTACCTAAAGAGAGTGCAACCGAAGTGCCGAAAAAAATGTCTTTTCTAAGCGGGAGTTCTCAGCCGGTTTTGATTAAGTCCTATACACTCAGAATACAGCCCCTCCGAGAAAGTCTTTTTACACAATAATTTCAATTTCTTATGATAGTGCACTTGGTTTTCTCGACTCCCTAAGTTTTGGACACAAAACCCCCCAAAGAGAGCTACCTGGTAAACCGTTGGTTTTAAAGGTATTCTTCGCTGTTCGGAGGGAATTTTGAGAGCTGTGAGAGGAATGCATGACTTGTTTGGTCCCGAAATGGCCAAATGGCACTGGATCGAAAAGCAGGTTCACCAGGTTTTTGAACAGTTTGGTTACCAAGAAATTCGTACCCCTGTTTTAGAGCAAATAGATGTTTTTAGTAAAACGGTTGGGGATGAAACCGATATCGTTGAAAAACAAATGTATCTCGTAAACAAGGAAAATGAGTCGCTTGTGCTTCGCCCCGAAGGCACTGCGGGATTTATGAGAGCTGTGCTAGAGCACCAACTCCATCGAGAGGGAACTCCAGGCCGTTATTATTATTACTTGCCAATGTTTCGTCATGAACGGCCTCAAAAAGGCAGGCTCAGGCAGTTTCACCAATTTGGCGCTGAACTTATCAACGACCCTTCCCCTCATTGTGACGCTGAGGTCATAGCGCTTTTAGATGCCATTTATCGAAAGCTTGGAATTTTTGAATATGACATCAGGATCAATTCCTTGGGTTGCTCTGGCTGTCGTACCCAAATGAAAGAAGCTTTGACTCTGTACCTTACGCCTCAAATTGAAAAGCTCTGCGAACAATGTATCAAACGCTTTGACCGTGCTCCGTTAAGAATTTTAGATTGCAAACGAGAGTCCTGTCAGGAAATCGCATCTCGTGCCCCTTCCCTTTCCGATTCTTTATGTTCGGAATGCAAAGCTCATCACGAAGAAGTAAAACACTGCTTAAATGAAGCCCAGATCTCTTTTAAAGATGACCCCTCCATCGTGAGAGGTTTAGATTATTATTCACGTACTGCGTTTGAATTCACTTCTTCTTTGTTAGGAGCCCAAAGTGCTTTGGGAGGTGGTGGTCGCTATGACCAGTTGGCAGAGCGATTTGGTGAAAAGCCTTTTCCAGCAGTCGGTTTTGCTTTGGGAATGGAGCGTTTGGTAATTGCTTTAGAAGCGAAAAATGCTTTGCCGAAAGAAGGCAGAAAGCCCGCACTCTATTTTGCTCCCCTTGGGAAAAATGCCCTTGGACATCTTTTTCCAGTTTCTTTAGATTTGAAAAGAGCAGGCATTTTTACTGAGTGCTCTTACGAGACCGAGAAAAGTCTTAAATCCCATTTAAAGTTTGCTAACCGTTTCGGTTTTCGCTTTGTGGTGATTTTAGGTGAAGATGAACTTGCTAAGAAAGTAGCTCTCTTGAAAAACATGGAAATTCAAACCCAAGAAGAAATTCCTTTAGAATCCTTAGGAAAAACTCTTTTAGAAAAGGTGTCCTGTGAAAATTAGACGATCCCACTATTGTGGAGAACTCAATTCAAAAAATCTCAATACGGAAGTGAGTCTTTGTGGTTGGGTGGATAGATGGAGAGACCACGGGGGAGTGGTTTTTATTGATCTTCGAGATCGCTCTGGGATCATCCAAATTGTCTTTGATCCATCTGTAAATCAAATCCCAGATGCCTATTCTTTAAGACAGGAATTTGTTGTGGGGATTAAAGGAAATGTGCGTTCTCGTCCCGACGGAATGAAAAATGCTAATTTAGCTACAGGAGAAATTGAAGTTATTGTTCATGAGCTGGAGATCCTCAACAAATCAGCCCAGCTTCCTTTTTCTCTTCATGAGGATTCGCCTTCTGCTGGCGAAGTGGATGAACAATTGAGACTCACTTACAGATACTTAGAACTTAGAAAGTCGCACTTGCAAAACAACCTTCGAATTCGCCATGAGTTTATTAAAACTGCAAGAGAGTTTTACTTTGAAAATGGCTTTTGGGAAATTGAAACACCCATTCTCTATAAAACGACTCCAGAAGGAGCAAGAGACTATTTAGTTCCCAGTCGAGTGCATCCAGGACAGTTTTACGCTCTTCCTCAGTCTCCCCAAACCCTTAAACAGCTTTGCATGATTGCTGGGATGGACAGATACGTTCAAATAGCTCGTTGTTTTCGAGATGAAGACTTAAGGGCCGATCGCCAACCTGAATTCACTCAAGTGGATGTGGAAATGTCCTTTGTAAATGAGGAAGATGTCTACGCCATTCACGAAGGGCTCATGGCCAAGGTTTTTAAAAACGTTCTAAAAAAACCTCTCAAAACCCCTTTTGAAAGAATCCCTTATCCCGTAGCAATGGATAAGTATGGCAGCGATAAGCCTGACCTTAGAAACTCTCTCACTTTGGTTAATTTAACCAACCAGGGTAAAAAGAGTTCTTTTCAAGTTTATCAAACAGCTTTGAGCCAAGGCTCCATCCTCAAGGCTTTATGTTTTGAGGAGAAAGAGGCTCTTTCGAGAAGCGAACTGGACGCACTTCCAAAGAAAGTAAGTCCTTTTGGGGCAAAGGGAATTACGTGGATACGAATTAAGTCGCCTGGAGACTGGCAGTCTCCCCAAGCAAAGTTTTTCGATGAAAATTTGAAGAGGGAAATCGAGGCAAAGCTTCCTTTTACAAAAGGCGCGATGGTCTTTTTAATCTGTGCAAAAGAGACTGTGACCAATAATGCGCTGAGTGCTCTGAGGCTCGAATATGGCGAACGTTTCGGTTACACAGATAAATCTCAGGATAGATTTGCTTGGGTTACTGATTTTCCTCTTTTTGAATATAATGAAGAAGACAAGCGCTTCTACGCAGCTCACCACCCTTTTACGAGGCCTCACCCTGAAGACTTAGATCTCTTTATGACAAAAGAGGATTACGAATCGACTTCCCGAATCAGAGCGTGTGCTTATGATTTAGTATGGAATGGCTTTGAAATTGGCGGTGGAAGCTTACGGATTTACGATTCTACGGTTCAGGCAAAAATGTTTCAGAAATTGGGAATTAATGAAGAGGAAGCTCAAAGAAAGTTCGGCTTCTTTTTACGAGCGCTACAGTTTGGAACCCCCCCCCATGGAGGCATTGCTTTGGGAGTCGACCGAATTGCGATGCTTTTAGCTGGGTGTGATGCCATTCGAGATGTCATTGCTTTTCCTAAGACACAAAAAGCAAGTTGCCTTATGAGCGAAGCCCCTTCAAAGGCTGATCCGAAACAACTCGAAGAACTTTTTATCCGCACTGTACCCGTGCCTCAGTAAGAGCTACCAGATTGTCCGGGAAGAGGAAGTTCGCAGTCGGCAAAGATGGTCGGAGATTGGCTTGACCAAGGACGTGAGTTATCGGTTGGAGTAATTCTGAGTTCATCAAAATCGTAAACATAACTTTCGGGGATGTTATAGACTAACTTTGCCCCTTCAACAGTTCTAACATTTGTAAGAAATTCATTGGACCCAGTTTGTGAGTCAAAAAGAGTTAGAGTAAGGTCTGTGTCGTAATCTAAATAATCCACATAAACAATTAACTGAACTGTTCCTCGACCATAAGGTAATGTTGAAAGTGCAAAGCTACCTAATTCTCCTTCACAAGGGAGTTCCCCACTCATCAGTCTGGATCTCTTCTTCCCGCAGCTTGTTAGTGACAAAGCCAAAGTAGCTACGACAACCAAAATCCACCATTTTTTTATATGTTCTCGAATTTGAACCTTCATTACCTTCTCCATCATCAGCTATCACAATTTACACTTCGAGCGTGAAACACAAGTTGCACGCTATGAGGTTGCAAAAGATCGGCCAGAAAAGAAAGGGGTTGTATTCAGGCATAAATACAGCGTATTCAGCAAGTGTTCGCTAGACCCCAGAAATCTGTTTTTGTGAACAGTTAAGGAAGAATGCGAGACGCTAACAAGATTTTGCTTTTATTCTTAGGATCTTATTGGAAGGTGCCATCCTTATTTTAGGCTAGCCAAATGTCCGAAGTTTAGACAGCAAATTCGTTCTCCCCGGAATTTATGTAAGGGGTTGATTGTGCATAGTGAGGCGACGGGAGTTGAGAGTTCCGCCTCGTAAAAGCCCCCACTCAAAAAAGCTAGCACGTTTTTTTATGAGTCCTCAGGGTAAATCGCGCAAAGAATAACAGGAGCCGCGAAAGGCAAGAAGAATGAGCTCGGCTTTTGGCTACGGCCCGCCTGGAATTGAATCATTCATTGGGGAAGCGATTTCGGATCTCTACCAAAAAAAGTGAGACTCCCCCTAACACGTTTGTCTGGCAAATGGGCAAGCCGCTTTTCTTATTGGGATCCGGAAAACTAAGTAAGATGCTTCTGCCATGCGACGGAAAGTGAGGTCGTTGGTGCTTGAGGTCCGTGGCCGCATGTCGCCTGCCTATTTCCCAGCTGCATTAAAATGCTTAGCTCTGAGATTTGAGTCTGGGAGGCGGTTTTCTTTTCCTGGGTTGATACGAAATGAGCCCCAGTGTCTCAAGCTGGTTTTGGTAGATGTATCGGTGCAAGTTAAAGAAGTCCCTTCCCCAGTGCACGATTCGTTTCCAAGCAGGTCTTAGCCAAAAGCTTACTTTGTTTTTCTTGCCTCTGACGGCTCCTGTGATTCTTTGTGCGATTTGCCCAGTCAGGACTCTTAGAAAATCATGCAAGCTTTTTTGAGTGGAGGCTTTTACGAGCAAGTGAATGTGATTGCTATTTAGGGAATTATTATAAATTTTCACTTGAAACTTTTCCGCTGTTTCACAAAGAAGTTGAGAAGTGAGTGTTTTGTTTTTTCTAAGTCTTAAGACTGGGAGTCTTGCCCGTAATACCAAGTGCGTTGCTTGTTTCGTTGGGCTCATGAAAGAGTTTGTATCATGACTTTTTTGAGGGCTCTTTGGTAAAGCGCAGAAGAGATTTTTATAAGGGTATTAAAATCGTCGGAAAGGCATCTGGAAGCTGCGGTTTAGGCTTTTTTGAAATTTCAATTTAACAAAACATTTCCATTCAAACTCCAGTCACTCTGAAGAATCAAAAAACCCGTCAATGTTCTGAGGGGAGCATCTTAAAGGCTCGTCTTCAAGCTTGAGAGTTGAGTCATGCGCAAAACTAATCTGAATCGAAACTTGCCCTAAAATCTTTACACGGCTCTGTAACGAGAAGTCTCACTTTTCTGTTGGAGATTACCCCCCAGCCTCTCCCTCACTGCTAGTCATGAGAGCTCTCGGCGACAGAGCTCTCGGCGACTTATGGCGTCTCATAAATTTTCCAGAGATCCTGGCGATTTTGCTCTTTCGTAATAAAGCTGGCCGTCTAGGTCCCTTATTTGTGTTTTATTCTTTTCATCAAGAATTTGATGAAAGTCTCGAATCAGGTTCTCCATTTCTTTTAAAATCGGGAGAAAGGCATCTTGCAGCTCCAGTATCCGATTTTTTGAAATTTCTTTTTAAAAAACCCAATCGCTCACTTCTCTGCCCGTTTGAACGATCCAAAAAGTCGTCAATCCGAGGAGGCCAGCATCTCACCAACGAAGAAATAGCGGGAATTTTAAAAAGGCGAGACGGGATTCTTGCTTATTTTGATCAACTCTTAGAAGCTCAGGGGAGTTCCAAGGTTTTTATTCCTGAATCTTGAGAACTCCAGATTTGAACTCTTTTTTTAAATCATTAAAAAAGCCCTCAAACGTACAATCTATCGTAAGTGGAGTCAGACTCACGTAGCCTTCTTGGACTGCATGACAATCGGATGTAGCAGTTTTTTCAAAACCTTTATAAGCTCCCCCCACCCAAAAATACTCTTTTCCTCGAGGATCTACACTTCTTGTGACTTCGGTTTTGTAGTGGCGAAAGCCTTGGCGAGCAATCTCGATTCCCTTAATGCTTTCCATGGGAATATTAGGAATGTTCACATTGATGAGACTGTGAGCGGGAAAGGGAAACCGATGTGTTTGTTCAACAATCCTCTTGGCTATTTTTGCCGCCATTTCAAAACGAAAAGGCTCTTTCTCGTCGAGTTGGCCCCCAGTCATGTTCACCAAAGAGAAAGCATAGCTCTTGATATTCATAAGAGCCCCCTCGCGCGCAGCAGCTACAGTCCCTGAGTAAAAAACATCGGTACCTAAATTGGCTCCACGATTCACACCAGAAATAATAAGGTCGGGTTTGGTTTCTAAAAGATGATGAACCCCCAAGTAAATACAGTCCGCAGGCGTCCCACTGGTTGAAAATCGTCTTGGGGCGTATTCTCGAATCCTTAGCGGTTTGTGAAGAGTTAGACTGTGGCCTGCAGTGCTTCTCTCTCGATGAGGAGCCACAACATAAACTTCTCCTAAACTTTCCATTGAATTAGCAAGATGCTGAATCCCCGGTGAATCGAAGCCATCGTCATTGCTGATTAAAATTTTCACTATTTTTCTCCCTGCTTCATCAAAAACTCCTCAATAAAACCATCCAAATCTCCATCCAAAATCCTTTGAGGATCTCCTGACTCATAATCGGTTCGGTGGTCTTTTACTAAGCGGTAAGGAGCTAATACATACGAACGTATTTGGCTTCCCCAAGCAATATCCATTTTACTTTCTTCCACAGCCTGTTTTTCTTTTTGTCGAGCCTCCATTTCTCGATCAAAAAGTTTAGCTTTCAATATTTTCATCGCTAAGGCACGATTTTGGTGCTGAGATCTTTCATTCTGACAAGCCACTTGAATACCCGTGGGAATGTGCGTGAGCCGAACAGCCGATTCAACTTTATTCACGTTCTGCCCCCCTTTACCACCCGCTCGATAAGTATCCACTCGAAGATCTTTTTCTGGAATATCGATTTCAATCTCTTCTTCAATGTCTGGATAAACAAAAACTGAAGCAAAACTTGTATGCCTTCTGGCATTGGCATCGTAAGGGGAAATTCTGACCAAGCGATGAACTCCGTTTTCAGCTCTCAAAAACCCAAAAGCTTCAGAGCCTTGCACAATACAAGTGGCCGATTTAATTCCAGCCTCTTCGCCTTGCGTTTGTTCAAGAATTTGAATTTTCCACCCTTTTTTCTCGCAATAACGAACGTACATTCTCAAAAGCATCTCCGCCCAATCTTGAGCTTCAGTCCCTCCTGCTCCTGCATTTATGGCTAAAATGGCGTCTTTTGAATCATTAGGCCCAGAAAGCATTTCTTGAAGCTCCATTTTTCTCAATTGTTCTTTGAGCAACCGAGTTTCATCATTAGCTTCTTTGAGATTTTCTTCTGAGGGGTCTTCAGCCACTAAATCAATAAACGCTTTGCTATCTTCTAAAGCACGCTCAGTGGTCACTACTTTTTCTAGAATTTGAGATAAGAGGGCTTTTTCTTTTTGGGTAGTCTTAGCTACCTTTTGGTCGCTCCAAAAGCTTTCTTGAAGTTCGGCATTTTCGATTTCGGAAAGACGAAGACGTTTTTTTTCGACGTCAAAGCCTCCCCCGGAGGACTTCGAATCGCTTTTCGAGTTCCAAAGAGATCGGAAGAGCGTCGTGTAGGGAAAGAGGGTTAAGATTAGTGTAGAT
>OGVY01000145.1_pt1 | contig 12336 bp, 15 predicted proteins | sample 1575871 | NCBI WGS metagenome assembly OGVY01 (sample SAMN07581536, study PRJEB24739) | freshwater metagenome
GTTTCCCAGTCACGATACGGATCATCCATTTCTTTTTGTGCTTTAGGCTCAAGCATTAAGACCGCATCTGCTATTTCAGCAACAAAGTCTGGCTGGTATTCGGCATGATCTCCTCCGGACTTGTAAAAGATCTGAAATTGTCCTTTTGCCGGCTTAAACCACTTGATTGCCTCGCGCTCTAAAATAACGGCTAACTTGCGTTCAGCATCAGATTGAAACTTCTGAATTGAATAAAGACAGCGCTTGAATCCGCCGAAAAGATACTTTGCCATATTGCTCTTATCCTCAGGCGGTTGACGGTAATCCAAGACTTGTCCTGAAGCGACTGCGGTGTACGCACTTGGCTTTAAATCCGAGAAGCCTTTGCTAATTTTAACTTCATATCCGGTTGCCTTTTCCCAGAAATGTTCCTGCATTTGGACATGCACGAATTTGGCAATGTCCTTCTGATACGCCCCCAGCACCTTACGCACCTCATGGTCGTCCTTAAGGTAACTCTTAAGGTGTTTTATCACTTGGCCTGCTAAATCATAAAGGAGGTCGGCGTGTGCATCGTATGATACATCATCAAAGTCAACCAGGCCTCTCACCACATAATCCTCAATTCGCAGCTCCTCAAATCCACCTGCCCCGGTTGATATAATATCGACCTGATCCGTCCGAAGATGCTTCGCCCACAGCTCTTCCGACACTGGAGGATAATTCAGCGTGCCTACCTTTAGCTTAAAAGCGTTAAAACCAGATTGCACTGTTCCCGTCGGGACAATGAGAATACGCGGGATATCAATAGTTTGCTGGATGACCAGCTCCGTAGTTCGTGCGACAATCGCTTGGATATCCGGCTTAGCAGTTATGCCTTCAAGTTCCTGTTGTGAAGTGCGATATTGAGCGGCTACTTCTTGGACAACCAAAGCCTTACGGCCAACGGCTGAATAGTCACGGAAGCGACGTAGCGATGGGGTCATCTTGGCAGCCATTGTCGCACGGCCTGCACCGGTCGAAATGTACTTGCTGATGATCTTCTTGAAAGAAGATGGTGAAGGTAAAGACATTCGTTATTCTCCTGTAATTCCTTAAGGAACCCTCGGGTTAAAGAACCTGCTCTTGCCTGTTAAGGTGAGCATACTGGTCTGCACCCTTGTCTAAATCAATGGTAATCATGTGTGTGCGTATCAATGTTGCCACGTGAAGTTATCTTAGGTGCCAGATATTACTGATGATTAACGAGTTACTAGAAAGATCAGTCTTCTTTGACATCGTCTGCCAAATCTTCGAGTACTGCCTTGTCGTACGGCAGTTGCTCTAGGTCACCGTCTTTCAGGATGTGCACCTTGTTTGAGCAATGGTCAGCTTTGACGTTGCTTTTCTTCTTTTTAGGCACGCAGTTCGGTACTTTACGTCCACCTGGGCCATCTTTCAAACCATATGCTTCATAACCTTCCCAACATGCATCCTTAAGGTCATTTCCGGCTGCTGCTGGATTTGACTTTTTCATGTTCTTCATTAAGGACACAACCAGGCCAAATTCACGCCCTGTTTTCAGCAGACCTTTTTGTTCTGCCTTTTGCACTGCATTGTGCCAGTCTTGTTCGGTGTAGCCCTTATCTTTAAGCCACTTAGGTGGGGCCACTGCTACCGAAACTGCAGAAACTCTTACGGTAGCTGCGGTAAGGCTACCTTCCCAGTGACCCTGATCGGGTTCGCCATGAAAAGCGTCAATTGTCTCTTCTTTGTCCGTGTCCAAGGTGTATTCCTTAGACGCGTCGGCTACTAGCACTGTTGCCAATCTTTGAAATCTCATGATCGCCTCAGTTAATTTTAAACTTTGAGTTTGAGTCGCTCTCATGGCGAATCTCATCTATTTCACCTTGACCACCGGATCCTCTGTATAATCGATTTGGTGCATTAAAAACTAGACCTGGGATCGCAGACACACATTTATAACCGTGCACCACTCCGGGAGGGACTATCAAAGAAGCCAACCAATCCTGTCCTACATCCAAGATTTCTTGCTGGCCATATGTTGGTGACTCGGGTCTATTGTCCCAAAGATAAACTCTAAAAACCCCCGGCCCGAAAAACACAAAAAGATCCGTTTGATCTACGTGCTCATGCGGTCCTCTTGACACTCCAGGCTTCGTCATAGAAGCATAGGCCATGACTGGAAGATTCTTATCTTCCAGCTGGTCTTGTCGAAAGAGTTGTATTAACCAGCCTCTTTCATCTTCAAACCTTTTTAATAGTGTCCAGACCACTCCTTGAATTCTGCTGCTCATGTTGATATATCTCTTAGTCTCTAACTATTTCTTTAGCTAAACGAGCTGTTCTAGAAGCCAAAGCCACACCAGACTTCTTTCTAATCTTCCCACTTGACTCCGCTAAAACTGCCTCGCTGTCCACCACTAACTTTTCTAGAAATTCAGCTTCACGTTTCCAATCATCGTCTTTCATGTCTTTAATCAGATCTTTGACTCTATTAAGGTCAGAGTCTTTAATAAAAACTATTCTGTCCGCTTTCCTTTTAAGGCCAGATGTTACCGGAGGAGGGGTCCCCGGGTTCTCCTCTGGAGTCATTGCTTTTGCTTTTTGCACTAGGTCTTTCAGTTGTTGTTTGAAAAAGTTCGCCGCGGCGTTTGCAATCTCTTCGTTGTCCCAGTTTTCAGATGGGGGTTCATTGTATTTAGCCACAATTAAAGCTCTGGGAGACGTGTGACCCTCCGGCCCAGTCACCTTATTTTGAGCTATGACAAACCACTGTTTTGTGTCTGGATCCGGCTGTATGTGTAGTTGTAACAAAGTATCTTTGTTTGCCCCATCTTCATCTTTGACCAGGGGTAAATCTGGGTGGCTTACCTTCCAGGCTCTAGAAGCTAAAGCCGAGACTCTCCATTGTACATCTCCAGGCTGATCTCCTGATGGAGCTCTCAAAGCCTTGGCTAGGGCGTCTGCTATGCCCCATAATGACTTTTGAATCGCTTTGTCTACGCTTGGCATAGAAATCCTCTCTTTTCTCAGTCTTGTTTCTCTGCCAGACCTGTTGATGCTTCATCAAAACTTAAACCCATTCTGTCTTATGAATTCTAACTCTTGTTAAGTAAGCTTGTCTTTTATCTTTTTAAGAATCGTCTCATTGTTTTCTTTTAACATGGTTTTCCTTAAGAACTGGACATAATCCTCTAAATAGTCGTCATCTTTGCCCATTTTAAATCCTTCGCACTGAAGGCATGTTGCACTTTGTGTGTAGCCTGCCCCGTCTAACTTTTCACCGTTTACTACTTTAAATCCGTGACCTTGGCATTCACGGCACAATAAAAACCATCTATTCTCCTGTTATCCAGGAACTGGTTTAAAGTCATCATGTAAATATCCTCCTTGATCATCCTTACCATGTAGTACCATGTTTCTTGATGCCAGTAAAAAAAGCCCCCAAGTTTCCTTGGGAGCCCCTTTTTACTTTTGTTAGCAGTCGCTTACAGAGCAAGCTTAATGCCTAGCTTGAGGTCGGATGCGGTTGGAACACGAGTGACGTAACCGGCCACTGTGTCCACGCCGCTGGTGTACGGGGCGCTCAGGCCCGAGGGAACCTCGTTTGTGAGCAGACCGAACGGGCTAGCATACAGCTTTGCGCCAAGCGTGTAGCTGGCGAGAATCGAAGCGTAGGCCGAGTTCGCAGCGTGAGTCTCGAACACAAACACGTCAAACAGACCGCCACCCATGTAGATGGGCACAATGCCTGAAGCGGCTGCGGGAGCGTTCTCAAAAGCATTACCTTCGCTGTTTCCTGCAAACAGGCCTAACAGCATTCCCGAGTTGTGAGCAGCTGCTTTAGCTTCATAGTCAGCTGTACCAACAGTTGCCACTGAACCGCCTAAAACACCCAGAGGGGTGTCAGCGCTCAATGTGTCGTTCGCCGGAGCACCACCTGAACGGTAGTTAGCCGTATCAAAGGCGGAAGCCTTCAAGCTGAAAGACGAGCTGGTGATTGTCTTACTGCGGGGTAGAATTGTCACTGCCATGATCGTTTCTCCTAAATCCCTTTGGGGTTACCTTTTCCAAATCAAAACCTTGTTGGGGTTAGTTTACAAACTCTGAGCTAACGTCGGGAGTACCGAACACCTGCTCAAATTCGTCTGAGGATCCTTCCTTAGCAGCCACCCGTGTCCTGCTTGGGCGGAACGCTTCCTTCTTGGAAGAAGCCTTGCGGGGCTTCGGGTCAAACTTAGAAGCTTTCCGCTTTTTGGCGGAGCCAACGAGAACCCCGTCAACCCCCAAAGCTTCCAGATCTTCCATGTCTTCCATAGTGAAGTCGTCGTCTTCGTCTCCACCTTCCTCGAGCACGTCGTCGAGGTCGATTTCGTCTTCGTCGCCTTCTTCATCATGGTCTTCGTCATGTCCGTCTTCGTCATGCTCAGCAAGCTCGAAGTCTTCGGACTCTGCAGCCTCATGATCTTCGTCTTCGAGGTCTTCGTCTTCGAGGTCTTCGTCTTCGAGGTCTTCGTCTTCGAGGTCTTCGTCTTCAACGTAAACATCTTCGGCGTCTTCAACTTCTTCTGGGTCTTCTAGAGAAGGCTTAACTTCGGAATCAAAATCTTCGAAGTCTTCGTCTTCCTCAGCAGCGTATTGAGCTGACTTCTTGACGTTGGCTTTAGCTGCAGGCTTAGCTGCAGGCTTAGCTGCAGTCGGATTCTGTGTTGGAGTCTTTTCGTTCATGACCACGTCCAAAACAGCGTGATCAGGAGTCAACTCGTGTTCTGCGACATACTTTTGGGTGTCACGAGACTCAGGTTGAGTCGGACCCTCATCGTTGTCGACTGGGAAATCTTCCCCAGATTCTGCTGCCACACGAGCGGTTAGTGCGTGAAGTTCATTCAGGCCTCTGGCTTGTAGCCCTCTAAACAAAACTCGCCCTGCTGTTACCAACTCTTGATCTGTAGCGCCACGACCCAGGAGACGAGAAGCTAAATCAATCGCTTTCTCTCCTGAAGCCTGGCGGCTACTCGACTGTAAAGTAGCAGCCGTTAGCCTCTTTCTCGTCATCGTAAACCTCCGGGGTTTTCCTTTTAGGGGTTCTCTTTCTGGAGACAGCGGTTCTTGGGTTGAACGGTGGGTCGATTTACCCTTTAAATTCGCTGACGCCATAAACCTGTCTTCTTTGTAAAACGGATCACTTTCGAATTCTGGAGCCACCACTGATGCATCTTGTGAGATGTCTACGTAAATTGGGACTGTGGAAGAGTCGCTCCCGGCTTCATCAGGAATCAACTTTTCCTGAATCTCTTTGCTTGTCATAGTAAACCTTTGAGTGATCTTTGTGGTGTTCCCAATTTCTCAGGTAAGCTTCTGTTAACTGGGTGGAGCGAATGACCAATAGATTCTCGGCATTCCGACATTCTGCAGATTTAGTAAGATTGTAGGATCCGGTTAATACCACAGAGTTGTCTATTAAACAAACTTTGTTATGGGCTGATGAGTGTTGGGTATCAACGTAAACTTTGACTCCCATTCTTGACAGTTTCGATGCTTGTTCTTGAGAAAGACTGTAACCATCTAGTATAACTTCTATGGTTACTGTGTTTGCTAGAGACCCTAAAACACTTGTTATCAAAGGGTCGGTAAAATTGTATGCTTGAATCCTTATGTGGGCTTTCGCCTTAAGTAGTGAGGTTATCAAAATGTCCCGACATCCCCCGTTGGGAGACCAGAAGACATCTAAACTTTCTACTGCTACGTTTAATTCTGGTGGTAATGATTCAGCTAAGAACTTTTGTTTGTATCTTCGGTATTGAGCATAAGACCGGGATAACTTTTTACTGCGGTTTCCATATTTCTTTGTCCTTTTCTTAGAATTAGACTTAGAACGCTTTTTCATTGTTCACCACGACTAGGCTAGCTAAAAGAAACGTCTACTCAGTCCCTCTTGCTGACTATCATGATGTTGATTTCTGTCATAGCCATTCGTCTTCCTTAGCAGCTTCCATCAAACGGCCCTTTGGAACGATCGCCTTGAGAGGCTTTCCTTTCCAAACGTTACCCACTTTTAAACCATCATGGCGAATTGCCGGTTTAAATGCAGGAACTTTCACCCAGGATGCTTCTGTAAAGACGCAGGAACCTGGCTGGCCTGGCACTCCGCACAATTCTGCTTGAATGTGCTTTTTGCCATCTGTTCCTTCAAAGGTCCGACCTAGATTTTCTTTGATGTGTTTGCATGGTTCGTCTTCGCCCTCCTCAAAAACTTTGCCACAGCGAGAGCACTGAGAAAATAGGATATTGCAACCCATGCTCAGTCCGGTCATCTTGCCTGACTGAATAGACGCTACTAACTTGGGGTGTTTCTCTTTGTTGGTGGCCACTAGAATATCAACAAATACTGTGGGAACCTTTCCATCTCGGGCCACCCAGGCCACCGCGTCAAGAATCTTGCCTTTCGATAGTATCGGAACTTGGACGTGTTCTAGGTAGTTCTCTGCCCAGATGAAAGACTTGTATGACTCAAGTAGTACTTGATTTAGCCAAGCGTTCCCATTATCATTAATCCATTGGGAGTGTTCTGGTACAATGTAGTATCCGTTTGTGTCCGGCTCTACCCCACCTACAATTGTAGCCCAGGATAAAAGATACTTTTTAGGTGTGAACTTAGCAAAATCTACTTCAACAGGCTCGTCCTTTGAACCACTAGTTTCTGCTTTAAGATTTCCAGCTGCTGTTCGGACGTGCTTTTCCCACTGCCTCCATGAAGTCTTTTCAGGTAAGATTCCATGTTGTAGTGAATGTATCGTTAGGGGCTTAGCCACAGTTTGTATCTCCGACTTATCGCCCACGATTCCGGGCGGTTTGTTCTTGTGATTGGTCAACTACAGAAGCTGCATCTCTTTTGAGATGCTTGATGCCTTCGTATTCTCCACCATCATGAACAATGTAAGCTTCTCTTGCATCTGCCCCTTTTGCTCTTAAATCTGCCAAAACGTCCGCCTTCATCTTGGCAAGATCGCTTTGAGAATACTTTTTCTCTGCCATTGTGCTATCCTTTGAGTGCCTGCGCTGCAATAATATTGCGTCTAAAACTAACTTCTGTATCCCTTCGATGCAAGTGTTGCACCAAAGCTTCTCTCTTCTCGTCAAACTGAATAACTTGATTGGGACCATTTGATCCCCACGCATCCGGCGTTGTTTGATATACGTCTGGTTCCTGCCATTTATTTTGTTCTGACATTGACGACCTCTTATTAAAAACTTAAGGCGGGTATCCTTAAAAGGACCCGCCTTACTTTTGTCGTGTCAACCATTTCTGGTGTTTACGGCATTGTTACTAGCGGGGCAACTCCAGCTCCAAACGAATATCCGTCTCGGCCAGAGCTTATGGCTAGTGAGTCATTTACTTTATTTACTGTCCCTGTTAGCCTGTTAGAAGCCTGACCTGCTTTAATCATTGGAGCTGGTGAAGCATCGTAATACAGGGTAGTTTCCATGTGGGCATCATCTCCCACATTGGGTCTTGCTTGATCAAAGACAGGAGCTCCGTCCTGCACTTGTGTTATTGCAATAGCTGGAGTGCTTCCCCCTGTTAGAAAGGATGTAGCTGTTATCAAAGGCAAAGAATTCTGAGCTAGCGTACCTTTAAACTCAATTAACAGGGAAGATGCAGGTAGATCTCCGTTTACTGCTGTCACTGTTACGTTGCCTGAACCAATTGTAGATAAGGCTGCCAAAGCCGTCTGAACTGCTGTGGCCGTAGCATTGTACGCAATACTGGAAGTTGTTTGACTTCTAAAAGTTAGTGTAAAGGTGCCCCCTGATGGACTTCCTGTTATCACTAATCTTTGTACTTCATTTACTGCACTCAAAGGCTGATGACCATCCATACCCCCGGTCGATGTAGCTCGACTAGGGGTATCTGTGGTTCTGACCTGGTACAATTTCAACATCCCGGTGGGTAAGTATACCTTTACCGGGATGGATGTCACCCTTCGATTGGCCATTTTAGCCTCTTTCGTAGGTCAAGGCTTCAACTAGGCTTTCTTCAATCTGATTCGCAGTTGTACGAACCATTTTGTTGTTTGCCTTACGAAGCGAATCGGAGATTTTGAGCACTCTCTCGATGGTCTTCTTCATGGCCAGGCGGGCTACTTTGCTAGCACTAGCCTGACGAGTCTTAGGGTTCTCATAAGTCTCTGACAAAGCAGCTGCAGTGTCTGCTGCCAAGCGGACCGTTGTTGCAGCAGCATTTAACCCAAAACCTTGAAGAAGGTTTGCGTGGTGCAGCATTGCTTTGATGCCTTTACGACGCAAGGATGAAGCAATACCAAAGGTGCTCTTTAGGTCTTGGGGATCATAACCCATTTGCTGCCTTTGCTGTTGCTTTTGCCAGTCAGATATTTGCTTTGTCCAGTTATTTTGGGCTGGCGAAGTCTGACCCGAGGGGTTAACTGGAGGGTTAACTGGAGGGTTAACTGGAGGGTTAACTGGAGGAACCTGGGGATTCTGCCCTGGAGATTTTGGGTTCTTCCACTTTACGTTGACGTTTTGAGGCATCACATTTTGCTTGCCAAAAGGAGCAGGTTGCCCTGGAGCTTTCTGCATTTGGCTCTGTTTAATCTGACCGTAAATATTCGCCATCTGCTTAATGTCGCCCTCACTTAACCCTGCTCTTTGAAGCACGGTTTTAACCCCAGCATCGGCTAAGGGATTAAATCCCTTTGGGTCTTTAGCATATTGTTGGGCATAAGTGCCAGCACCACCTAACCATGTAGGCACGCCACTGCCACCCATGGATAAAGGAAGTAAAGCTTCTCTTTTCCCAGATGCTTTTCTTTCAATCTTGTCTGTTGGTGTTGGCTTAAACATCATATCTGCATACCCCCATTCATTTGCAGCGATTACGTCTTCAACATCTTCTTGAGTGACTACTCTGTCACCCCAGTCCACCAGAAGTCTATCTTCTGCTACAAGCCCCACGACTGTTCCTCGAATTAGAGGTTCTTCGTGGTCTAGCGGAACTACTTGAGATCCTACCTCAAACTTTGTGTTTGGGTGGGTATCATATTTCCGAATTGGTGTGTTCGGGTTGTGACCGCTGTCTTCGTTGAATATCGCAATCTTTTTCTTGACCGTTTCCATTATGTTTCCCCTTAGAATTCAACTAGCCAGCGAGGCATAAACCTTCGACTTGTGCCTTTAACACTTATTATATTGTCCACCAGGAACGAGTGGATACCACCGTGGGGTAGACAGAACCCGTAAAAGAAGCGAACTCTACCTCTTTTAGTCGAGGTCTTATAACGAAGACTGTATGGCTCAACTTCACGAGTGACCGTTTCACCCGTTGTGGCTTTTCGATATGTTATTGTTACTGTTCTACGTCCCTTTGCGTACGCCCCGATTAAATCTAAGATCTGTCTTGGGTTTGCCGTCTCCAGTTCTTGAACTCTGGGTGCCGTACGCTTAATTGTTGGTATCTTTTGTGTTTGATCTTGGGGTGTTGGGGGCAAAGGAGGTTGTTGTCTAGGGCCAGGCATTGCCCTTCTTGTTTGCTGAAGGGCAATTAATACTCGCCCTTGTCGATTAGTCGGTAAAGACCCTTTCCCTGATGGTAAGGGTATACCATAACCAGATAACTGCTGTCCGTGTGCTGGCATTTATTAGTTCGCCACTATAATTGGTACGTCGATCGACGCATTCGTTCCTGGATATTCAACCATCCAGCTGCCTGTGCCGTTTGATATTACGATCACATTCCCTACACCCAAGATCTTCTCAAGCTCTGTTTGCATTGCTGTTGCCGTAACGTTGTGAGGCATCGCAGCTGTCAAAGCTCCTTGTAAAGGAGGGTAGTCAGCGTAAATTCTTAGTGCAAAAAGACCATTTGCTGAGGTATCTCTAAGAGTTACTGATTGCTTTTCGTTTGCCTGAGGCACACCGGAATTGCGTGTGGTCACTGTTGTTGTCGTCGGTGTTGTTAAAGATCCAGTTCCCAGGGTCATAAGTGCTACGTTGGTAGCTGCTAGAGTTCCTTTAAACTCTACATCAACATAACCTGGTAGTGGCCCCTGTGTTACGTTTACATTTCCTGTCCCGATTGAGGACAAAGCCTCAAGAGCTGTTTTAATTGTTGCTGCGGTTGCATTGTATGCAATAGCTGTTGTTGTTTGACCACCAAAAGTGACTGTAAAGGTCCCGCCCACGGCCTGGACTGTGATTCTTTGTATTTCATTCTGAGGCAAAGCTGCAGATTGCTCTACTGCTACGGTCAGCAACAATGGTGCTTTTGTAGCTGGTGTTAGTGTTACGGAGCGATCCGCCGGGTAGTTAGCGTTGCCCCTTAAAGTCTTTGGTGTTTGAGGAGACCAAGTCTGAGCTTGTTCTTGCCTTGGGTCATCTGCTGCCATTTTGTTCTCCTTGTGTTTTTTGGCTTACTTTCTCTGGTGTTGCTTGGATAACCCCGTCCAGATGCCCATCTACCTCTTTTAGCCACGGACCGACTGCTTCAGATACTATCCAAAACATTCTTTCCGCATTATGACGCAGAGCTGGATCGTCTACTGGAGTTAACTTATTTAACAAAGCTTGGCACGCTGATTGCAAGTTGTTTACTGCCGCGGCTGCTTTTGTTAGAGCATTATCAATGTTAAGCACTACTTGATCTTCTAAAGAAACATCCGCAATGCGTTCCCCTGACGCTGTTGGTGCTATCAACCCAGCATCCTCTTGAAGACTCTCTTCTAGATCTGGGTCACCTGGTAAGGTTCGAGCCTTCGTTCTTAAATCCATTCTGGGACCTAGAACTCTAGGTTCTGAATAGTTTACCCCATCTTGAGTGACGTATTTTCTACGGTGGTCTGGGAGCATATCTACATCACTAAGCACTGCCTGAACTTGGCGTGCTCTTAACGCTTGACGTTGCGCTTCCGTGGGAGATATTGACAAGGGTTCTTTTATAGTGGTTAATTGAGCTTTAGCGGCCGGCTTTGGTTTAGCCTGCCTTTTTCTTTCCGGCTTAGCTGACCTGTCGTGTGAAGACGAGTATAGCAACTTTCCCATTGTAGTCCCCTTTTATTTCAAATTCCATGGAGCATCTAATGGGAGCCGTATTACAGCATCAGACTTGCTAAACCTCAAGGTTTAGCAAGTCTGAATGTTGCTTTTAATGTCTTTTAACGTCTGGGCCTTTTATCCGTTTCTTTCTTTTTGGATGCTTCGATGAGCTTTTCCACCTTTTCCGATGACAGTTTCTTACCTGGTAACTTAGGCTTACTTGCATTTCTTTTGGATGAAACAGGCATCGGTGCAGCATCACCACCAAGATCCCCGCCTAGATCACCACCCAGATCACCAGACATATCCCCTAATAGGTCACCCCCTGGTACTCCCCCAAATCCTCCGGCTCCTGCAGTTTCAGGTCCACCCCCTGGGGTAGGTTCACCTTGAACCTGTGATTGTCTATCCAGGTTCATGCCTTCAATAATGCGAGAAATAATGTCCGTGTTCCTGATTATTGGCTCCGACACCTGACCGTAAATAGCATCCAACATTCTGTTAAACATTGGATCTCTTACGGTCATCAAATCTTCAATTAAAGCTGCTGCATTTTCTTCTGGGTCAATGTTATGAATATCTAGCAGATATCTCAGTGCTAGAGAACCCTTTTGATGCAGGTTGAACAGCTGGTCATAAACTTCAGCGTTGTCTCTGATTGAAAGTCTGTTAAACCTTAACATGGAGTGGTTGTAGACTTTGTTTACCTGCACTCTCCTTTTCCTCAGTGATCCATCATATTCTTGGATCACGTCATCACCAGCTTCAAGTTCTGACGGCTTTGTTTTAACCCACGTGTCTACTTCTTCATAAAAATAATGTCCTTTTGCTTCTGCTACTGGTCGAAAAATGCAGTTGTGTACATAATCTTGAACTAATTGCCTAAAAGTTAGGTATTGGGTATTCATCAACTCCAACGTAATACGGCCACCTCCATAAGAGGCTGAGCCTGATAGCATTTCCTTGGTCGTACACAGACCTGTTGCTAATGAGTCGTAAAGTGTTCCATATTCACTGTCAATATTCAACAGTCTTTGTTGTGGACCAATGATTTCCCAATGAACTGGGTAGTTTGTTACTATTGGATAGTCTACGTTATCAAGAATCGCTAGGTCAACTTGACTTCGTAAATCATTTAGCTCATTTGGCCCAATACCATCGCCATAGATTAAGTGCTTCGGCTGCATATTACGTCCTGTAATTTGCATTTGAGCATTCTTGAGGTTCTCTAGGCGTAAAAGAGTCTCTAGGCATCTTTCAATAATGCCTTGACCGTACGCTTCGTTTGGTGGCCTGTTCCTTAGA
>OGVY01000146.1_pt1 | contig 12280 bp, 11 predicted proteins | sample 1575871 | NCBI WGS metagenome assembly OGVY01 (sample SAMN07581536, study PRJEB24739) | freshwater metagenome
GTTTCCCAGTCACGATAAACTTTATAGGTGGGAAAACAGCCTTGGGAAAAGCGGTTCTCCTCATCAAGGCGTACTTAAACTTCAACTTCAACTTGCACGAAGCCTCAAGCCACGCCTGCAGCATTGTTTCCTTTAATATCCCTAAAGGGATAAAAATAATTTTTTGCTTTATTTCAACCCCATGTTTAATTATCCAATTGTGAGGGTCGCGTTATTAGCGGGCATCCTTTGTTTGAGTTGGGCCGACGATGGCCATAGCTCTAACCCGCTTTTCGATTTGTTGGCGAGGCTTGAATATGACCAGGAAATCAAAGGATTGTTTATTCCGAAGGGATACTTTCATGGACTTCCGGACGATCTCACCGTGGGATTGGCGAGAATTTCGCCCGAAAATGGAAAATTGTACTCTTTGGGTTGGAGACCTGCTTTGCATCTCGATTGCGTTTCGTATGGCGGCTCGTCTGCAAGCTTCATCCAGTTGGTCCAAGATTTTGCACGGAAAAACCGCACCACTCTTTATTTGAATCGCGTGAGAACTCAGGATCGTGGGGATGATTTTAGTATCACAATCTCACGGGACGGATTTGTGAGGGAAGGCATATGAGGCAGCACTTTTTCGCACTTCAATTCGCTTGGATTACATCTTCCTTCTTAATTGGTCCCTCCGGGGTGTATGGAAGCTCCTTTGAGGTCATCGTGGGTCGCTATTACCTCACACAAAGTAATCTTCCCTATGCACAAGCCTCCTTTGCCAATGCTACCGACGCTGAGGGTAAAGTTCTTAAGGCCCTCACCTCTCTTGCTCTTCTGCAAAGTGAGACCAATGCGGTAAGCTTGGTTAGCGCCTTCCACTACGTTTCCCCCGCGAATATTTGGCAGGCCCAGTCGGCCGGATACTCGAAACACCCCAGCACTCCTACGCCCTACCGAACCGCGACCGGCACACGGGGAGCCCAGGTAGTTTCCTTACTCCGGAATGTTCATTTACCCGCCTTCACCCAGGCCGAAAACGATCTGGCCAACTTCACGGATAACTCCCAGCTCATCCCTTTAGGCCGGTCAGAAACGGGAAATCCGGACATTAATCTGGATCGCGGAGATATCCTGATGATCCGTTCCCTTTTGGCGTGCGGACGCTTCTTGGCGTATTTCGCCAATTCCCAAAATATTGATGTGATCATCAATGATTACATCCTTCTGGAAGAAGAACCCGGACCCGTCACCATTGAAAAAATTCTGAGCCGCTTCCCGGACTTGGCCAAACTGGCCACTGCCTCGGATCTCCCTGTGGCCCGAAATGAAGCCAAAAATGCGATCGCCTTGTACAAACAGGCCTCCGATTACATCCGTAGCTCACGCCCGCTGGGAGTCGTGCGGCTTTTTAACCTTCCTGGCTCATTCGGAGTCAAAACGGGGGAAATTTACACCGCCTCCTTGGCGGACGAGGCCAAATTCCGCGCTAAGCTAGATGAATACGCTGCGTTAATGGATGGCCCTGCCCTGATGACAGGTTTCGACAACGGGGCGATCGACACATTTAATGGGAAACCACTTTTTGACGGGCTTTTGAACTTGCGGAGTATCTTGCCCAATTTCCGTAAAAATAAAATTAGACAAGGTGAAGTCACAGAATCATTTGCGAAGGCTGGCGGTGTTTATCCGGGAAATACCGTATCTCGAACAGAAGACTGGCTTTTATCGGAAACTCTGACGTGTGCCTACGATCCATTCGCGTACGGACTTTTTATTCCGCCCAGCCTCACAATCTCCTCAACCCCCCAGAGTCCTCTCTTGGAAGGCAACAACCCCCAAGATCTAATTTTCGCACTCGGCTGGCTTTGGGGCGGAGCAGGAGATCGATACTCTGACTCGTTTGGCCTGTATTCTTTTAATCCTACAAGTATGGAATTTAGCAAACTAACAAGTCCACCAATCGCTGATGGTGAATGGGTCCAGGCAGTTCACGTTTCAGACGGCTATCTGCTGATGCTGACTCAAGACTGGTCGACCTACCCGTCACAGTACAAACTTATTCAAGTCCGCCTAAGTGATGGGTATTCACCTCAGGGTCTGAACATACATTTGAATAATTTCAATGTTTATAAGGCTGTTTTTAGTAATACGGATTTGATTCTTTGGGGATATTTCAATCAGATGCCCTTTGGATATGGTTTTTATAAGATTAACATTGCGTCACGAGCGGTCACTCAATTCTCTGTAGGTACTTCTTACCAGTCACTCATGACTTTAGATAAAACAGAAACTCATATTCTTGCACACAAAACTACTTATGATCCTCCTGCTTATAGCCCGGCATCGGTAATTGATAAAATCGACATATCGAATGGTCAGGTAGTTGCGTCAATCACGCTTAACAGCACTTCGCCTAACTGGAACGAGATGATAAGTGGTGGAAACAATATGTTATATGCTTTTGGTTCTGATTGGTCATCCTGGCCCGCAACGATGACGTTAAGCTCGCTGAATTTAACCAATGGTGAAGTGTCTTTACTGAATAGTAATGTTTTGCCCAGCGGCCGACAGCCCCAGGGTATTCCTTCGCTGGATGCATCGGGCAATTTTGCTCTCGTTCAATCCACCGATTTGAACTGGCAAGGAACCATGATGCACAAGGTTCGACTAAGTGACGGGGTAGTGACCGAATCCACCCAAATCGGAAAGGCTGGTGATGAGTTCTGGTTTGAACATTTGTGGCCAGCCACGGGTGCTTTGCTTTTCGCAACTAGAAGTGGTGATATTTCGGAAGAAATTTCAGTGGCCATCAGCCTCACAGGTGAGGCCCAAATTGGACTCGATTACTTGTGGTCTGAAAGCTTGCCGCTGATATTCCGTGCTGGAAATTTGGAGCAACCGATTTCGTTCACCTTGATCAATGACTCAACAACGGAATTTAATAAAACCATCACGTTTTCCGGCACGCCAGATTCACTTTCAGAAGCGTCTTTTCAAGGGATTGTTTTAACAATCGTAGATGACGACGGAGCAGGAGTTGGAATCTTTGCGACCGACAACCAAGGCAAGGAGGGACGCTTGGATCCCGACCCTTTTGGTTTTCGTCATGGAATTTATAATCCCATTCGCTTTGAGGTGCGCCGCACCGGCTCAACGACCAATGCACTTGCCGTCAAGGTCGGTCGAGATCTCCTGCTGAGCTCCGCCACCCCGGACGACTACCAGATCACAGGTTTTGATGTCGATGGCCAAACAGTGAGAATTCCCGCGGGCCAGTCCTCCACCCAAATCGTCGTGAGTCCAAAATACGATCTGGAATACCCCGAGGGCACGGAGTCTCTTGCGCTGCAAATCTCCCCAGATCCCTCTTATGCCCTGACAACCGAGAGCTCCGCTTCCGCCTCGATTCTCGACAGCAGTTTGTACGAGTGGTGGTCTTACCAGTCGGGCCTTTTGGTGGCCAACCACCCGCCTGGGTTGGATATTGATGGCGACGGCATGCCCAACGGGCTAGAGATGGCCTTGGGACGGGATCCTAACTTGTCCGATTCGCCCAACCATATCCAACAAGGACAAGACCCCGATGGCTACCTGACCCTTACCTTTAAGCGTTGGTCCGGCGGAGTCAGTTTAGCCAATGGTACCTACCGTCATTTCGGCGTCACCTACGAACCCCAAGCGACTTCGGATCTTGAAAGCCCCACTTCATGGACAAACTCTACAATTGAGGTCCGCTCCATCTCGGATACCGGCGATGGCATGGAACTTGTTACCGTTCGAGACACGCTCTCGAAAAGTCAGCCCGCCCGCTTCCTCCGCCTCAAGACCACCCTTTCAGAATAATCGGTATTCTTTCATTCACTAGTTCGGGTAGATCTGCTTTCCACCACCAAATCCTCGCACCAAGGCAGCACGGTCTCCATCGGCAGGCCGACGACATTGCTGCGCGATCCCTCCACCCTCTCCACCAAGCGGTCGCCGCCGTCCTGCAAGGCGTAGGCCCCGGCTTTGTCCAACACGTCGATCTCCCGGACATAAGCCTCCACTTCCGCAGCCGCAAGTTCTCGAAACTTCACCCGGGTCCGCACCACGCTCTCCCGGATCTTTTTTCCGTCCGGCAGGACCAACACCGCCGCGGTGACCACCTCATGGGTCCGGCCGCTCAGCCAAGCCAGCATCTGCCTCGCCACCTCCTCGTCCGCCGGTTTGCCAAGCACGCGACCTTCGCAAACCACAATGGTATCCGCCGCCAGGACCGGCTGGCCGGGATGCTTCTCGGCCACGGCCCGTGCCTTCCGGCGGGCGTTTCCTCGAGCCAACTCGCCGGGCTGAATTTCAGGAAAATCCTTGGCGGACCACTCCTCCACCATGGGCGCCTCCACCTGGAAGGAAATTCCCGACTCCCGGAGCAGGTCCGCCCGTCGCGGCGAGGTGGACGCGAGGATCAGTCGCACTCCTCGACCCTGCCCCCGCCCGCGCGAGGAGGCACGCCCGGAGTATGGAAGTTATTCTTCCTTATCCTCTTTTTTCCCAAACTGTTCCCCAACAACTTTGAGCCGTTGGTTGAGTCCCCCCAAGGGTCGGGAACGATGAATCCCTGTGATTGCCGAAGCTCAGCCGATGCGGGGACGGGGACGTCGAGAGGCTCCCGCACCGATCACCATCGAAGGTCTTCCCGCCCACACCAACCTTGAGGCGGAGCGTTCCGTCCTCGGGGCGATGCTGGCCGACCCGGACCATGTGGTGGACCTGGCCCAGGAGAAGGGCCTGCGGGAGGATGACTTCTTTGCCCCTGCCCATCGGGTCATTTTCAACGCCATCACAAAAATGCGGGAGGCCAGTCAGGCCATCGACCCTTCCACCCTGCTCGGATGGCTGACGGATCGAAAACTTCAGGATGCCGGAGGGGGCGCCGCTTTAATTGGTGAGTTGGCCTCCGGGGTCATCAGCGTTTTCACAGCTCCCACTCATATCGAGCAGGTCAAGGACAAGAGCCTGCTTCGAGAACTCCAGCAGGCCTGCGCCCAGATCGTGGTCGGAGCCCACGAACGACCCCACGAAGTCCAGACCATCCTGGACGAAGCCGAACGGGACATTCTCGAAATTCGCGGCCGCCGCGAAACCCAGGGCATCACCAAGGCCGCCGAGGTCGCCCCCAAGACCATCCAGATGATCGAGCAGCTGATTCGGGGCAAGGGCCATTACAGCGGCATCCCCTCAGGCTTCGACGAACTCGACCAGATGACCACTGGATTTAAGGGTGGGGAAATGATTGTCATCGCCGCCCGTCCTGGCGTCGGCAAAACCGCCCTCGCCCTCAGCATGGCGCGGCACATCCTTCGCCAGCGCTTCGATATCGAAAAGGACGACTTCGTCCGCCCCGGCCATCCCGTGGCCTTCTTCTCTTTGGAAATGTCGGCCCAACAACTGATGTTCCGTCTTCTCTCCTCCCATGCCGGCCTCGATTCCGAACAGATCCGCCGCGGCCAACTGAGCGACAGCCAAATTACCGCGCTGCGTGGGGTGGCGGCTGAAATCAGCGATCTGCCCCTGCTTTTGGATGAATCCAGCCTGCTTTCCATTGGTCAGCTTCGTGCCCGCGCCCGTCGGCTCAAAAAAATGCACAACATCGGTATCATCTTCGTCGACTATCTCCAGCTGCTCACCTCAGGCACCGACCGCGCCCGCGAAAGCCGGCAGGTGGAGGTTTCCGAGATCTCCCGCGGCCTCAAGGCGCTCGCGATGGAACTCAACATTCCCGTGGTCGTCCTGGCCCAGCTGAACCGAAAACCGGAGGAAACCAACCAAGATCCCGCCCTGCACCACTTGCGCGAATCCGGTTCCATCGAACAGGACGCGGACGTGGTCATGCTGCTCAGCCGGGAAAATAACACCGAAGACAACGAATCCGCTGAGGGTCATTCCGAAGAAGGAGAAGCGGCCCAGCCCCACCCGGCCCAGCGCGGCATCGTCTGCAAATTGAACATCGCCAAGCAGAGAAACGGGCCCACCGACCGGATCCGTCTCCTCTTCCAGCCGCGCTTTACCCGCTTCGATTCCCTCCCGCGCGAGGCGCGTTAACTCCCCCATCTCTCCCCACCTCAGCCTGAACCCCGGAATATGGAATCCCCCCATCTCCCATCTTCCATCTCCCATCTCCTTTTATGATCTCTCACGGTTATGTGGCCGTATTTGCGGAGCCTCATTCCGTTGATTCCATCCGGAAAATCCTCGAGTCGTGGCTGGCGCGTTTTGAAAAAGTTGAACAGGTCGTCCCCGGAGTCCAGGCCGGCAACACCACCACGGCCATCCAGCAACCCCAAGATCTGATCCCGGCCGACCACCTGCAGTTCCGGGTGATCCAAGGCGGAGATTTTGCCTGGGCTTACCTCACCCGTGGGCGCCGAGTCATCGAAACCACCGGTTTGCCGCAGGAAAAGATCGCCCTCTGCCTGGACATCCTGTTGGAACTGCCGGGGGTGACCGAAATTGTGGATCAACACGACGACCGGCGTTTAGACGAACTCGAACGCGACGGGTTGATGTGAATTCTTCTCCAGTTCTGATCCTCACTGCCGCGTTCGGGGACGGCCACAACGCCGCGGCCCGTGGGCTGGCAGCCGGGATCCAACTTCGCGGAGGCCAGGCCGTGGTGGCGGATCCCTTCGCGGAATCCAAACCCGCCCTCAACGACTTTGCCCGGCGTCTTTACATCACCCTGATTAACCGCGCCCCCCATGCCTGGAATTTATTTTATGTGGCCTGCCACCACCTACCCTTGATCGAAAACAGTCTGTTTGTTCATGGAGCTGCTCAACGCCGGGTGGAAGAACTTCTCCGCCAGCATCAGCCCAAAGTAGTAGTTCTTTCTTTTCCGGTCTATGCCCACCTCATCGCCCGCCTGCCCCGCGAACTGCGCGAGACCTTTCAACTCATCACTGTGGTGACGGATTCCATCTCGGTGCATCGACTCTGGTCCACCGCCCCGGCCAACCTGTGGATCGTTCCCAACGAGCCCACCGCCTTATCCCTTGCCGCGCTGGGCATACCAAGCGAAAAGATCCGGGCCGTGGGATTCCCGGTCGACCCACGCTTCGCCGCTCCCGAGCCTCATTCTGGGGACGAACCTCCCGGTGAGCACCCACGCATCCTCCATCTGCTGAATTCCGGACTCCGGGGCGGGGCGGAGTTGGCCGCCACCTTGGCCGCCCAACCGGGCTGGGAACTGACCGTGGGCACCGGCCGCGACCCGAAGGTCATGGAAAAGGTGAAGGAGGCCTTGGGGTCAAACGCATCCAAGGTGCAACTGCTCGGCTGGACCAGCGAAATGCCTTCCATTCTTGCGAGAAACCATTTCGTGGTGGGCAAAGCCGGCGGCGCCCTGACCCAGGAAACCATCGCTTCTCGCACCCCTTTTCTCGTCACTCAAGTGGTGCCGGGCCAGGAGGAGGGAAACTTTTCCCTGCTGAAGGAAATCGGGGTCGCTCGCCTTACGCCTGACGGCCCAAGCGCTGTCCAAGCCATTCGGGAGGCCTTGGCAGATCACGGCAAGGGTTGGAAAGAGTGGAAGGCCAAGCTGGCCGCCGCTTCCAAGCCCGACGCCTCCCTGCGCCTGGCCGATCTCTGTCTATCGATGAATGGGTAGGCCCAACGCTCTGTAGGGCCCCGCTCCGACGGGGCCAACCTCAGCGTCCTCTGCGCCTCTGCGGTAAAATCGGGTTACAGTTTACTCGGTATGCGTCATCACCAACGCTCACTTAAACCTAAACTTCAACTTAAACGCTCAAACTAACCCACGCCTTCCACATCGTCCTCGCCAGCTCCTCGGTCGGCTCGGCGTACTCCGAACTGTCCTCCAAAATTTGCGCTGGTTCCACTTGGGCCCCGGCCAGCTCTTTACGCGATGCGGAAACCATCTCGTCGATCATCGCCGCCGTCATCTCCAGGTGCGGGACGAGTCCGTAGGCCTTTTTCCCTAATCGGAAGCCCGCACAGGCACACTTCTGGGTACCCAAAAGATGCCCCGCCCCCTTGGGCAAAGGGAAATGGTCCCCGTGCCACATCAGCGCGTGAAAATTCTCCGGAAGGCGCCGAAGAACCGGGTCTTTGCAGGCTTCGGGCATTTTATGAACAGGCATCCAACCAATCTCCTTCTCTCCCGGCTTCACCTCTGCCCCTGCGGCTGCCGCCAGCAACTGAGCGCCCAGACAAATCCCCAGGATGGGCTGTTCCGCTTTTACCGCTTTGGCAAGCAGGGCGATCTCCTCCTTAAGGTGAGGCAGTTTCCCCTGGTCGTACACCCCCATCGTCCCACCCATCACTACCAGTCCCGCGAAGGGAGCAGGATCCGAAGGCACTTTCTCCTTTTGATCGACCCGGACGATCCGAACAGTGTGCCCTGCGGAGCGGATCTCGTCGGCAATCGTCCCAGGCCCCTCCATGGGCTCATGCTGCAACACCAGAAACTCGGCCATAAAAAACAATCCGCAAACCAGCGGAATTCCGCAACCTTCTTGTGAAAACTTCTTCCCCGTCCGGATCAGGCCCGGGCTTCCGGCGCATTCTGCAGAAACCAGGCGTAGGTGGAGGCAATGCCCTGCTCCACCGGGATGGTCGCCTGCCACCCCAACTTCCGGATCCGGGCCACATCGAGAAGCTTGCGGGGCGTGCCATCGGGCTTACCGGAGTCCCAGCGGATCGCGCCCGCAAATCCCACAACCTGCTTCACCTTTTCCGCCAAATCCCGGATCGTCAGGTCCTCCCCCACCCCGACATTCACGATCTCCCGGCCGTCGTATTTTTCCAACAACATCAGCAGTCCGGCTGCCAGATCATCCACATGCAACCATTCCCGGCGCGGGGAACCCGTCCCCCACAGCACGACCTCCTTCTCTCCGCGCTGCTTGGCCCGGTGAAACTTGGTGATCATGCCGGGTAGGGCGTGGGAGGTTTCCGGATCAAAGTTATCCCCCGGTCCATACAGGTTGGTGGGCATGGCGGAGATGGCGCTTTTGCCGTACTCGTCCCGGTAGGCCTGGGCCAGGCGGACACCGGTAATTTTTGCCAAGGCGTAGGCGTCATTGGTGGGCTCGAGGGGGCCGGTGAGCAGGGAATCCTCCGGAATCGGTTGGGGCGCATGCTTGGGATAGATGCAGGAGCTGCCCAGAAAGAGAAATTTTTTGCAGCCGTGCCGGAATGCCGATTCCATCACGTTGTTTTGGATCCGCAGGTTGTCCAAAAGGAACTCCACCGGTTTTCGGGAATTTTCGAGGATGCCGCCGACCCGCGCGGCCGCATCCACCACCTGTTCGGGTTTCTCCTTGGCGAACCAGCGGTCCACCGCCACCGGGTCGGTCAGGTCAAGTTGTTGGCGGGTCTGAACCAGCACCGTGGTGCCCGCCTTTTTTTCCAGGGCCCGCACCACGGCCGAGCCCACCATCCCGCGGTGCCCGGCGACAAAAATCTTCATGGCTACTCCCGGATGCGCTGGCCGGCCCGCTCCTCGGCGAGGAGCTGAATATCCGCGTCCACCATGATCTCGGCCAACTGTTTGAACTTCACCTTCGGCTCCCAGCCCAGCTTCTTTTTGGCTTTGCTGGCATCCCCGATGAGCAGATCCACCTCCGCCGGGCGCAGATACCGTTTGTCGAACGCCACGTGTTTTTTGGAATCCAGCCCGGCCCGGGCAAAGGCCACCTCCAGAAACTCCTGCACCGTATGGGTCTCGCCGGTCGCCACCACATAGTCGTCCGGCTTGTCCTGCTGGAGCATCCGCCACATGGCCTCGACATACTCCGGGGCGTATCCCCAATCCCGCTTCGCCTCGAGATTCCCCAAATACACCTTGTCCTGCAGGCCTGCTTTGATCCGCGCCACCGCCCGGGTGATCTTGCGGGTCACAAAGGTCTCTCCCCGTCTCGGGCTTTCGTGGTTGAAAAGAATCCCGCTCGAGGCGTGCAGGCCGTAGCTCTCGCGGTAGTTCACGGTGATCCAGTGGGAGTAAACCTTGGCGGCGGCGTAGGGACTCCGCGGGTAGAACGGAGTGGTCTCATTTTGAGGAACCGCCTGAACCAGCCCGTACATCTCCGAGCTGGAGGCTTGGTAGAAGCGCGCCTTCGGCGCCACTTGACGCATGGCGTCCAAAAGCCGAACCGTGCCGATGGCAGTCACGTCCCCGGTGAATTCCGGGATATCGAAGCTGACCCGGACGTGGCTTTGGGCGGCCAGATTGTAGATCTCCTCCGGCTGGGTCTCCCCCAGGATCTTGATCAACGAGCTCGGATCACTGAGGTCGCCGTAGTGAAGAAAAAGGCGGGCCCCTTTGTCATGGCGATCCTTGTAAATCGGATCGATCCGTTCGGTGTTGAAACTGGAGGAACGCCGGATGACTCCATGAACCTCATATCCTTTCCCAAGGAGCAACTCCGCCAGGTAGGAGCCGTCTTGTCCGGTGATCCCGGTGATGAGAGCACGCTTGGCCATGATTTAGGCCTTTTCGATCAGGGGTTGCGCCCGGCTGTCAAGCTTCTTGGCTAGGCGGATATCCAGCTCACTCACCCCGCCCACATCATGGGTGGTCAGCTCGATCTTCACCGAGGCATAGGAATGACTGAGGTCGGGATGATGGTTCATCTTTTCAGCCTCCAGATTCACCCCGGCCACAAACATGGCCGCGGCCACAAAGTCAGGAAACTTGTATTCCCGGACGATCTTGCCTCCCGCCTGTTTCCAGCCGTCCAAGGTGGAAAGAACCACCTCGATCTGGTGACCTGTCAACTTTGCCGCCATCCAGATAAAATATCGGAACCTTTCCCCTACCCAAGCTTGGAATTTTCCCCCACCGCACCCACCCTTCTCCGATGCCGGAACTTGCCGAGGTCCTCTTTTTCAGCCGCCGCTGGGCCCCGGCGTTGGATCAAAAGGTTTTGCGCGTCCACCTCCATGACCAGAAACGGGTTTTGCGGGGCGTGCGCACCGCACAAATGCGTTCCGCCCTGCGGGGACAGCCCTTGCGGGCCATTCAAACCCACGGAAAACAGATGCTCTTCCGTTTCGGTTCCGACCGCTGGCTGGGCGTCCACCTTGGGATGACCGGAAAACTCTCGGCCGAGCCACCCGACCATTTACCCGGCAAACATGATCATCTCGTCCTCTACACCCGGACCCGCGCCCTGGTGTTCCAGGATCCGCGTCTCTTTGGACGAATCCGTTTTGAATGCTCCCGTCAGGCTCCCAGATGGTGGTCTTCCCTCCCGACCCCGGTGCTCAACCGGGAGTTTTCCATTCCAAGGTTGTCAGAGATTTTAAAAAAACGCGGCCGTACCCCCTTAAAACCCTTGTTGTTGCTGCAGGATTTCTTTCCCGGAATCGGCAACTGGATGGCTGATGAAATCCTTTGGCAAGCCCGTCTCCATCCCCGCACCCTGGCCGGCACCCTAGGGCATTCAGCGATCGCGGTACTTCATGCCAAAATCCAAAAGATGTCGCAGGAGGCCATCCGGATCATAGGCCGGGACTGGTCGGATCCACCTCGGAGCTGGCTTTTCCTACATCGTTGGGAGGACGGAGGAAAGTGCCCGCGATGCCGGGAATCACTACGAAGGCAGCCGGTGGGCGGGAGAACCGCCTGTTGGTGCCCCGTCTGCCAGAAGGCGGCACTTCCTCGCCGTCAGGCTCGGTCGTAGTTTCAGGTTATGTTTCGGTCCGGTCCGCCCCGGCGCATCCAACCCTCCTTACACAAAAGCGAGGAACCTCCTCCTCTGCCGAAAAAAACGACTTTTTCTCTTCCCCCATGGCTCCCCACCGCCGGGCTAATTAGCGTTGCCGCCCTTTTGGGGCTGGGTCTTTTGTTCGGCCTCTATTTTCTCCTGCGCGGCCCCACCTACTCCAAAAACGATGACGAGCTGCGCACCCCACAGGTTCTTCAGGCGGATTATGCCCGCTGGAGCTCGTCCCTTCGCCAAATCACCCAGGTGGCCATGGACTCCAGTGCTCCCGCCATTCCGATCCTATCTCCCCCCGTCCCTGCCGATCCCTCCACCTTGGGTTGGTGGAACCGCTGGCGAAACCTGCCTCCCGAAGGTCTCGCCCGGTCCGTTCTCGCCCGGCGCTTGCCACCTCAAATTGAACTCATCGGCCTGAAGCCCCTGCGCATGCTCCAAAACGAGGACGGGGTCTCGGTGGATTATGAAATCCGTCTGAAGGCGAAGGAGGATATTCTGCTCGCTCCCGTGGTCCCGGTGGCGATCCCTCCGGGAATTTCGGCCACCCACCAGCGTCTATTGCCTCGTTATCGTGACTGGGAAAC
>OGVY01000147.1_pt1 | contig 12262 bp, 34 predicted proteins | sample 1575871 | NCBI WGS metagenome assembly OGVY01 (sample SAMN07581536, study PRJEB24739) | freshwater metagenome
ATCAAGCATTAGCAGCAAGAAAAATCAAAGAACTATATTTATGGTGGAAATATACTAGGCCAAATAGAACTGATCCCCATTCTCTATTAAAAAACGATAGTGACAATGACGATCCATTTTCTCATACCACTAAAGACCAAAAGAAAATCTATACGCAAATAGAAAAACTACAAGAGTCCTATGATAAAGAGGATACATCTAAACTTATTGATCTAATTAAAATCCGAAGTGAGTTGTGGACATAATATGAAAAGTATACTACAATTTAATTTGCCAGAAGATCAAAGAGAATTTGATTTGGCAATACAAGCACCAAAGGCCCAATCTTTTCTTTGGGATTTTAGTCAACAACTTAGAAGTTGGCAGAAATACGGTCATCAATTTAAAGATGCTGATGATGCTGTTAATAAAATTAGAGAAGAATTTTATAGATTAATTAATAATCATGAGGTAAATATAGATTTATGAAAGCAGACTTAGAACACGATTTATTCTCCTGTGAATACATTAGAAATAAGTGTAAAAACAGCGAAATATATAGCCAAAATCTGTATGCCTCTCTTTGTAATAATAGGTTCTTTAAGAACGACGAAAAATGGACTTGCAGTTGGCGAATGGCGGGAGGAATAGTGGCAGATTTAAGAGACAAGGGAGAACAGTACACAGACTGGTATTGTAGTGGCATATTAGGAACAGGAAATGTCGAAGGATACGTTCCAGAGAGCGTTGTCACGCCAGAAATTACAAACGATCTTTTAAATCTAGGATGGATTATTAAACCTTATGAGCCAAGATTGGAACCGGGAGTATATAGAAATGAGTGGTGAATTACCAGATAGTAAAATTCCTTGGTGGGACAATCATTATGAGGATACTTATAGTGAAGAAGTAGAGGATGGTTATCCTTATGATATGGGAACTAAAGTGCAGGAATGAAAACATACAAAAAGAAAACCGTCAAATCTGTCGATAAAATATACTGTGACGTTTGCGGTGAATCTTGTACTACCGATAATTTTGGTAGCGAATATGCCGTATTAGAAGCGGCGTGGGGGTATGCTTCTAATCATGGTGGAACCATGTTTGAACTACAAATTTGTGAGTATTGTTTTTTTGATATAATAAAATATATGAAAAACAAGAAAAAAATCCATCATAATGATGCTCCAGATGATCCATTCTTTGGTAAAACCGGCATTATTATATGACGAGTTACAAACAACAATGTCTAGTAATTAATAATGATCTTATACTAGATATTCATTATAATCCATTGTTGACCAACAAACCATACTTAATAAAAGTATTTGGTTATGATGGCTCTATGGAGTATCGGCTAAACCAGCAAGATATGTTAAACTTAGCAGAGCAACTTGCCGATTTCGTGTTTGACAACCCTAACACTACAGGATATGATGATAACTGTACTGGTTTGGCTAGATTGTGGCATCATAGACGAAACGAAGCAATAGAGCAGTTGGAAAAGTATAGGGATTAAAATGGGCATAACTCTTATCGGTGACGTACATGGAAAGTATGAGAAATATCATAGAATAGTTCGTCAGACCGAATATCATCCGTATACATTACAGTTAGGTGATTTTGGTTTTAAGTATGATACTCTTAAGTATGTAGATAGCACAAAACATTTAATTTTAGGAGGAAATCACGAAAATTATGACAAAATTATTCATATACCCCATTTTCTTGGAGACTATGGTTATACTTCTCTGAATAAGATAGAATTTTTCTATTATAGGGGGGCTTATAGTATTGATAGACAATATCGTACAGTAGGAATAGATTGGTGGGAAAATGAGCAAGTCTCTATAGATCAATTTATGAAGGCTAGGGAATTATATAGAACAATTAAGCCTAAGATAGTTATTACTCATGATTGTCCACAAAATATTGCTAGTATGATGTTAGAACCAGGACAAAGAGTATATGAGAATATGACAGGATGGGCTTTACAGGAATTGTTAAATATACATGAACCAAACTATTGGTTTTTTGGTCATTGGCATCAGTCTCGTACTATGCAGTATGGAAATACAAAGTTTATTTGTTTAGACGAACTAGAAACTTATGAGTTGACTAAAGAACTTGTTTGACAAAGCCGATAAGTCCAGTATACTAAATTTAGTTGAGCCGATAGGTGATGGTCGCGGGTATCCATCTAATCAACTTCCGTAGACTTTTAGCGTGGTTTTGTGTAATACTGAAAATCACGCTTCATTTTATAATAAGATATTAATATGAATTCATTTGAAAAATACGCTCATTTATATCAAAACCTCTATACTTTAGAAGCATGGTTTATTTGGCTATCTTTGTGGCTACAATATATAGGCTATTATGTTTGTTGTTGGGGTTTGTATTAATTTTATTCTTTTTTATGTTTCCCTTTATTATTTTTTACGGACTAATTAATACTGTGAAAAGAAAAATAAACTAAAATAGTTGATAAAATGAAAGAAGAGTATAAGGATACCTTAGACAAATTCCATAAGAAGAAAAAGAAAAAACATAAATGAGCATGGAATGTCCTAATTGTGTAACTTCCTGGAAATGTAATGGCCCACACATATATTCTAATAATTTAGACGGAGTTCAATATTATACTTGTGAAGAGGGTATTTTTATGAAGGAGTGTGACGGCTGGAATTTTATTCCTAATGAAAAAAGTTTTACAAGTGATCAATTGCTAAACATTGTTGATACCCTAAACATTTTGAATAAGAATATTTATGAAAAAAACTAAAAAACCATCCTTCAATTGTGATGTTAACGGTGGCATTATGGTTACTGCCGCTGTAAGATACTCTCTTGGTCGAATGACTTATGTGCCAGGAGCAGTTCAAGATTGGGTTAAAACTCACTGGGATAGTCTAAATTCTAATACTAAATGTGTTATTGTAAGGGACGTTTTTGAATACTTGTATGATGAATTTAGATCAAGTGGCAAGTATGAAGTACCATTTGGCGGATATGATGTTAGGGAGTGGGAAAAATTCGCTATTGACAGATATTGGCAATTAGACTACAATGAGCGTAAATACATCGACCAAGAACTGAAAAATATTGCTATTATTCGGGATTCTGGAAAAGTTACAGATTCTAAGTGGCTAACAACTTGGATGCTTCCTAAACTTTATGAAGGGAATTATGCTAATACAAAATAAAACAGTTATCGAATTAACCGTACAAGATGCTGAAAAGATTATTTATGAAAACTTGCGAGAAAAATATGGTGATGGAGAATATGCTATTAATTTTAGAGTCATAAATAAGCCGTATCGTTCTGGAGTTTATATTCAGGATACTATTGATAGGCACGAATTTGACGGGGTAAAGGTGGTGATAACAAAATGAGTTGGAACTATAGACTCACAAAAGAAACCATACACAATAGGTATCTTGCTGAACCAGAAATTCTTTTTGGTATTCGTGAAGTATTTTATGATGAGAACGGAAACATTAGCGGATTCTCAGAAGAACCAGATGTTATTTCTGATAGTATAGATGGTATGAAAGATATTTTGACCAAAATGTTGAAGAGTTGCAATAAGCCAGTTATTGATTATAATACAGGAGAAGAAATATAAACGGGTGAATTAACACCGGCTATTGAGTTGATCGCAATAGCAACGCCCTTGGGCCTCTCGTTATCTATTCCAGATGAAAATCTGCACCGATAACTGACGCTCAATAACGGGGGCGTTTTCAATACAACAAAGGAGAAAAATTATGGCCAAAACAATATCAGTTTTAGCAGCAGAATTTATAGATGGTTTTAGAAAAAAGAAAGATTTGAATGAACTAGATATGATAGAAGTTTTTGATTCACAAAAACATGATGTATCAGATGATTCTTTCACTGGGGTTTATGGCTGGGCCGATATTGATACTGATACTCCTATTGGATATTCTATAGAGTGGAAAAAAGACTCTCATTCTGTTACTGATGTTATGAACGAAATAATGAGTCAACTACAAAACGAATATGTTGGAACAATTAAACCAATAAAAGATGGGGTTCGCCTTATTTTGAATAGGATAAAACCATGAAAGGTCCACTAATTTATTACGAAATTAAAGATATGTATGGCTCTGATTTATCTAGTACCAAAAAGGCATTTGAATTACACAAAAGCATATTAGAAGAAATCTCATTGGGATTTAATGTAGAACTTGACTTTAATGGTGTTCGTAGTATAACTAACGGGTGGGCCAGAAATGTTATCGGTATTATTGCTAAAACTAAGGGTGAGGATTTTGTAAAGAATCATATCCTTATTAGTAATATGAGTAAGACTGTACGAAAAACTATGCTTGAAGGAATAGAGGATATATTTGTATGAGTTTTTGGAAAGGTTTTTTTAGCGTCTTTAATCTATTTCCATCATCTAAAAGTTATGATGAAATTAAAGAAGAAGTAGATAGTAAAATACAAAATCTACACGATAAGATGGGCTGGAAGCCCAATAATAGTTGGAGTGTTGCCTCAGAAATTACTAAACAATATGAAAAAGATCAAACAGCGGTTTATAGTACAGCAGATGAGTTTCTTCAAGAAATGATCAAACTTGTTCCAAAAGATAAATTTGTACCATATTCCCATTATAATAAAGATAGAGATGCCATACAGGTTTATTGGAGTAATGATGACAGTTATACTGTGCCAGTTGGTAATGGTAGTATAAATCTTAAAATAGCATTTGGTACTAAAGAAATTATTGGGATTGATATACTTAACGCTAATCAGTTGATACTAGAAAATCGACAACCAATCACTCTTGATGAACAACAAAGATACGCAATATATTGGCTATACGATAGATATATTTCGGATACTCTTAAAGAACCACTTATTGTACATGGTGTGAATATTACTGAAGTTATTCAAGGATTAACAGGACGATTATTCTGATGAAACTCTCTAATACCGATATAGATATTCTTAAAATTCTTATAGAACATCGACTATCAGAAATAGAAAAGAACAGAGAAACATTGGGAGATATAGCAGATTGTTATAGGCCAGATATTCTGGAATCTATAAATAAGAAACTTGATATCTTATATTTCTCATGATATATTATCCTTGTCCAAATTGTGAGCAAGAATTACAGAGTTTAATTTCTTTTGACAATTTAGTAGATCAATATGATAAAGACAAAACTTTACATTGTCTATATTGTAATATAGCAATACGATTAGATTATGACGAGTATATAGGCGACGATGGTTTTGAAGAAGATTACTGGTCATTTAGAATACTAAAGGAGAAAAATAAGTGATATCATGATATATTTTACATCTGATACTCACTTTGGTTAGCCTGCGGGCTAACTAAGGTCATAGAAATATAATTCAGCATTGTAATCGTCCATTTGAGAATGTTCATATAATGGATCAAGTTATACTCGACAGAATAAATGAAACTGTTGGGGTTGATGATACTCTGTATATACTTGGCGATTTTACTTTTAGAGGTAAAGATCCTATAGAGTATAGAGAAAGAATAATCTGTAAAGATATTCATGTCCTAATAGGGAATCATGATCGGGAAAAAGATTTCTTTAAACATCTAATATCATCAGAAAATTCCTATGGATTCAGCAGCGTCCAGTCTGTCAAAGAAGTAATATATTGCAATCAAAGAATATATCTTAGCCACTATCCTCACAGAAGTTGGCCTGCTAGTCATAAGGGTAGTTGGATGCTGTACGGTCATACACACTCTAAATTAGACCATGAAGATAGAAACTCTCAACGAAAAACTCTAGACGTTGGTGTTGATAATACAATAAACTACAATAAACCATTCGGGGAGCCTTGGAGTTTCAAGGAAATACAAAAACTATTTAATAGTAAAGAAGGAAATATTTGTGAAATCTAAAATAGAAAAATCTTCTCAAAATAAACTCACGCATAAAGAACAATATGGTGATCATGAATATTATGTAGATAACAAATATATAGAAGATTTAAAAGAAGTTAAAATAGATGGTAAAAAATACAAAGTTGTTGGAGTGAAAACTACTGAAATGAATTATGAAATGGGACATAATGATGTTGTTTACTCGCTCAAATATCATATTGAAACAATTTTTGAAAACACTAGAGTGCTAATAGACTTAGATCATTTTTTTGAAAAAAGATCTGTTGTTGCTACAAAATTTAAGTTGTTCAAACCAAAACAAGAAACAAAAGCCATCACAAGAAGTAGGATACTATAATGAAATATAAAATCTATAAATTCCAAGATGATAATGGACTAGAATGGTATCAAATTAAAATCAAGTGGTTATGCTTTTGGTACAATTACGAAAAAATAACTTACGCTAATTATGATTGTGCTTTTTGGGAATTTTGGGGAGATAGATTTTCCTCAAAAGAAGATGCTCAACAAAGAATAGACGAACTGATAATTGAAAATAAAAGCAGAAAAATTAGACTACTGGAGTGTGTATAAATATGAACGAAACTAATTTTGATATTAAACCAACAATTATCCTATTAGGACTATGTATACTAGGATTGATATTCTGTTACGCTGTTCTTAATCCTATCCACAAAAAGAATATACAGAAACTTTCAGAAGAACCCCCACTAATAGTTTGCTCATTTTGTAAAGGCAAGGGGGAACGCCCCACAGACATTAATAAACTAATGATGGATGCTAGTTTGGCATTATTCATAAATCATCATCTGAATGTTGACAAATGCGATAAGTGTGTTAAACTACCTTACGGAGAAGCATACGAATACTGCGAAACTGTTGAATCGAAGTATCAAATTTTACTTAAAGAGTATGCTGCCGCAGGCCCGAAAATAGACATGGCATCATGCGAAAAATGTATGGGTATGGGAACTTTTAGTAGCAAAGATTTGAGTACCGGCAAATGGATAACTCAGGAAGAATATGATGAAAAACACAAGAAAAATTAGACGACAGCAAGTGAGAGAAGAAATAGCGGAAGTTAGTCCTTGGGAATTGTCTGGTAGTCCAGAGGATATTTGTAAAGAATTAAGAGAAACTCAAGATGCTTACTTAAAGAAATATAATAAGGAAGATATTCTGGAAGCGAGTTGGACTTGGGAAACTTCCTCGTATGGAGATGAGGAGGGGCATTTTTCTTTAACTATTACTCGACTAGAGAATGATAATGAATATGATCGTAGAGTAAAATCATTAATGAAGATTGGCGAACAAGAAAAAATTCTAAAACAAAAGCAAGAACAGTCTGAGTACGAGGAATATTTACGACTAAAACAAAAGTTTGACAAACAAAACTGGAATCCAAAACCCAAAGCAGATTATAGTGACTTCTAGTGTGTTTTACCTATTATTTTTCGTACTATGGCAGACTTTACATTTGTTTACTTGCTGGATGTGTGAAGTTGATCCTTATCCTTTTTGGAATAAAAAATGAATGACAAAGAATTCTTGTATTGGATAGTTGATAGACTAACTAATGTGTTGGGAGAGAATCCTAATGCTGATTTTATCCATAGGCTCCGAAATATTGCTAATAAATTAGAGTTTAATGATATTAGAACTCGTTTAGAAAGATTAATTAAACCCGAATTTATTGACTCTTGGCTAAATACTCCTAATAAAGCACTTGATAATGAAAAACCTATTGACTTAATTCATAAAGGAGATACTCAGCGTTTGCATAAAATGCTATATGTACTAGAGAGTGGGGAACCATTATGGTAAGCAAAGAACTTTTAGAAAAGATGAGGCAGCATTATAGCACAACCAAACAACTAGCCAAAGAAGCCTGGATAAATATGGATAATCAAGGTAATGATAATGATTATCAGTATTTTGAGTATGGTTTTATTGCTGGATTCAATTATCAAAGATTAAAAGCTCTAGAAAAATTAAGCGAACTAGATCAAGAAATGGGATTGGGATAAAAGACAAATGAATAAAAATGATCAAGATAAACTATTAAAAATACGACAACTTCTTAAAGAAGCATACGATCACTATTTTGATAACTCTGATGGTCATTGTAAAAGTGCTGAAGGTACGATTAGTATAGAGTTTGGCAATTACTGGACTGATAAGAATTGCGAACTAAAAATTACTGGAGTAAGCATTTATTCTTATGTTTTTGGGCCAAATAGAGATCATTATTTTGACACTATTGACGAAGCACTAGAGAGTGTGCTACAATGGCATAAGGACGAAATGAGTACGAATTACAATGAATTTGGAGAACCCTCACTATGAAAGACCGTTTTGATTTGGAAAATGAAATCAGTCAACTACATAATTTTGCAGATCAGTTGGGTACTTTGAGCGAAGGTATTCTTGAGCATAACTTGTCACAGGATGAAGTATCTAATGGTATTGAGGGACTTAAGGTTTTGCTCACAATCCACGCTAATAAGTTAATGGATACCATGAGCCAGTGTTTTAAACTGGATAACTACAGAACTTCTGTGGAGACTACAACTTATGAATAGCAAAATGGATCGTCAAATTATTGATTTTATGAATAGTGTAGGATGGTATATTAGTATGGAATATAGTACAGAATATACTAAGTTATGGCATGATAAGGAATTTCTGAATAATACATTATACGATTTTATTGGTAGTTACTATATGGGTGGGAGTACAATTCCAGAAACAGCACGATATGTGGTAGAATTAACACTAATGAAAAAGAATGGTACAGCATGATTACTGATACTTTGCCTATTTATGGCTCAGAAATAAATGATGGAGTACAAGCACCATTTGCAGACTTATATCTAGACCTTTTCCCCGAACAATATGACATAGAATGACTACCTATGACGAATATATTGATCTGGTAAACCAGACATATAATAGTTTTAACTGGAGATATGGTCAAACAGTAATGAATGTTCTACACGCTGTTTGGCCCAGTAAATATAATACCCTTGTTAACACAGAGCATGACTGCTATTATGAAGAAACTAAGGTTAAAAACACCCTACTTCTTCTAAGCAAGGAATGGCCCGGTAATGCTACAGTGTAAAAAACAACCATATAACAGCGTGTGGGTTTGGGCCGATTCTCAAAATGAATTGGGTATGACATTTATGAGATTCCAAGAACATTATGAGAGTGCTAATAAAAAATTTCGTAACAACATTTTCACTATTGGTCAACTAAGAAATTGGTATAGTGAAACATATGGTAGTAATAGTTATCATAGTCACTGGGTAGGATTTAATTTTCCTAGCCGGGTATTAAGACCTTTTAAAGATGGTTTATTTGACCCTCTTACTACTGAAGAACAAGGATTATTGCATCTTTTACAGTATAGGAATGATGATTTTTATATCATAGGCGCTCAAACTGGTAGCATATTAAGACACGAACTATCTCATGCTTTGTATGCTAGTAACCCTAAATACAGAGAAGAGATAGATTGTTTTCTTATTAAAAACCAAAAGAAATTAGCCAAAACCAATAAATATATTCTGGATAAAGGATATTGTAAAGATGTGTTGAATGACGAAATACAAGCATATATTACTGATAATGATGATAATGAATTAATCAATATAACCTGTCCCACTATTATTGCTGGTATTAATAAGATTTTTAATAAATACAATACTTCTAAGGTTAAAAAATGAGTAAAGACTATTATATTTGCGACGAAGAAAAAAGTTATAATGAGTGGGTTAAACAAAATATAGCTTATATAGGCTCTAATAAACAGCATATTAGTGTTATGAAAAAATTATATATGGACGGTTTTGCAGCAGGATTCGTGTATAAACAAAGATTAAATGCTGAATCACAACTACAAAAATAAAGGATTAACAGTGCAAATTAGTGAGATTAAAAAATGGGCAAAAGGACTAGGTTATGATGTGGTCAAAAGTAAAGACGATAATCAGTATTATTGGAAACAATCCAATTCCGACAATGCTGATGATTGTGGGGTTGCTAGTAGCGTTAATAAACTTGCTACAGCAATATATAACCATCATACAAACTATAAATGGTTAGATCATCAACAAGAATATCAAAAAAATAAAGAGATTAAAAAAGCCAACATCAGCGACTATGGAACCTAAGAAAAAATATTCTTATACTTTTATAGTGGTTCCTGTGGCTGTGTCCAATGGTATAGTTAGTGGTTTAATTAGTGTTATCACAGCATATTTTTTCAAACCAATATGGAATAAAATAATGGGGTGGTGGAATAAATGAATACCGTTGAACTGTTAGGTTATTATGGGATAATAAACTATTTTTTCTGAATTGGTGTATGATATACATTGTAATCCAAATGTATAGGAGAAACAAATGAAAAAATGCACCAAATGTAAAAAAAATAAAGAATTATCAGACTTTGGAAAAAATAAATATAGTAAAGACGGTCTTAAATATGAATGTAAAAAATGTTCTAATTCAATACAACTACTTAAACCAAAGAAGAAAATTATTGTGTTATGTGAGGGTTGTAATAAGAAGCGAACAGTAGACTACTATAGTTACCAAAAACGTAAAAGTAATTATTGTTTACATTGTAATGCTAAAATGACTCAAAAGGGTATAAAAAAACCACATCTTTCTAGAGAAAATAGTTCTAGATGGAGAGGTGGTGAATATATATCTAGTGACGGATATAAAATGATTAAATGTGAAAATGAATTTCATCCATCTGGAAGAACAAAATATAAAAAAGAACACGTTTTGATTATGGAAAAAAATCTTGGTAGAGAATTAAAAACTCAACAAGGTAATATGGGTGAACAAATTCATCATATAGATGGAGATAAATTAAATAATCATTTATCTAATTTATTATTATGCAAAGATACAAGAGAACACAAATTAATAGATTGCCAATTGCATGAACTGTCTTTTGAGTTAGTACAAAAATCTGTTATAAAATTTGACCATAAAACTAAAAAATATTCAATAGATTGGAGCAAAATATGTTGTCTAAATTAGTAACTATAACACCAAATGCAGAAAAAGAAATAGCATATTGTGCTAGAGTAAGTAATCCAAATAATCAAAATTCCGAAAATATATCTAAACTTTTAAAATATTGTATTGATCATAAACATTGGAGTATATTTGAAATGGCTAATCTTTGTATCGAGATTAATACAACAAGAGGGTTGGCCGCACAAATTCTAAGACATAGAAGTTTTAGTTTTCAAGAATTTAGTCAACGATATGCTGATGCCTCTCTTTTAACAAAGGATATTCCGATATTTGAACTTCGCCGTCAAGATGATAAAAACAGACAGAATAGTATTGATAATATAAATCAACAAATAATCGTTAAATGGAATACTCAAATAAGAGAACATTTTGCTAGGGCTAAATCTCTTTATGATGGAATGATTAAAGACGGGGTGGCAAAAGAGTGTGCTAGATTCGTCCTCCCTCTTGCAACACCAACAAGGTTGTATATGAATGGAAGTATTAGATCGTGGATAACATATATCTCTCTTAGAGAAAAAAACGGAACTCAAAAAGAACACCAGGAGATTGCTAAAGAATGTAAGAAGATTTTTTGTGAAAATTTACCTATTATAGCAGAAGCATTAGGCGGATTTGATAAAGAGTGGATTATATAAAACATAGAAAATAATCCTTTTAAATATACTATTGAGGCTTTTGAGTTATGAAAACTTTTAATATTACAGCACAAGTTTATGAATCTAATAATCCAAGTAAACAGACTATTCTTTTAAACCAAGAAGTACATAGCCTCTCGGAAAAAGACGCTAGAGAAAAATTTGAAAATTATCACTTGAAACCCCACTACGTTCTGGTAAAAATCTATAGTGTTGAAGAATTTTCTCAAGTCTCATCTTGACTTTAGCCGACACTATGGTATGCTCTTGGTTTACGGAGAAACTCTATGAATAATCGACCGGGCCTTTGTTGTATCAGTCTCAAACTTAAAGAGCAAGGTTTTAGTTTTCAGACTATGACCTTTAAAAGATTTTCATCTTTGCCTCGTAGCGAAGCACTAGAAATTCTAGGAAACAGAATTTTGAATAATCTTCAAGTTACTAACGAGACTATTAAATTTTGCGGCCAGAACAACTGGGTATATCGTGTTTCATCAGATATTTTTCCTCTTATTACTTTTGATGAGGCTAATGTAAGTTTGGAAGATTTGCCTAATCATGATCTTATTCAAAATGAATTTGACAATATAGAGCAAACCATTAAAGATACTAGCGTTCGTGTCTCAGCCCACCCTATCTATCGTGACTGGGAAAC
>OGVY01000148.1_pt1 | contig 12199 bp, 12 predicted proteins | sample 1575871 | NCBI WGS metagenome assembly OGVY01 (sample SAMN07581536, study PRJEB24739) | freshwater metagenome
GGTAGCCACCCGATGCACCAGTTAGGTCGCTCATATCCTTCATTGCGCCATACACTTTGGTTAGGCGTTGCGTGTTGCCGTTCTTGACTGCTAGGAAGAAGTCAGTGAGAGACTTGATGTTGCGGTCAGTGCCTGTTACGCCATCAGCGATGAGCGTGCCACTGTTTGCCACCTTAGGCTCGTTTGCCAACAGGGTCAAGATTTTGTCTAGCCCTGCGCCAATGGTCTTGACGGTTTCCTCTAGGGAATCTCTCTTTGATCCAGCTTTTAGGCTTGTGGCTGATATCCAAAAAAACACAGGGGGCCCCAGTAGCAAGCATTTCTTCGTGAATGCCTTGAGCGACTTTGTCTCTGGGAGCAAGCTCTGGAATCGAAAGACCCGGAAGTCGGTGAGTCAGAAAGCGCTCACCCTTTTGGTTGATCAGATAGGCACCCTCACCACGCACACTCTCTGAAATCAGAAACCTCGGACCCGTCGGTTGGAAAAAAGTGGTGGGATGAAATTGGACATATTCCAAGTTTTCCAAACGGCAACCCGCTCGATGCGCTAGAGCAATACCATCTCCTCGAGAGAACTTTCCATTGGTGCTGTGAAGAAAAAGTTGCCCGATCCCACCCGTTGCCAAAACAGTATGAGAAGAAAAAACAGGTTCTACCGAACGATTCTTTTGAGAAAAAACAAAAGCTCCAAAACATCGAGCCGGCCCATGTCGAAGAGTGCGGTCACTGGCATGAAATGAAGTCATGAGCAAATTGACAGCAGTGGCTCCTGCTAGAAACTTAATTTGCGGGAGCGTTTTTGCATATTCAAGCAGAGCTTCTTCAATGGCTTTTCCCGATTCATCAGCACGGTGGATAATCCGAGTCGCTGAGTGTCCCCCTTCACGTGTGAGGTGATAGGTATTTAAATTATCTTCTTTATCAAAAGGGACTTTGGCTCTTTTAATTAAAATTTCTTCAACAAGCCGTGGGCCCTCTTCAATGAGTTGTCGGACAGCGGGAAGGTAATTGATGTTTCCACCAGCTCTCAAAATGTCATTTTCGAGTGCTTGAGAGTCATTTTCTCGGTCCTCTCCCTGATAGATAATGCCACCTTGAGCATAGGCCGTATTGGTTTCTGGGATATCTGAAGCTGCTGTAATAATCAGCGATTCTCTATTTTGGTGTGCCAAAGAAATAGCGGTGGAAAGACCCGCTATCCCAGAACCAATGATTAAAACAGGTGAATGAGCTCTCATTTCTGAAAATCCAAAGAAAAATCAAAAACAGGAGCTGAGTGAGTGAGTTGGCCCACACTAATGTAGTCCACTCCTGCTTCCGCAAAAAGTTGTACGGTTCGTAAATTCATGCCGCCCGAAGCTTCAATACGAATGAGAGGCGACTTTGATCGGATAAGGGAAACAGCTTTTGAAGCCACTTCTGGAGAGAAATTATCCAGCATGATAATATCGGGAAGGTTTTTCGAGCTCAATACGCTCTCAAGCGCTTCAAAGCTTTGTACTTCAATCTCAATTCCATGAAGCGGGGATCGGTTCAAGTGGGCCCGATTTAAAAGCGTTAAAGCACTTTCAATTTCACAATGGTTTTCTTTTATCAAGATCCCATCACTTAAGGATCTCCGATGAATCTTTCCTCCACCAGCCACGACTGCTTCAAGTTGAAGATCTCTCAAACCGGGAAGAGTTTTTCGGGTTGCCAAAATGGCCGTCGGAAAAGGACGAACTGAATTGACAAATTTTCGTGTGAGCGTTGAAACACCACAAACGAGTCCTAAAAGATTGAGTAAAGTTCTTTCGACAGAAAGGATAGAGCTTGCAGGCCCTTTTAGTTCTACTGCCACTTGTTGGGGCTCCAACTCATCCCCGTCCTGCATGTTCCAGTCAAATTCTAGCTGTCCGTTGAAAATCTCCCGAAAGCTCAGAAGGATCGACTTTCCGCAAAAGATGCCTTCAGCTCTTGCCACTACTACAGCCTGGGCCGTTTTTAATCCTTTTTCCTGCAAAAGCTGGGCAGTAATGTCCTCTTGAAATTGATCTTTGTGGAGTTCCTCTAGGATAATTTTTTCAAAAGAAGTGAAAGCCATTAACGCTGAGCAGTATCACAGGCCGATTCTTTCGACAATCACTGGGAAAAACGACGAAATCGAGGGCTTATCAAACGGTGCTCCACAAAAGCTATTAGAATCATAACAGCTAAACCCCCAATAATATCAAGGAAGTAGTGCTGTTTAGTCGTGAGCGTTGATGCAAAAATAGCCAAAGACCATAATCCAAAAAGTCCCAGGATTTTGGGCCCTTTTTTTCGTAAAGACCAGGTTGCCACTGCTGTTAGCCCTACATGCATGCTTGGAAAGCAGTTTCTAGGGCTATCTGCTACAGCAATAAATTCCATTGCAGCACCGATTACTCCCCCAGGAGCAAAGGAAGCATAGTCAGGTCGGGGGTAAATCGTAGGGTAGCTATAAAAGAAAAGTCCGCAAACACCAAGCACCCCAAACATCATTCGAGTAAAAGACAAAAAGTCTTCTTTTTCAGTCAGCCACAAAATCGTAATGAGAAAAACTAAGTAATCGGAAGTATAAATGAGAAAAGTCCAAGGGACCAACGGTACGACTTTGTCGATCCATAAAAGAGGAAGTTCTCCAGCTGGTTGATCTGAAAAAAAATTGGGGATGACATACAAAACTCCATAAGCACTCATGAAAACTAAAAATGTCATCAGTTTATAAAAAAGACTTAAATTTTTGCTAGACGACATACAGAAATCTCATCAGCTTTTAAGAGCTATTTCAAGAGTTCTTTAATTTCCTTGAGTATTTCAGGAGAGTCCCAATTTCTTGGCCCTTCGTAAGTTTTGACAGGGATTCCCTCGCGATTGACGAAAATAGAATAAGGAAGCCCTTCCAATTTATATTGGGCAATCTGGGATCGTTTGACATTAAAAATAAGATTTCTAGGGAGCACGATTCCCTGGATTTTATCTTCGAGTTCCGCTCTGGGAGTTTCTTGGATATTAATAGCCAGCACTTTTAAATTTGATGGGAAGTGTTCCTCAAGGGCTCGAAGGCTTGGCATTTCTTCTAAGCAGGGATTGCACCATGTTGCCCAAAAATTGAGGAGTAAAGCTGACCCTCTTAAAGAATCCAAATTGGAAGCACTCCCATCGGGGAGCTTGAATTCAAGCTGGGGAGCCATTCTATCCTTTTTCTCAAATTCACTTTCAATTTTGATATCGCTGGAAACAAGGGTGAAAAAAACAAAAATACTCAAAATGACAAGGACTGGTACTCCAACAACCCATTTCTTCTGAAGAGACATAGAAATTTTTTGAGTATTTGCCGGTTGAAAGCCTTTACCATAGGATATCATTGATGGGGAAAAAGAAACTATGAATTTGTACGGAACAGCAAAAGTCGGCGGGGATGTTCTTGCCTACTGTGGAAAATGCAAACGGGACTTAGCCCACGTGGTAGTAGCAATGATGTCAGGAAAACCGGCGAGGGTGATTTGTAAGACTTGCAAGAGCGAGCATAATTATCGTTTAGGAGAATCTCCTTCTTCCAAGCGCTCGGGCTTAGCAGCTGCCACTAAAACTCCTAGAGCTTCTCGCACTTTTGTGAGGAACTCAGAGTATTGGGAGCAGCAAATGGCTCTCAAAAAACAGGCTACAACTAAACCTTACAAGCCCCAAGATCAGTTTAAATCCGGAGATGTGATCAACCACTCTCGATTTGGTCTTGGAATTGTTGAAGAAGTAAAAAGCAATGGAAAAATTGTGGTTCTTTTTCGTGACGAGGAAAGAGTGCTAGTGCACGGAATGGTGAGTGCTTCTTAGATATCTGGGACCTACCGATAAAATAAAGAGCCCAAGGATCGGTAAGCCTATTATTTCATGAATTTGAGACTGCCCCAGAGGTGTTTGGCGCGCTGAGTCCCAACCTCTCAAAAAGATCTTTTTCCCATTGAAGCAACACACCGAACCTTCCGATAAGTTATCAGGAAACTTTCATGTTTAAATTTTCTTTTTCCATTCTCTTTCTATTGGGCTCACTCGCAGCGTTTGCGGATCCGGGTTCTAAGGCATGTGAAAAGCTTCTAGGGGAAACTGGAAAAAAAGCAGCATTGAGAAAATTAGCAGCGGATCCCGTTGCTTTAATTAGGGGACGAGACACAGCCATTTCGGAAGGAACGCTCTTTTCTCGCTGGGATCCCAAGCTTAAAACTAACTTTTACTTCACTGCTTCAGATCCCAATGCCCAAGGAGACGTTCCGCTTGTAGATCCCAATGCCAAAGCAGTTGCTATTTTCTTTCATGGATCAGGCACCGCTCGATCCAGTGGCCGGAATTTTATTCACAATATGAATTGGCTTGCCCAGCAAGGAATTGCCGGAGTGGCTATCGATTTGCCCTTTCATGCTTCGAATAAAGGCGAATCCAGACTCAACCAAAAAGCTGAATTCATGAAATGGCTGAGGGAAGTGGTGGGAAAAGTAAAAGAGTCAGGAAAACCGATTTATTTAGTAGGGCACAGTTTTGGACCTGAGATTGCTCTCCAATATGCTTCTGAATTCCCCAAAGATTTAAAAGGGGGAGGGGTTTTTTTGATTTCTGGAGCTTGGGCCAAAAGCCCCGCTCACGAGTGGATGTATGAAAACGTTACGACCCCCGGAATGGAACATATCGGAGGCGATCAAAAAGTAGAAGACAATCCAGCCGGAGGCGATTGGGCTGGGAAAATGGGAGATCAAAGCGATTGGCATGTAAAGGGCATTCCCCCCGAAGTGGCTATCAAACTCGTTGTGGGGAAAAAAGATGAATGGTGGCCCCCCCCAGGTCCGGGAGAGGATAAACTGCCCAGTGGGGTTCGTTTAGTCACTCCTTCTGGTCCCTTTCCAAATCAACTGGGAAATGAGGGACTCATCAAGAAGCTTAAAATTGAGCCTGAGCACACTTTGAATCAAGCATTGGAATGGACCAAAGAAAAACTTCCTCAAATTCAAATCGATGTAGTGGATGGGTATGGCCATTTCATTTTTGAATCACGAGATTCTCGGGGAGGTCCCCTCTTAAATCGACTCCTGATGGATTTTGCAGGTGTGGAATACTCCAAAGGCAATGAACAAAACAAGCGAAGCCCCCGATTAGAATTAACCGTTTTAGCAGAACACAATCCTCTTTTTCGAAATTGGATTGGAGAGAGAAACTTATCCAGAGTCTTAGCGGACGATGCTACGGCGGAGCGAGTTCTTGGGCAATGGAAAGTGGTAGAGTTTTCAGCTTGGAAAGATGTTTTTGAGACGATGAAGGAAACAGATCCTGATTATTTTGAATCGAGAAAATATTGGCTCGCCAAAGAATTAAAAGACATGCCGAGCGATCCCAGTGAAGTTGCCAAAAAAGGTTGGAACGCCAATGAGCTTTTTGCTGATCTTAAAAGATGGAGAGAGGCTAGAGAGAAAGGCCAAACAGTAAAACTTCCGCCGGATCCCCATCAGCCGAAACCCTTGCAAATTTCGAGTAGCCTTCTGGGCAGCACTGCTCAAGCCAGTACTTTGGGTGGCTCCCTTTTAGGATCCGAGTTTCGAAAAAGTTTAGAAGGTGCTGGAGGTATTTTGGCAGAAGAGGAAATCAAACCTGGATTTAAAAAAGTTACTTTTGAGTACAAAGGGAACTCCAGCCGAACTTGGGTTGTTTTTGATAGCGATGATCCTAAAGTCGTAACGGACTTTGTCCAGCGCGCCTATGAGGAAGCTTATCGACTCAACCAATTTCTTCCTCCTTCGGATCACTGGGAAGTCGTTTTAGATGGAGTTCGGGTCAAGGGCCTTGCTCGATTTGATCACAAAACCAAAACTATCCGTTTAGAGCGTTTCACTCTTGAGCCTGCTGATTCAGCTCAAAGCTCCGCTAAGGATTGATACTGGCTACATAGGAGAAAGTTCCTGAAGGCTCTACTTTGATAACCACTGCGGGTTTCACTGCATTTCTTTGGCTATTGATAGAAATAAGCCCAGTCACCCCTTCAAAATTTTTCGTATTTTGAACGGCCGTTCTAATCTCTGAATGAGTCAGGTTTTTTGCTCGCCCAAGAGCATTGAGTGCCAAAGAAGCGGCATCATATCCTAAAGCTGCTAAACTATTAGGTAGGACCCCAAATCTTATTTTAAATTTGTCATTGAAGGATTGAACGAAGGGGCTTCGATCATCTGAGGAAAAATGGCTGCTGAAGTAAGCTCCAAATAAAGCAAACGGATCTTGTGGATTGGGCTTTAATCCCTCCCACCCATCTCCTCCTAAAAGAACCGCTCGAATTCCAAGTTTTTTTACTTCTTTTCCAATTTTTTGGACATCTTGATAGTAGCCAGGAATAAAAATGAGATCAGGCTTGGCTTCCTTTATTTTTAATAAAAGGGACGAGGTGCTTTCACCTGTCGAATGATAGGCTAAATCCAAAAGAACGGTTCCACCCAGCTGACGAAAATCTTTTATGAAAAATTTAGCTAGCTCGTGACTGTATTCACTTTCTTGATCTCTCAAAATCGCTGCTTTTTTTAAGTTTAAATGATTTCTTGCAAACTTAGCCATAACTGAACCCTGAAAGGGCTCGATAAAGCACCCTCGAAAAATATAATTGCCTAGTTGAGTGACTCTGGGGTGAGTGCTTGCCGGACTCATCATTGGGACTTGATAAGATTGAGCCACGGGAGCTGCGGCCAAAGAAAGGGAACTAGCCACTTCACCCAGGATTAAATGCACTTTATCTTGAGTAATGAGCTTTGTGACTGCAGCAATAGCTTCGTCCGCTTTTCCCTGAGTATCGTAATGAATCAATCGAATTTTTTTTCCTTGAACACCCCCTTTGAGATTTGCCTCTTCGACAGCAAGCTCAATTCCCTGATGAGTAGATCGTCCAAAAGTGCTTTCAGGGCCGCTCATGGAGCCATACTCACCCAGTAGGATTTCTCTTTGAGAAATAGGCTCTGGAGTTGAGCGGGACTTAGAAAAGCAAGACGAAAGCGCTAGGCCTAAACCTAAAAAAAATAAGCCTTGAAAAAAAGTTGAGCATCTCATTGAAAACATTTCAGCTTTAGCGATGCTCTAGGCCTTTTGTCAATTTCTATAGCCCTCAGATTGACAGCGGGTTCTAGGCTCACCTATTCTTCCCCCTATGTCGAATTCAAAAGAAAACGTCTCTTTCGAAACTGCTCTTAAAGAGCTTGAGAATATTGTGGGTCAATTAGAAGGGGGAGAGCTCGCCCTCGAATCCCAGCTAAAAAGTTTTGAAAAAGGGGTGGCCCTGTCGCGAGAGTGTCTCAAGAAGCTTGAAGAAATTGAGAAAAAAGTAGAGCTTTTGATGCAATCCCCAGACGGTGAACTTAAAACAGCTCCTCTTGACGTTTCTGATAAAACACCTTAAAGTTTCAAAATCTTTTTGGGGGCAAGTCTTTGAGTTTTCAGTCCTATTCCGCTCAATGGGTCCATTTGGTTGATGAAGGGATCCAGCTCAGCCTGAATCAATTTAGAAAAACTGCATCCCTTCGCTTCGGCCCTTTAATCGAGGCCATGGAGTACAGTCTTTCCGGTGGAGGAAAACGCTTTCGTCCCCTGCTCACTCTAGCGAGCGCCGAGTGTTTAGGCTTAAACCCCAAGGAAGTTCTCCCTGCGGCTTTAGCCATTGAGTACATACACACGTACTCTTTAATTCATGATGATTTGCCTGCTCTTGATGACGATGACACTCGTCGGGGTAAGCCCTCGAGCCATAAACAATTTGGGGAAGCAGTGGCCATTTTGGCTGGGGATGCTCTTCTCACTGAAGCTTTTGGACAGTTAGCCAAGCTTCGAGAGTCCAATAAGTTTAGCCCTGAGAATATTTTGCAAGCTTTGGAGTTACTGGTTTCCGCTTCAGGGGTTCGGGGCCTTGTCGGAGGCCAATTTATCGATATTACTTTAGAGCAGCCTCAGTTCAATTTGCCCGAAGTAGAGTTTATTCACATCCACAAAACGGGAGCCATGATTGTTGCTTCAGTTCTTATGCCGGCTCGGCTCACAGGTCTTGAGGAAAAAAAGACTTTATTATTAAAGCGTTATGGAAGTGCTTTGGGGTTAGCCTTTCAAATTTCGGATGATATTTTGGATGCTCAATCCAATGGACGGTATGCCCGAGGGCCTCGAAAAAAAGCTAGACCCGCTTACAGTGAGCTCATGAACCGAGTAGAAATGCAGGAGCTTCTCAATCAACTCGTAGATACGGCAGTTGCCTCCATTGAACCTTGGGGTGACAAATCCAAAGCTCTCAGGGATATTGCTGAGTTCATTAGAAACAGGAAACAGTAGTGAAAAAGCTTTTGGACAGCATTGATTTTCCACAAGACTTGCGCCGTTTAAAGTTGAGCGAGTTAAAAGGCGTTTGCACAGAAGTTCGCGACCTCATTTTGGATGTGATTTCCCAAAAGGGCGGGCACTTTTCCTCAAATTTAGGCACAGTTGAGCTTTCGGTTGCTCTTCACTACATATTTGAAACCCCTAAAGATAAGCTTGTCTGGGATGTTGGGCACCAGGCGTATCCTCATAAAATTCTGACCGGAAGAAAAACGAGATTCCACACGATTCGCCAGCATGAGGGTTTAAGTGGATTTACAAGTCGAGCTGAAAGTGAGTACGACCATTTTGGAGCAGGCCATGCGAGCACTTCCATTTCTGCTGCTTTGGGAATTGCAGAAGGTTTGCGACTGAGTGGATCAAACCACATGGCAGTGGCGATTATTGGAGATGGTTCCATGACGGGGGGGCTTGCCTTTGAAGCTCTCAACAATGCGGGCCATATCCCATCAAAAAACTTGGTAGTGGTTCTCAATGATAATGACATGGCCATTGATCCCAATGTGGGGGCTTTAAACCGTTTTGTGAATCACGCTTTAGTCCATCCCGGCTACAATCGCCTTCGAAAAGAAATTAAAGCTGCTGTAGATTCGATGGCTCATCATGGAATGGATCTCTCTAAAGTGGCTTCCAAAGCTCGTAAGAGCATGAAGAATTTTTTTACTCCAGGCATTCTCTTTGAATGTTTTGGTTTTCGCTATATGGGTCCTATCGATGGACATGATATTGAAGCTCTTGTTGAAGCTCTCAACTTTGTCAAAACGGAAGGTGCTGAGGGCGGCCCGTACTTAGTTCATGTGCTCACGAAAAAGGGCAAGGGTTACAAACTCGCAGAAGAAAACTCACTGAAATACCACGGGGTCACTCCTTTTTCGATTGAGAAAGGGATTCAACCCTCCGCTGGACCTAAAAAACCGAACTACCAAGATGTTTTTGCCGATACTCTAATTCGTTTGGCTAAAGAAGATCCTAGAGTGGTTGCCATCACAGCGGCTATGCCGAGTGGGACGGGAATCAGCAAATTTCAAAAAGAGTTTCCTCAAAGAACCTACGATGTCGGCATTGCGGAAAGCCATGCAGTGCTCTTTGCTGCAGGCCTTGCCACAGAAGGTTTCAGACCCGTAGCTGCTATTTATTCTACTTTCCTGCAAAGAGCTTACGATCAATGCATTCACGATGTCGGAATTCAAAATCTTCCAGTGGTTTTTGCTATGGATAGAGCGGGGCTAGTGGGAGCTGATGGGGTGACCCATCAAGGCGCTTTTGATCTCACTTACTTGAGAGCTATTCCCAATTTTGTGATCATGTCTCCGAAAGATGAGAACGAACTTCAACACATGGTTAAAACTGCTGTAGATTATCAAAAAGGGCCCATTGCTTTCAGATATCCGCGTGGAGAAGTCATGGGCGTCCCTATGGATAAGGAGCTCAAAGCACTCCCCATCGGAAAAGCAGAGCTCCTTCAAGCAGACGAAGAAGAAGTCGATGTTCTTTTTATTGGAATTGGGTACGCAGTCCAAACTGTTTTAGAAGCTCAAGTTCAAGTTCGAGAAAAAGGCTTCACCACTGCCAGTATAAATGCACGATTTGTAAAGCCACTGGATGAAAAGCTTTTAGGGGAATGGATCCCACGGGCAAAGCTCGTTGTGACTGTGGAAGAAAACACGATTTGTGGCGGCTTTGGCAGCGCTGTTTTGGAGCTTATGCAGCGAAAAGGCCTCAATCAATCCGTATTGATCCTAGGACTTCCCGATGTTTTCATCGACCATGCAAGTCCAGCTATTCAAAGAAAAATGACGGGATTAGATTCGCTGAGCGTTGCTCAACAAACTCTGGAAAAACTCACACAAGAAAAGATTTCTATTTCTAAAAGAACAAAGATTTCTCAAGAAATTCCGCTCACTTTAAATTAAGTATGGAAAAAAAACGGCTCGACGTTTTATTAGTCGAAAAGGGCCTAAGCCCCACTCGAGAAAAAGCGCAAGCGATGATCTTGGCTGGAGAAGTGTTTGATGACGAGGGCCATCGGCTCGAAAAGCCCGGTACACTCCTATCTGTAACAAAGAACATTGAAATTAGAAGCCGAACCCAACCCTTTAAGAGCCGAGCCGGACATAAGCTTCAATTTGCACTGGAAAGCTTTTCACTAGAAGTAAATCTGAAAGCTTGCATGGACATTGGCGCTTCCACCGGAGGATTCACTCACTGCTTATTAAAAAATGGCGCTTCTCATGTAGTCGCAGTGGATGTGGGTTATGGGCAATTAGACATCGAACTTAGAAATCACGCCCAAGTGACGAATCTTGAGAAAACCAATGCGCGGCACCTCCAAAAAGAAGATATTAAAGACTGGGGAGAAAAAGTGGAATTAGCTGTTATTGATGTTTCTTTTATTTCTCTTCAGAAAGTCGTTGAGCCTTTGGCTGGGTCTTTTCCCAATCTCAAAGAATGGGTACTGCTTTTTAAGCCTCAATTTGAAGTGGGCCCTGAGAATATTGGAAAGAAAGGGAAAGTGAGAAGCGAAGAAGCAACTCAAAAGAGCCTTTTAGCATTTGACGAGTGGATGCACCAAAAAGGATTTAAAAAGAAGGGCGGACCCATTCCTTCTCCTGTTCCCGGAAAAAAAAGTGGGAATATCGAGTACTTATTTTTTTATGAGAGGGGGAAATGAGGTATCTTAGTTGCGTGAAGTTTTTTCTTTTCTTTTTTACACTCCTCTCCCTCACTTCCTGTGCCATCAAGCGGCCCACGCCCGACTTCAAAGAACTTCAGGAATTAGAGGCTGTAAATTCAAGCCCAGTCGAAACTCCTTCGGATACCCAAATAGAATTTCCCATCACTCCCGGAGCTTCAGTTCCAGCTAACGAGCAAACATCCACGAAACGCCCTGGGATTGCCTTAGTTCTTGGAGGGGCAGGAGTCGCAAGCTTTGCTACTGTTGGACTTTTAAAAAGACTCAAATCCGAGGGAATCAAAGTCGATTTAATTGTAGCAAGTGGTTGGCCCTCCATTTTTGCATTGGGCTATGGCTTTTTGCGTTCGGTACATGATCTTGAGTGGTTTGCGATGCGTTTACAAGATGTCGACTTTAAGAAATTAGGATCAGGCTCTGTCTCCAAGCTCGTTGAGAGTTTTTTCAAAAAAGGCGATCTCAAAGACACCCGAGTACCAGTCGTTGTCATCACAAGAGATTTGGAGTCAGGGAAATCAGTTTTATTTGATTCTGGAAATTGGATTGAAGCGCTTTCCAAAGCTTTTGCGATCCCAGGTCTCTACCAACCGGTTTCCAATAAAAGACTTGAGCCTATCCCCTTGGGAGTGGGAGAAGCCCAAAAACGAAGTTCGAGTCCTGTATTTGTGGTTCAAATGTATTCAGATTACTTAGCTCTTCCCGAGGGCAAGTCTGACTTTTTGGCTGATTTTCAAAAATCCCTCAAAGAGGAAGCTTCTCAAGGAGACTTCAACTTAGAAGTTAAAGTAGGGGGAGGCCCCTTAGACTTCTCCAAGAAGCGGGCTGCCATCGTTGCTGGAGCCCAAGTGGGGGGCCAAATAGCCAGCAAACTTACCAAATAAATACGGTAATTTAACTAGCCAAAGACCCTCATTGACTCATCGCATTAAAAAGGGTACATTGCGCCCCTGTGTTTTGGGTGAAAATTCAATCGGGGATTTTAAGTGGGCTTTTCTGCTCGTTTCTTTTGGGGTGTGGGAAACTGCCCAAAAGGCCTTCCTTGCCCGGAGCGCAACTTTCTCGCCCGGCTCCCATTCTCATTGGACGCGATCTCATCTTTATCGTGACTGGGAAACAGATCGGAAG
>OGVY01000149.1_pt1 | contig 12166 bp, 9 predicted proteins | sample 1575871 | NCBI WGS metagenome assembly OGVY01 (sample SAMN07581536, study PRJEB24739) | freshwater metagenome
AAATTGGCCCCAAGACCAAGGCGATCATCGCGGTGCATCTGTTCGGTCAGTGTGCCGACATGGATCCCATTTTGGCGGCGGCAAAGAAGCGAAATATTCCCGTGATCGAGGACGCCGCCCAGGCCCTGGGGGCAAAAGACAAGGGTAGAATGGCGGGAACGATGGGCACCTTGGGATGTTTCTCTTTTTTTCCCACCAAGAATCTTGGAACGCTGGGGGAGGGGGGGCTAGTCACGACCAAGGATCCGGATCTGGCGGAAAAAATCCGAAAACTGCGGGTACATGGGGCTAAGGTAAAATATTTTCACGAGATGATCGGGGGCAACTTTCGCCTCCACGAACTCCAGGCGGCTTTCTTGCGGGTAAAGCTTCGATATCTTGATCAAGCGCTACAAAAACGCTGCGAAAACGCCCAAAAACTCCTCCAGATCCTCCGTGAAAAATGGAAAGCCATATTTCCAACCGATAAGTGTGGATGTGAAGGGGAGCTCAAGGAGTTGGCTCAACACCCGGCCGGCACTGTTCTCCTGCCTTTTTCATGTCAGAAAGGTGCAGGGGAGCACACCTGGAACCAGTTTGTCATTCGTGTCACAGGTCCGGGCCACCGAGACAAACTCCGTGAGAAATTTTCCTCCAACGGAGTGCAGACGGAGATTTACTATCCCAGAGCAATGCATCAACAAGACTGTTTCGACTCCGAAAAAACTCCCTTGGCTGCCGCTGAAGCATTGTGCGCCGAGAGTCTGGCGATTCCCATGACCGGAAACCCCGCCTTCCAACTTCCAGCATGAACTCGGTGGCTTCCTCCGGATGTCGAATGATTACCCGATGCCGGATGTCGGGGGACTCCAACCTGATTTCGGTTTTAAACCTAGGGGAACAAGCGCTCACTGGTGTCTTCCCGAGCTCAAAGGAGGTGCCGATCAGCCGGGGTCCGCTGGAGTTGGTATGGTGTCCCACCAGCGGCTTGTTGCAGCTCCATCATTCTTTCAATCCTTCGGAAATGTATGGGGAAGGCTACGGTTACCGATCCGGATTAAACGCCTCCATGGTTGAGCATTTGGAGGCCAAGGCACGAAGGCTGGAGCGGCAGGTTGGATTACGGGGGGGCGATGTGGTTTTGGATATCGGAAGCAGCGACGCCACCCTTCTGAAAGCTTACCAAGTATCCGGCCTGGAAAGAATCGGGATGGATCCATCCGCAGAGAAATATCGTGGATTCTACACCTCCGGCATTCGCCTGGTGTCCGACTTCTTTTCCCGGAAAGCCTTTTTGGAAGAAACAAAAAACCGGCAACCGAAGCTGATTACTTCCATTGCCATGTTCTACGATCTCGAGGATCCCGCCGCGTTTGCCCGGGAAATTGCGGAACTACTTCCCGAGGGTGGCGTCTGGCATTTTGAGCAGTCTTATATGCCCACCATGTTGCGGCAAAACTCGTATGACACCATCTGTCACGAACATCTTGAATATTACTCCCTCCAAGCAGTGCTAAAAATTCTTACGAAGGCGGGACTGACTGCGACGGAAGTTCTGATGAACTCCACCAACGGAGGAAGCTTTGCCGTGACCGCGGTCAAAGGGAGGTCCTCCCTGCCGGTCGATCATCGGATGATCGACTGGCTCCTCTCAGAGGAGGATCGGCTGGGACTTGGCTCCCCCGCGCCTTTCCGGGCTTTTGAGGACCGTGTCTTTCATCACCGGGAGTCCCTGGTCCGCCTGATTGCCTCTCTCCGCGCGGATGGGAAAAGAGTTCTGGGCTACGGTGCCTCCACCAAGGGCAACGTCATCCTGCAATTTTGCAACTTCGGTCCTGACTCCATCGAGGCCATCGTCGACGTGAACCCTCGAAAGCACGGTTGCTTCACCCCAGGAACTCACATTCCCATCATCTCCGAAGAGGAGGGAAGTCGCCGGAATCCTGATTATTACCTGGTTTTGCCCTGGCATTTTCGCGACTTCATCCTTCGGAAAGAGGCGGCCTACTTGGCCCAAGGAGGGCGCATGATCTTTCCTATGCCCGAGATTGAAATCGTGACGGCTTAATGAAGTCCGCCATTTTTGGGGTCGCCGGCCAGGACGGGCGGATTCTTTCCGGCCAGCTTCAGGCCCGAGGTCAGGATGTGCTACCCTTCCAACGGGGGCAACCCGGGGATCCTTTAGGGGATTCGGATTGGCATGATGTCTTGCGGCGGGAAAAGCCGGACCGCATTTACTATTTGGCCGCCCACCATCGCTCCAGTGAAGACACAGCCGAGGAATCAGCGAACGAATGGATTCAAAGCTTCCGGGTTCATCTTGAAGGGTGGGTGCGGGTTCTGGATTTTGTGCGGAAACATCTTCCCCGGTGTCGTGTTCTTTACGCATCCTCCGCCCATGTCTTCGGATTTCCCGCCCAGTGTCCCCAGAACGAGCAGACCCCGTTGGCTCCGTTTTGCGCCTACGGAAGCAGTAAACTGGCCGGCATGGAGGCAGGCCGGTTTTATCGAAAGGAATACCTCATCCATATCTCTCACGTCATCCTGTATCCCCATGAATCCATTCATCGGGGCCCCACCTTTCTTTCGAAAAAGCTTTTACTGGCGGCCCAGCAAGCCGCCCATAACTCGGGGCATCGCATCGAAATCGGGGACCCCGAAGCTATTTGTGATTGGGGGTATGCCCCGGAATATACGGAGGCTATGCAAAAGGTACTGGATTTGGATGAGCCGGATGATTTTATCGTTGCCACGGGGCAAGGCTCACGCGTGGCCGAATTCGCCGAGGCTGTCTTTTCGTCCTTTGGTTTGAATTGGAAAGACCACGTTGTTTCGCGGTCTGATCTTCTGACTAAACCCTCAAGAAAGCTGATCGGGGATCCTGCCAAGCTCCTCCAAAAGACAGGCTACCGGCCGAGCCTTGCCTTACCCGAGTTGGCGACCCGCTTGGTTCATGATTTGAAAGTGGGGTCATGAAACCGATCCTTGTGGGGATTCCCACCCTAAATGAGGCAAAGAACATCGAGCCCATGGTTGCCAGGCTCGGGAAACTCCCGCTTCCCTTGGAACTGCTCTTTGTGGACGACAATTCCTCGGATGGTACGGCCGAGATTTTGGACCGAATCGCCCGAGGCAATCCGTCGGTCAGGGTCCTCCATCGATCCGGGGTACCTGGAATCGGCTCCGCCCATCAAGCCATTCTCCAATACGCCTATGACGGCGGATATGAAAAGCTCATCACGATGGATTGCGACTTCTCCCACCAACCGGAGGATCTTCCCCGGCTCCTGGAGGAGCCTTCCCAAAAACCCGTGGTGGTGGGCTCGAGGTTTTTGGATGCAGAGTCTTTGGCGGATTGGAATCCGAAACGGAAGTTTCTGACCCATCTCGGCCATTGGCTAACCTTCCGCTTTCTCGGCTTGCCCATGGACGCCACCGGGGCCTTCCGTCTGTATCGCCTGAATCGGATACCCCAAAAGCTATGGCGAAAGGTACAATCCCCCGGTTACGCCTTCTTTTTTGAGAGCTTGGTCATCTTGCACCGCCATGGGATCGAGTGTGCTGAAATTTCCATACGCTTGCCCAAGCGGGTTTATGGAGAATCCAAATTAAATCTTCGGCAAGCCTTGCGGAGTCTTGCCACGCTGCTCCAACTGACCCTTTTTTCCGGTTCCTCAAAAAACTCCGACAATAACGCGGAGGGTTGGGATCAATACTGGAAGGCGGGGGCTTCCAAGAATCGGAATTGGTATGCTTGTTTAGCCTCCCTCTACCGAAAAATTTTTATTGTCCGGCGTTTAAATCGGATTTTGGAGAAGTATTTTCGCAAAGGCGCGCACCTCTACCATGTCGGTTGCGGTGGGGGAGAGGTGGATGAGCGGACGATTCGAAGCTTTCGGATCGTCGCCGTCGATATCTCCCCGGAGGCCAGAAAGCTTTATCACCACAATCATCCCGGGGCCGAGATCCGAAACGGCGATATTTTAAGGGAGCCGTTGTCGCCCTGTCTGGAGGGAATCTACTCCCTCGGGCTGGTGGAGCATTTTTCCAAACAGGAAATCGTCACCATCCTTCGAAACATGGTCCAAAGCGTCACCCGGGGAGGGAAAATCCTGATTTTCTGGCCTCATCGGCGGGCTCCCTCCGTATATTTTTTAAGATTTGTGTCCTGGTTGCGTGACCGACTGGGCTTGGATGAGCCATTACATCCTCCGGAGCCTAGCTTGCTTCGTTCCCGCAAAGAGGCAGAGCAAGTGGCGGCGGAGGCGGGGTGTCGGATCCTGACCTACGAATTTGGAGCCGAGGATTTATGGATTCAAGCGGCTATGGTGCTGCAGGAGCAGGGGTCGGAGATTGGAGGATCAGGCAAGTTCCACTTTGATAAACCGGGACATAGCCGGAAAGGGTCTGCTCATTAAAAAGAACCGCCACATTGGGTTGGCCGAGCGTCCAGATGCGATCAATATCTGTCAGAACAAAGTATCTGGCTTTGCGGGCATCGGCCGGATAGCGGAACCGCTCCCGGGGCAAGCCCTTCTCATAGGTAAAGGTCGGCAGGCCATCCCAGGCCACGCACATCATCGGGTCGGCACTCTGGACTTTTAATCGCCAACCTATGTTCCAGTGGCAGATGACGAAGTCCTCGGGTCGCGAGTTCTGATTCAACCATTCGGCCGTGCGAAGGTGGTCTGATACCGAGCGCACCACCCATGGGTCGTTCCTGGAAACCAGGGAGGAAGACCAGACCTTGGGGGCCACTAACCCCACCATCAATCCGGGAATCAAGAACGGCACCCATCTTGTCCATGGCCAGCGTCGAAAAAACTTTCTCCTGATCCACATCAGCGCGTAGCCGAAACAAGCCGCCAACAAGGGTAAAGCCACAACGGCCTGGTAGTAAAAAACGGGAAGGTTTTGGCGATTTTGGGTCAGCAAGGCGACCAACACCAGGGCCGCGACTGCGAGGGGTCGCGCGGAACTCAGTAGGCATGGGAAAAGGGCAATGCCCGCCAGAAGATGGAACCAGTCATGAGAGCAAAAACGAAAGAAATTGACCGGCCATTGCCAGCCCGCGCCGAGCTCGCGGGTAAAACCCGCGTAAAAATCCCGTAGATCCTGTAAATCGCTCCACCACCACCCGAAATTCCAAAGAAAAATGGGTAAAAGGCAGGCCACGCCAGCGACCAGGGGTGGGAGAAAGGTTGGCAACCAGGACGAAGGCCGATTCCAACGATTCAAAAAGGCCGCGATCCCGCCGTGGAGGGCCAAGGGGTGGGAGACGGCCGCCACGGCCAGCCCCGCACCGCTCTGCCAGTAGCGGCGGGAGTTGGGGCGAAGGCATTGAAAACAAAAACACAAAAAGAGGCCTAGGGCGGTGGCGTTGTGGGCGTAGACCCACCGGAAATGAATTACGGCTTGCTCGTAACTCAAGAAAAGCAGGGCGATCAGCACGCCGGTGGTGACTCCAAACCTGCGACCTAGGAGGCGGATGCACGCCAACGCGATTCCCAAGGCGGCCAAGCTATTCAAAAGCCTTGGCCAGCCGATCTCTCGACCGGAAAGATGGCTGGCTAGACCCACGAGAAAGACGTACCCGGGTTGATAGCAAAACTGAGGATTCACGTAGGTGTTCCAGACAGCCCGATTGGCAAAAAGCCCTTTCACAAGGTCCTGTCCGCATGCCAAGGTGATGGTTTCGTCACCGTACCAGCGAGGCGTGCTCGACAAGTTGGGGAGATACAGGGCTCCCCAGACGATCAAAACCAATATCAGGGCGTTCCGGGCACAAGCTTTCCGATTCAGCAACTTGGGCATTTTTTTGCCTTTGATCTGACGCTTGTCGGGCATGGCGAAGGCTCTAACATAAACCATTCATGCCCAAAGACTCCAAACATTCCTTGGTGCCTTTTGAGGCATGGCTAGGCCTCGGCTTTTCTATTTTGTTGGCCTGGGGATGGCTGACTACCGGGCCGTCCAACCAGGAACTATTAGCCAACTACGCCAAGTCCAAGGATCTCGCGAACCTGATCTGGGAAAATAAGGGCTTTGCCTGGTGGTCGCCGAACTATCTGGGCGGAGCCCCCACGGCACCCTTGGCGGGGACGGCTCTGACCATGTTCTGGATGTGGCTGGCGGGAGTCACCGGGGATCCCGTCGTGGGCGGGAAGCTCATGGGATTCGCCGCCCTTCTGGTCTCCGGGATTTTTATGGCGGCTTTCCTCAAGAGGTTAACCGGGGACGACCGAGCGGGCTGGATCGGAGCCTTTCTTTACGCCCTGGGCCCCCAGGCGGCCCTGAGACTGGCGGGCAATGAACACATGCCGGTGGTGTTTTGCATGCCTTACCCACCCTTGATTGGCTGGGCGCTGCTGGAGATCGCCACGCGAAACTCGGGTAGGGGAATGCTGATCCTCGGCATGGCGGTGGCCGCGATGAGTCTCACCTTCAATAAAATCGCCGCTGTTTTTGGGCCCGTTGCCCTCGGATTGGCTATTTGGCTGCACTTCCAATACCCATCCAAGGGCGCACCTCTGCTGAAAGGGTGTCTCATAGCCGCAGGCATCTGGTTGGTTTTGGGGGTCCTCCCGCAGTTGTCGGGTCTGCGAGAGGCCGGCCGAATGACCCTGTTCAGCACCGACCCGCTGCAAGGCTGGCAGGCCAGCTTTTCCATCAAGGCCCCACTTTCCTGGTTCGACCGGGGCGGGCTTTTTCTCCAAGGCATGCCGCCCAACTTCACTGTCGAAGACGGGGGATTTTACCTCGGCCTGATCCTGGTGGCGGCAACTGCCATCGCGGTGGAAAGCCGACGAAAAGGCAACCCGTCACCCTTGGACGGGCCGATCCGCATCTTCCTGGGACTGCTGCTGCTTGTGCACTGGTTCAGTCTCGGGCCCCGCAGCGGGTTGGGGGGAATTCTCGAGTTCCTCAAATCCGCCCAGGGTCTGCAGGACTGGGCTTTGCCCTTTTTCTGGATCGCCGCCCTTGGTCCGGTGGCGGTCTTGGCTGTGATCTGGCCGAAGGGGAAGTGGCGGTGGCCCACCTTCGCGGTTGGGTTGGCGATCTACATGCTCGTGCCCGGATTCCAACTTTTCGAACTAATCCCGCTGATCGGCACCGTCCGCGCTCCCTGGTCGTTCTGGCAGGTGGGCGGAGCCTTTTGCCTGGGGGCCGTCGGAGGTCTGGCCGTGGCGCGTCTCTGTCCCGGCAAAACCCGACCCTGGATTCCCATCGTTGCCATGATTCTGGCGGCCATCGATTTTTCCCCGTACTACGCAAAATATTTCCAAACCCGTCTGGACACCGGGACCTATGAGGCATTTCGACAGACTGCGGATTTTCTGAAAAACCAAAACCGGCCCGGAGCGATTCTGCCCCTTTCCGGCCGGTATTTTTACCTGCAACTTCCACAGCTGACCGGTCGCCCGATTTCCACAGAGGCTTTCCAGTCCTACTTCATGTCCAAAGGGATGCGAGCCCTGCAAGATGGCGGGGGTGCTTCGGCGGATTTGATGAAAATTTCCCTCAGCGTCCAGGGAGTGAGGTACATCTTTATCGATCGCAAGGACGTCGACACCCCCGAGCAGCTGCAGACCGCGTTCCGCCAGCAGTATCCCCTGGTTTACGAGAACAACTTCTTCACGGTCCTCGAAAATCCCAACTCGCTGGCTCCCGGATTTCTCGCCCGAAACTACGTCTCCATCCCCAAGGACAGCTACGCCTATTCCGCCGCGGATTTGGGGCTGGTCCGACTTTACTTTTTGCCCGTGGAGTTGACCGGGGTGGAAATGAAAGACCCCGCCTTGGCCGGAGTGATGAATCCCCAGAACGGCGAGGTGGAACTGACCCCGGCATTCCGCGACCGGGAAGGGGAGCCATTTCGGATTCTCGACTCCAATTTTTTCCAAAGGGAAGGCCCCAACCGGATCCGGATTTCGTTGCCGGGCGAACCTTTTTGGGTGACGGTGACGCAGGCATGGCATCCGGACTGGCAAGTGCGGATCGACGGTCAGCCCACGGAACTGAATCGGATTAGCTTGGCCCTCCCTGGGTTTCGCGCCGCGCCGGGAAGCCGGGAAGCCCTCCTTACCTTTGAGGTTCCGTTCTGGGTTTCGGCGCTACTTTCCTTGGGCCTGATTGGCTGGGCGGGAAGTATCGGGGGAGCGGCCTACTTGTGATTTGGACCTGCTCCCCGGGCCTGGAAAAAGTGGTGGGAGGGAGCGGAGCTGGAGATCGAAGAGACCGAGGGAAAAGCCGTCTCTAAAAAATCCGAAACACGAAGCCAGGGTGTCGTCGCCAAGATCCAGAAATTCCTGGTGATCTTACCCACCTACAACGAGGGCGAGACCATCCAGCATGTGCTGGAGGAGGTGCAGGCCAAGGCTCCGGGCGCAGAAATTCTCGTGGTGGATGACAACTCCCCGGACGGTACCGCCGCCAAGGTCAAGCAGACGCCAAATTTTGGAAAGAAGGTGCATCTGTTGGAGCGGCCCGGAAAAGCCGGTCTGGGTTCGGCCTATAAGGAAGGTTTCCAGTGGGCGTTGAAACGGGGCTACGACGCGGTGGTGGAAATGGATGCCGATCTTTCCCATGACCCGGCCGACGTGCCGAAGTTACTGCAGGCTCTGGCGGACGGGGCCGACATCGCGGTGGGCTCGCGTTACCTGAACGGGGTGCGGGTGCTGAACTGGCCGCAGTCCCGCCTCTGGGTGAGCAGCTTCGGCGGATGGTATGCCCGGAGGTTGACCGGCCTCCCGATGACCGATCCGACCAGCGGCTTCAAAGCCATCCGCCGGCGGGTTTTGGAGGGCTTGGACTGGGATAAATTCACCGCCCAGGGCTACGGCTTCCAGATTGAGATTCACTTCCTGGCCTGGCAGGGAGGCTTCCGGATCCAGGAAGTGCCGATTGTTTTCACGGAACGAAGGGAAGGGCAGTCCAAGATGTCCCTGCAGATCGCCCAAGAGGCGGCTCTGCGGGTGCTGCAGCTGGCCCTGCGGAGGATTTTTCCATGAGCGAGATCACCCCGGAAAAACGGCCGTGGCATTGGCCTTTTGAAAAGCCCGACTGGATCGCCGCCTTGGCTGCCTGGCTGGTTTCCCAAATCGCCTATGCGTGGTCCGTGCAGCCGAACGTCGGCCTTTTGGACTCCGGCGAGTTCCTCACGGCGGCGGTCCACATGGGAGTTCCACACCCGACCGGTTACCCGCTCTGGACGATTGGATCCTGGCTCTTCCAACTTCTGCCCCTGGGCAACAACGCCTGGGAAGTGAACCTATTTTCCGGGGTTTGCTCGGCCCTGGGAATCGGTCTGGTTGCCCTACTGCTCTGCAGTTCGATGCGTTGGGCGGGGGTTTCCGACCGGCTGGCCCAGATTTTGGCGTGGGGCTGGTCGATGGCGCTTACCTTCAGCGTTTCACTGTGGTCCCAGGCGGTCATTGCCGAGGTCTACGCCCTCCACGTTCTGGCGGTGATGCTCTACCTGTTAGCTATCTACCGCTGGCTGCGGGATCCGGCCTGGACCAACGGACTGGCTTGGTGCGCCTTTTTCTTCGCCCTCGGCATGAGCAACCACCATCTAATGATCTCGCTATCGGTCCTGCCGGTGCTGGTGATGATTCTGCGCCGACGGGACTTTCTGGCGGAAGGGTTGCTCTACTTGGCCGGTTCCGCGGCCTTGGTCTACTGGGGATTCGGGTATCTTTCCCAGGAGCCTCCCACCTGGCACTCGTCGGTCCGCTTCGTCTGGTGCGTTGGGGTGGCCTTCGTGCTTTGGATGGTGATCCGCAGGCGACTGGCTCATTGGCGGACCGGGTTGCTGGTGCTGGTGGGAGTGGCGGCCGGACTTTCTCCCTACGCCTACATGCCGCTTTCCTCCATGACCAATCCCCCGATGAACTGGGGCTTTACCAGCACCAAGGAGGGATTCTTTTACTCGGTTAACCGCAGCCAGTACTCAGGGAAATTGTCCGACCAGCTTCTGAAAACCGTGGGTCGGGTGATGGGAGCGACCCCGCCGGAACTTTTGCAGGAGCCGCCCACCCCTCCGGGTTCGCCGGAGCCGGATTCGTTCCGCGAGACCCTCGGCAAGTTTTCGCAGTTGTATTGGCGAAAGCTGATCCAGAACTTCACCCCCAAGGAAACCAGGGTCATGATTCCGGCGAGAAAGAGAAAGACCTTGGCCAAGGGATGGGTCGGCAGCAACAGGCCGAAAGCCACCACCGCGATCTGCAAAAAAGTGCAGATTTTCCCGGTCCAATGAGGCCGAACAAAGTGGTAGTTGTGCAGAAGTGTTCCCACCAGCACGGTGCCGGCCACCAGAATGAGGTCGCGGCTCACCACGAGGATCGGAAACCAGGTGGGAAGCTTTCCCAGTCCGCTGACCCCAACGGTGCCGAGGAGCACAATCGCCGTGACGAGCAGGAGTTTGTCGGCGATGGGATCCAGGATCCGGCCAAGCTGGCTTTTCTGCCCGAACTGCCGCGCCACCCATCCATCAATCCCGTCGGAAAGGGCCGCCACCGCAAAAAGGATCACCGCCGCCCAATACCAGCCGGATCCGGTATAACCCTCCGCCTGGCTTTCATTGTGGTAGAGCAGCGTCCAGGCAAAGAGCGGCACCAGTAAAACCCGCAGAAGAGTGATGCTGTTGGCCAGGGTCATGCGGCCACCAGGTTACCCCCGGCGATCTGCTTCTGCGTCCGTTCCAGCCGCTTGACCACACGCTCTTTTCCGAGCGCGGTGAGCAGGCCAAACAGCGAGGGTCCCACGGTGCGTCCCGAAACCGCCGCCCGCGCCAGATGGATGACCTTGGCCGGCTTGGCCCCTGCCTCTTCCGCCACCTTTTTGCAGGCTCCCTCCACCGAGGCATCGTCCCAGCTGCCGGAAATGCCCGCCAAGGTGGTGGTCAATGCGGAAAGCCACTTCCCCGCCTCCGGCGCGCCCAACTGTTTCTTTTTGGCCTCGTCGCTGTAGTCGTACTCCTCGCTCAAATACGGGTCGAGCCACTCCGCCATCTCCCGGCCGGTCCGCACCTTCTCCCGGATGAGCGGCAGTAGCCGCCGCAGGAGAGCCGGATCCATTTGGGACGCGGCGGGACGGGTCCGCCGGAGATATTCATCGGCAAATTTCTGGAAATCGCCGGTGAGGATGGACTCCTCGACCGAGGAGTGGCCCTCAAGAATTTTTCCGTCGGTGGGAATGGTTTCACCGGGAAGGACGAGGAGGTGCTGGCCGGGTTGGATCTCCGACCAGGGGATGATTTTTTCGGTGGAGCCGGAGAGGAGTCGGGCCGTGGGTGGGGTGAGGGAGAGGAGTTTTTTTAATGCGGACTGAAGTTTTTCTCCCGAGCGCTGTTCGATCCATTGGCCGGCGAGGACGAGGGTGGTAATGGCGCCGGCGGCGTCGAAAAAGAGGGTCGGTGAGTCCGGGCGGCTAAAAACTATCCCAAATAGGCTATAAAAATAGGCGGTGAGGATACCGAAGCCCAAGAGTGTAAACATATCTGGTTTAATGCTTTGGATTGATTTCCAAAAGAATTTTAGGATAGGAAACCCGAAATAAAGAACCACAATCGATGATATAAGTAATTGAATATAAATATTATATGGAATATGGGCGTGGCCCATGGAGAGGTGGTGGAGGGGGATGGAGAGAAGAAGAGAATAAAGAGAGTACGGGCCGTAGGGGATGGGTTTAGCGGGAGGCGTGTGGCAGCAAGAACTGGCCATAAGGCCGTTAGTTTAAGTTGAAGTTGAAGTTTAAGAAAGTTTCCATTGATAAGTTATTGTAGGAAAGGAACAAAGGATACTTCAACTTACACTTCAACTTAAACTGACGCCGGTTTGGTGGCGTCCTGATGGGCAATTATGGGAAAAAAGAAGCGGTTATGAAAAAATTTTTTAAAAAATCGTTGACGGGATCGGTGGGTTCGATACTCTTTCCCTCCCCTTAATTTCAGATTCGAAATTTTTATCGGATCTGTGGGGAAAATCAGCGTTCTTTGACAACGGGGTGTTCTTTTGTCTGGTAACGGACAAAGGGATACAATCGACAGCAGTATTGTTCTAAGAAGATTGAATTGTGCGGGTCGCCGTTCCGGCCGGGGATGACAAATCCCGGGCGGGATGCCGCTGGAGGTGCAAGCTTCCGGTGGGAGTGGCGATCATAGACATTTATTTGTCGGCCAAGA
>OGVY01000150.1_pt1 | contig 12134 bp, 14 predicted proteins | sample 1575871 | NCBI WGS metagenome assembly OGVY01 (sample SAMN07581536, study PRJEB24739) | freshwater metagenome
GTTTCCCAGTCACGATATATCAAATAAATAAGGTGAAAAATGGATCTCAATGAACTAAAAAATAATCCAGATCAAATAAAACAATTAATAGGATTATTATCTTCTTTATTGAATATTGACTCAGAACAAGATGATTCTAAACCAGAAAAAATAAAAACAAAAAATAAAAAAGCTAGATCAACCAAAAAGAGCAAAAATCTGTTTGATAGTATGTCAATCAAAGATAGTCATAAAGATGATACTAGAATAGATCAAATTCTTAATAAGAATAAATCTCCAACAGAAAGAAATAGAGATTTTAATTTTATAGATATTAGATGCAGACAGTGTGGTAAAGAAGAAAGCGTTAATCCGTCGCTAGTATATGATGTTAAACGATATAAGTGTAACGATTGTTCTAAAGCAGGTGGTTGATGAATATATTATGTGATCCTTCGGCAGAAAGAGCCGTTATTTCTATTATTTGCAAGTATGGCGAAACTCCATATCTTGAAATTGCAGACTTATTATCAGAACATAGTTTTACTATTAGTAGTAATGTTATATTATGGAAATGTCTACAAAAAATATTTAGTCAGGAAAAAATTGGACCAGTAGATGTCGCGTCTATATATTCTGCTGCAAAAGAACTTAATCTAGACCATATACTAGAAAAAAAGGAAGAGGTCCAGCATCTTAGAGCGATTCTGGATTTTCCTGTTCAATCTGACAATCTCAGAAAATTTGCTACTAAGATTAAAAAACTAGAAATAGCAAGAAAATTACACGATAAAGTAGATGAAATAAAATCCAGTATTCTAGATATAGATGGATCAGAAAGTATAACTCAGATAATGAGTTTGGCAGAAGAACCGATACTTTCTTTTGGATCTTCTCTTGAGGACGGAGATAATAATCCTACAACCATAGGAGATGGATTAAGCGAATATATAGCATCAATTAAAGAAAATCCAATAGAACAGGTTGGTATTAGTACAGGATTTCCAGCATATGATTTTGCTATTGGTGGTGGATTAAGGCCAGGAACGATCAATGTTATAGGAGCTAGACCAAAAACGGGCAAAACAATTTTAGCAGACAACATAGGTTATCATATAGCAAAGCTGGGCATACCGGTATTAAATATGGATACCGAAATGACTAAAAATGATCATATCAATAGAGTTGTTGCTATGATGACAGAAATAGATATTAATACCATCGAAACCGGTAAATTCGTAGAGTCTCCTAATCAAGAAACTAAAATAGATATTGCTGTCGAACAACTCAATAAAATGCCACTATACTACAAGCCAATTCCCGGCAAGCCTTTCGAAGAACAATTGTCTATAATGAGAAGATGGATAATAAAAAAGGTGGGATTTAATCCAGACGGATCTACCAAACCCTGTGTAATAATATATGACTATCTGAAACTAATGGATTCTAGCGGAATTTCTCAAGATCTAAAAGAATACCAAATGTTGGGTTTTATGATGACCGCTCTACATAATTTTGCTAGAAAATATAATGTTCCAATAGTAGCATTTGTACAATTAAACAGAGATGGTATTACTAAGGATAGTACCGATACTGTTAGTCAATCAGACAGAATAATATGGCTGTGTAGTAATTTTACTGTATTTAAAAGAAAAACAGACGAGGAAATAGCAGAAGATGGACCAACAAATGGTAATCGAAAACTATTACCACTAATAGCTAGACACGGTGGTGGTCTTGATGATAACGATTATATTAATTGTTACATGAAGGGTTGGTGCGCTAAGATTGTAGAAGGTAAAACCAGATTGGAGTTAAAAAAGAATAATGGGAACGACGACGAAGGATTTGATGTTGAAGAAAATGACAATATCCCGTTCAGTTGATCAAAATCAATTAAAAATAATTTGTGATAAACTTTCTGATAGAATAGAAGATTTATTTCAGGTATTAGATATATCTGAGTATCAGATGAGAGATAAATATATCAGTTGTGCTTGTCCTATCCATAATGGAGACAATCACTCTGCTCTTAATATTTATTATGTAGGAGATGACTATAGAGGTAACTGGAAATGCAGAACCCACCAATGCGAAAAGATATTTATGGGTTCTATAATAGGATTTGTGCGTGGAGTATTATCCAAACAAAAACTTAATTGGAAAAAGCGTGGAGACAACACTGTTACATTTAATGATACCATAAAGTTTGTTCAAGAATTTCTCAACATAGATGATATTAGCAAAATAAAAACCAAAAATGATACTAATTCGTCGTTTGTTCGTAGTTGCTCTATATTAAATGATAATAAACAAAAAAATATTGGGGTTTGTAGACAAAAAATATTAATGGGATTACAAACTCCTAGCGAATATTTCTTAAATAGAGGATTTGATGAACAAGTGTTAATTAAGTATGATACTTTTGATTGTTATAATCCTAATAAAGAAATGTACAATAGGGCTGTGGCGCCAATATATGATGTTTCTCATAAATATATGATTGGTTGTACAGGAAGATCTTTAAATAATATTGGTCCAAAATGGAAACATAACTCTGGATTTGTCGCTGAGAATCACTTATATAATATATGGTTTGCCAAAGAACACATTATACGTTTAAGCGAAGCTATATTAGTAGAAAGTCCTGGTAATGTATGGAAACTAGAACAGTACGGAATACATAATAGTTTAGCTACTTTTGGCGCTCATTTAACAGATAAACAAAAAATGCTACTAGATACATGTGGTGCATTGAAATTAATAGTTCTAATGGATAATGATGATGCTGGAGAAATAGCCAGAAAACAAATTGATAAAAAGTGCGAACGAACCTATAATATTGAACATATTAGAATAAATAAAAATGATGTTGCTGAATTAACACAACAAGAGATTCAAAAGCAAATTTTAAATAGGATAAATTTATGACCAAGATAATAGCTTTTTCCGGTAAAAAAAGATCAGGTAAAAATACAGCCTGTAATTTCATATATAGCCTATATATGGTCAATACCGAGGTTTTTAAAGATATATGGCTAGATAATAATGGTCTTATATGTGTTAAAAAACAGGACGATTCTACTATAAATTCAATAGACGTTCAAAAATATTATATGAGAATCGGAGATATAGATGAGGAAGTTAGTGCTGTAATAGAATATTTATCTCCTACTATTAAAATATATAGCTTTGCAGATAGCTTAAAAAGAGATATCTGTATGAATATTCTAGGACTATCTTATGAACAATGTTATGATGAAGATATAAAAAATACTTATACCCATATAAAATGGGAAAATATACCAGAAATATCTTACAAAAGAGGATATATGACCGCACGAGATGTTATGGAATATGTTGGGACTAATTTATTTAGAAAACTATATCCAGAATGCTGGATGACTAGTATGAGCAAACATATAGCATTAGATAAACCCAAAATAGCCCTCAATAATGATACTAGATTTACAAATGAAGTAGACTACATAAAAAAGAATAATGGAGTTGTTGTAAGATTAACTAGAAATTTAGAAAAATCTACAGCAGCGCCAGAGGTAGCGTTAGATCCAGACAAATATGATTGGAGTAATTTTAATTATATCATAGATAACGAAAATATAAGCATTAAAGAACAGTGCGATCTCCTATATCCTATTGCAGTAAAGGAATTGGGAGAAACAACCGAATGATCATAACCTATTTTAGATCTTCTAGTTTTAATACCCATTGTCATTGTGAGATGCAATATTTTGGTGAATATGTACTTGGTTGGAAAGGTCCAAGTGGATTAAAGGCCGATAAAGGGACCATTGTTCATAAAGTATTAGAGATATTAGCAATTATTAAATTTGCTCAACAAAACAATCAAACGAGTATCAACGACGATATTGTTGGGAAAATTAGTACAAAAAGATATAATCTCGACAAAATAATTAACATAGTATATGATCACTATTCCGGCGCGAATCCCCACCACAAGTGGATTGACAAGGATAGGGCCGACTGCTACAATTGGGTATACAAGGCTATTGAATTCAACGATGGAATGTTTGACCCAAGAAATAAACATATAGTTTGTCCTGAACAACAATTTGATTTTGAAATAAATAAACCTTGGGCTAAATACTCTTATGATACTCCTAATGGAAAAATAAAGGGTAATTTAGCACTTAAGGGTACTATAGATCTTATAACAAAAGTAGATGATAATTTTTTAGAAATTGTAGACTGGAAGGGATTACCATTAGATACTCTTATTCCAACGCCAAGTGGCTGGACCACTATGAAAGATATTAAAGTTGGAGATATGGTTTTTGACCAATGTGGACATAGATGTAATGTAGTAGGTAAATCACAAGTAAAAACAAAAGACTGCTATAAAATAACATTTGACGATAAAACCTCGGTTATTTGTGATGATGAACATTTATGGAAATTGTCTGATGGCAACGTTGTACCAGTAACACAATTGGTGTGCGGAAATAAAATAAATGTTTGCAAGCCATTAGTTTGCGAAGATATCGAGCTACCTATCGAACCATATTTATTAGGAGTATGGCTAGGAGATGGACGAAATCGTAATTGTGAAATATCTTGCAATGATATCGAAATATTTGACGAATTATCTAGAAGAGGACATTCGTTAGCTAAAATTAGAAATGATAATCATTCTAATACAAAATATGTTACGGTTCTAGAAACTACCAATAAATTAAGAAATCTCAATCTACTCAATAATAAACATATTCCAAAGATATATTTCAGAGCATCATTTAAGCAAAGATTAGACTTACTAAGAGGACTATTAGATACTGACGGCAATGTTAATACGATAAGAAAACAGGCAGTATTTACCAATTGTAATAAAAAATTATCTGATGACGTAAAAGAATTACTGTTAACTTTGGGTCAAAGACCGAATCAAAGCGTTATAAATAGAGATACTAACTTCAAGAAAAATATTACAATCTATCCTGTGTGTTTTAGACCTATTGATATTAATCCATTTTTGTTGTCCAGAAAGGCAGATAGGATAGATCCATCTTGGGGATGCGGCAAGTCTAATAAAAGAACTATAAAAAATATACAACGATCTATAATACAACAAACTCAATGTATATCAGTAGATAGTCCAGATAATACATATTTATGTACAGAAAATCTTATTCCAACCCATAATACAGGACGACGATTAAACTGGTCAACGGGAGAAGAAAAAACACCAGAAAAGTTACAAAAAGATCCTCAATTAATGATATATCACTATGCTGCACATCATTTATATCCTGATATAGACCATATCATGATAACTATTAATTATATCAATGATGGTGGTCCTTTTAGTATATTGTTTGAAAAAAAGGATTTGATAGAAACAGAAACTATGCTAAAAGAAAAATTTGAACAAATAAAAAAGACCTCTCAACCAAAACTTAATAGAACTTGGCAATGTAATAAGTTATGCTACTTTGGAAAAAGCTCTTTTGAAGATACTAATATACCAGCAATAAAAGAATATCGACAAAATCAAGTCACACCAATAAATCAAATTATGACAAAATGTGAACAATTAAAACACGACATATCAGTTAAAGGTATGGATGTTGTTGTAGAAGAATATACTAAGCCTAATTTTAGTATTGGTAGCTATAAAGCACCAGGGAGTGTAGAATGACAAAAAGAAATATACAATATCAACAATATATATCTGAATTAAAAAATGAAAATTTTGATGATATTGTATTGAGATTAAGAAAAACAAGAGCCGATATGTTAGGAACAAGTGACGAAGATCATTATTGGGATTGTCATGATGCCGCTAATATTATATTGGAATTAAGAGAAAATATTAGAGGTCCACTAAGCGCAAATGAAATAGAAGCATTAATACTATGTAAACAAAATGCATCTCAAGAAAATAATAATTGGATGATTGATCAATTGAACTCTATCTTAACAAGATATATTAAATGATATGGTGGACAGTTCAAGATACACTAAAATAGGAGACAATAAATGAATGAGCTACCACACTCTTCTTGCATCTGGTTTATTGAAAAAAGAAACATCATAAAAACTGATAGGTGGGATGGAACTAAAACTGGCAGAGAAGCATGTCCCGCGTGTGGAGGTTCTGGTAGAATCTGGTTTGAGGAATTCGTAGATTGGACATGTGTCTGTTTAGGAGGATATAAAGATCCAGTCAATCCATTCGCGGCAGAATGGTGGAAATATGATACAACTAAATATACATCTTGGTTAAATGAGCTTCTTTGGAGATGGCAAACTGATAGGTATTGGCTCGCTAATAAACGTCTAGAAAAAATAGAAAAAATAGTCAAAGATCTATTACAAAGCGTTAATGATAGATATCCAGATAAAAATCCTAAAGAATGGAATTGTAAATATTTTGCCGAATTAGACAAATTGGTAAATCCATGATAATAGCTCTTGATTATGATGATACATATACGGCTGATCCAGAGTTTTGGAAAACTGTGATACTTGCCGCAACTCGCCATAAGCATATAATTATTTGTGTAACAGCTAGATACAAAACCATACAAAATCAGCAAGAATTAAAACTAGCTTTACCAGATGATGTTGATATTTATTTTTCTGGAGACGAACCAAAAATGGACTATATGAGGCGTAATAATATAGTTGTAGATGTTTGGATTGATGATTCTCCTGGGTGGATTGTGGGAATAACATGAATGAAATAATACAAGCTATCGAAAAATTAGCATATCAAAAACACTATTATTGTGAAGATTCATGGTATAGTTGTCCATTAGCAACAGATGGATGTGCAGATGATTCAAAACCAAAAGAGTGTGACTGTGGGGCAGATATTAATAATAAAAAATTAGATATCTTATTTAAAGCACTAAAAGACAAGATAAAACAATCACAACTTTTTGAAGAAGATTTATATAGTGAATTAATAGATGTTAGAAAAATTGGATATGAATATTGTATTAAGACTGGGTTAATAAATGAGGAACAAGAAAAAAGATTAGCCGAAGCTGGAGCCGACTATTATTATCCTATTCCAGAATTAATGGAAATGCTTATTAAAAAGATCGAACTTTTAGAAAAGGATAAAGAATGAGTGAATCATTTTGTCTAGACCTAGCAATAAGATAAATAAAATGAAACTAGATTTTCCGTTATCTAAATTCATAGAGATGTGCGAAAAAATCACTAAAAATAAGGAGAATATAAAGTATGGGCGTGATTAAGGAATATGTTCCTTTACACGTCCATTCTTAGGTGAGTCTCACTACTCACTTTTGGATGGACTAAGTAAACCAGATCAAATAGCAGATCGTTGTATAAAAATAGGAACCAAATCTTGTTCTTTAACCGATCATGGAAATATCGCTGGTACTGTTAAATTTCATAGCTCATTAAAAAAGAAGGGCATAAAACCTATTCTTGGATGCGAACTATATATTAGTTCTCAAGATAGTGCAGTGAAAAATAATGATAATAAAAAATTAAGTCATTTGTGTGTTTTGGCTAAAAACTACAAAGGATGGAAAAATTTAATAAAAATTATTAGCGAGTCCAATAAAGAAAGTAATTATTATTACAAGCCCAGATTAGATCTAAATAAACTGGGCGAATTACTAGATGGTAATATAATAGGTTTTGCAGGACATCTTGGTAGTGTGCTATCTAATAGTATTTGTGAAAATGACTCCATTAGTAAAGACTGGAAAAATAAAGGACTAGAATGTGTTAATAAATTAGTTGATATCTTTGGTAAGGATAACTTCTTTTTAGAAGCTCAATTATTAGATCACGAATATAATCCTTTACAAAAAGATGTTACAGAGTGCATGAGGGAATTAGCTAAACTAACAGGATTGAAAACTATATGTACTCCAGATGCCCATTATGCTAATAAAGAGGATGCTGTTGATCAAAGGATATTGTTGTGTACTAATTTAAAGACTACTATAGCAGATATTAATAAAAAGATATTAAATCAAGATGATTTTGGGATGGATTGTTTTTTTAAGTCTGATAACTATCATATACCAAGTTTTGAAGAAATATCAGTATTACATCCAGAAGAAGAAATAGATAATACTCTATATGTTGATAGTTTAATAGAAAATTATGATATAAATCACAAACCGCTTTTACCAAATTTTGTATGTCCAGACGGATTCGATCAAGATTCTTATTTAAGACAATTATGTAGACAAGGATGGAAAGAAAGAATAGCTAATAAAATTCCAAAAGAACAACACCAGATTTACATAGACAGAATTAATTCTGAATTACAGGTATTACAAGGAGCTAATCTTAGTAGTTATTTCTTAATAATTCAAGATATTTTAGGATATGTAAGAAGTAATAATTGGTTGGCGGGGCCGGGCAGAGGGAGTGCAGCAGGTTGTTTGGTTAGTTATCTCACAAAGATTACTAGTATTGATCCAATAACCTATGATTTAATGTTTGAAAGATTTTATAATTCTGGACGAAACACAGCAGATCATATTTCTATGCCAGATATTGATATAGACGTACCTATCAATAAAAGAGAAAATATTATATCTTATATCAGAAATAAATACGGTCACGACAATGTATCACAGATGATTACTTTTAATACTATGAAGGGTCGAGGGGCCTTAAAAGATGTTCTTAGAGCATATGGTAATATAACATTCGAAGAGATGAATAACATTACAAAACATATTCCAGACGAAGCAAAAATTGCTGACGAATTACAAGAAATGAAAGAAGAAACTGGAGAAGCATCTATTATTCAATGGGCACTAGAAAACAATAGTAAAGAATTATCTCAGTGGTGTTATTTACAAGACGACGGATCTTTAGCGGGACCATTAGCAAAACGATTTGAACAAGCTATAAGATTAGAAGGAACAAAAACTAATCAGAGTAAACATGCAGCAGGAGTTGCTATTAGCTCAACAACACTTGGCGATATATGTCCTATGATATATGATACTAAAACAGGACAACAAATCGCCGGTATGGAAATGAGCGATCTAGAAAGTTTGGGTATAGTTAAGTTTGATGTTTTAGGAGTAGCATTTTTAGATAAAATAATGGGTATTCAGAAACTACTAAAAGAAAGAGAGAATAAAAATGGCTGAGTTTCATACACTAGCAGATGGAACCAAATTTAACAGAAATGGTATGGTCTATACCAAGATACCAGCAGAAAGAGTTAATTGTTGTACCGTACTTAATGCTGTAGAAGAAAATAGTCAACAAAAAATTATGGTACAGCCACTAGAAAATGTGGAGGTTGTTAATGATAGTCAATAATAAAATATGTGTTTTTGATTTTGAGACAGACGGAAAAAATCCAGAAATATGTTCTCCCGTACAATTAGCTGCGGTAATAGTAGATCCATTAAAATTAGAAATAGTGCCAAATTCCGAATTTAATGTGTCTATTAAACCAGAAAAACTAGAAAATGACCCATCATACTCATATAAAACATCACAAGACGGAGACATATTAGCGTGGCATGGTAAAGTTAGGGGTTGTTCAGAAAACGAAATTTTAGATAGTTGGAAAAAAGCGACTCCACAAAAACAAGCGTGGAAAATGTTTAACGACTATCTTAATCTACATCATTCTAGATCAGCGAGAAAAAGTAAGTTTTCTGCTCCTATCGCAGCCGGATATAATATTTATAGATTTGATTTAATAATATCCAAAAGATTATGTGCAAAATATGACATGTTAGATAAAGATAATGAACCAGAACTTTTTGCACCAAGAGATGTTTTAGATATAATGAATATGATATATCCATGGATGATGAATATAGAAGAAGTAAAAAGCTTATCATTAGATAATATAAGAAAATATTTAGGCATATCGGGCGATAATGCTCACGATGCTCTAAAGGACGTTAAAGATTGTGCGGAGATACTTATCAGATTTCTCAAACTGTATAAAAATCTTACCCCTAAAATCTCATTTAAGGATTCGTTTAAATATGGAGTTTGATGCTGATATAACAAATATTGATTTAAATTGTCCAAAAACATGGAAATTAATAGGAGAAGGAAATACTAGAGGATGTTTTCAATTAGAATCTCGTTTAGGAAGAACTATTGCAAAAAAACTTAAACCAGAAAATATTGAACAATTATCAGCACTAATTAGTATTATCCGACCCGGCTCTCTAGAAGCTATACGAGAAGGCAAAAGTGTTACCAATCACTACATAGATAAGAAAAATGGTCAAGAAGAAATTGATTATTTTCATTCATCCCTAGAATCTATATTAGGCTCAACATATGGAGAAATGATTTATCAAGAACAGGCTATTAAGATAGCAAAAGAATTAGCTGGATTTAATCCGCAGGAAGCGGACAACTTGAGAAAAGCCATTGGTAAGAAAAAGCCAGAAGAAATGGCAAAATTAAAAACCAAGTTTATGGAAGGATGCAAACAACTAAATATAGTATCAGAAAAAGATGCCGAACAAATTTTTGGATGGATCGAAAAGAGCCAAAGGTATTCATTTAATAAGTCGATTTTAGATGATACGATTGTAATAACTCCACAGGGAGAAAAAACAATTAAAGAACTTAATATAGGCGAAAAAATTCTGGCTCCGATATTAAATGACAAACAAAACGACTATAATTTAGAATATATAGAGGTTATTAATAAGTATGACCATGGAGAACAAGAAGTTTATAAAATAACATTAGACAATAATGAATCAATTACCTGTACAATGGATCATAAATTTTTATGTTCAGACAATAATATATATACTCTACATGAAATTTTATTGAATAATCTAGAAATTATGTGTATAGTATAGTGACATTTATTAATCTTTGTACTTTGTGAATTATGATAATAGAAAAAAAAGAATTATACAATTTATATATTACAAAAAATTTAAGCTCTATTCAAATATCTAAAATAAAAAATATTGGAAGAACAACTGTTTTAAATTATCTAAAAAAATTATAAATATTCTTAACTGTAAAATGCGCGACCCAATTGTCAACGCTATGGCACTATGTGTTGAAATTAGGCGGCGCAGAAAGAGAATTCTTATTTCCGGATCAGGTAGCGGCACCGGTCATGCTTGCGCGCTGCGATGATTTTAAATTCTAGCTGGAATCAAACCGTACCGCCTGTCCGACGATGTCGGTTAGTGTATTGCGAAAATTCTAATGAAGAATAAAGAAATCTTATACAAATGTACTTTAGGCAAGCAAATTAAATAAAAAAGACGGACTAATGATTTTTTCATTTGGCGGTGGATCAAAAAAACTCAATGTAAGTATAAACCTCGTAAATGCAATGATTTTAGCTAAAAAAGCAACGCATGTATTATTGCTATCGTTGGCCGAGATGGTGGGGAAGCCAAACAATTAGCTGTTCTTACAATATTAGTTCCGAATGTTAATCCTAAAAACGTAACTCCCCATACTGAAACCTTCCAAGCCTTGATTTGGCATTTACTTATAAGTCATCCAGCTCTATTAGAAGATAAGTCAAAATGGTAAATTTAACTAGTGACCAAAAAAACATTTCTGTAGTTATTCCGACATTAGGAGGTGAACATATTGTTTCAACGGTACAATCTCTATTGTCAAACACTTTACCTCCCAGAGAAGTTATTGTTTGCGTACCAAAAGACATGTCCTACCGCTGTGATAAAATAAATAATGTTGTCAAAATAGTACAGACTGAAAAACAAAGTCAAGTTTCACAGAGAATCGAAGGTTTTCGTAATGCTTCCCACAGCCTTGTCCTCCAATGTGATGACGATCTCTTGCCCGATAAAAGGTGTCTAGAAAATCTGGCTGCCCAACTTATTGAAGGGGAATTTGCAGTAGGACCTCGATTTCGCTCTTCTGATGGAACAATTAAATCAGGATTGTTGCCTTGTTTATCCAAAAAAACAATTTTAGAAAAAATCCTGTTTTATTTAGCCAATGGGTCAAAAGGCTTTCAACCTGGATCCGTTTCCAAAATAGGTATCGGCTTTGGCATAACTGAAACGACACAAAAAGTAGTTCAAGTAGAATGGCTTCCTGGGGGCATGGTTATGCATCATAAAAGAAATCTTATTCTTAATAATTATTATTCATATCAAGGAAAGGCATTTTCCGAAGATATCATT
>OGVY01000151.1_pt1 | contig 12116 bp, 24 predicted proteins | sample 1575871 | NCBI WGS metagenome assembly OGVY01 (sample SAMN07581536, study PRJEB24739) | freshwater metagenome
TTATAGGTTTTTACCATTGTAGGTTTAGCGGCACCAGATTTTTCTGGTTGATTAGGATCTTCTCTTTGTTTTTTATTAAAAGCATATTTTTTTTGTTTTTTAGTCATTCTTGCTGCTTCACTGGATGATCTACATTTAGGAGTAGTGGTTTGTCCTGGTTGTCTTGCACATGGTTTACCATCATATCTACCACCAACTTGAACCCATCCTCTTTTACCATCTTTTGATCTAGACTTAAACCATTGATGTAGACCTTCTTCATTAATTACTAAATGTACAGTATCAAATAGTTGTTCATATAAATCTAAATTAGACTTTGATTGTTCATACTTCTTAAATCTAATACTTTCATTAATCACTCTTTGACCTTTAGCTTCTCTTTGCTCATTACGCAATTTAGAGATACTATTAGGTACATCAACAAATATCATTTCAGTCATATAACCACGATCTAATAGAAAGTTATTTGCTTTCTTTATCTCTTCAAAGTTATGTGCTGATCCAGATATGATAAGATTTTCTGCTAATTGTTTTTTCTTTTTGTCAAGGGTTTGTATATCTATTTCTTGATAGTAATTAAGTTCCATTAATGATTCTTGAAGATTGCGAATTATAGCATCTTTACCAGAACATGGAACACCCACGACAAAGATAGCTTTTGATTCTACAAGACCTGCTAACTTAAAACTATCTGGATTAGCTTTAGCATACCATCTCATTATTTGACCAGCAACAGCATTAGCTTCATTCTCTATATCACTACCGGTAGAACCTTCTTTTGATACATCTTTAATTCTACCATCTTCATCTTGCTTACAATGTACCAATTCATGTGCTAATGTTCTGTAAATGTCCATAGGATGTCTATTTTTGGTAGCAATAACTATAGATTTTTCCGATGGATTATAACCACCAAAACTTGAGAAATCTTCATTAGAATCTTTATATCTAATGTTTGGTAATGACTTGATACCTAACTTGTTAGAAGCAAATGATACAAATGAATCTAACATAGGACCAAAGTCTTTATGAGTTAGTTCTTCATTCAATTTATCACTATTAAGACTTCTTCGGTCGTTTATATGTTCTTTAGCAACTCTCATCAATTCTAAAATAGGCAGATCGACAACATGGCAATCAGTAGGTTTGCCTGAATAGTAATTAGCTAACCAACGATGATGTCCGTCTAATATATGATTATCTCTTGAAACGAAAATAGGATTACTATCTTTTGATCCAAGTAAACTATGAACTTTACTCATATCAAAGTTTAATTGTGTAGATTTGAGAGTATTTGAATCTATTTTTCTTCTGTCAAAGGGAATGTTCTGTGTTCTTAAGTGTTCAATAAATGCCTTTGGGTCTGTAATCTGTGGCATTAGTTCACGGTCATATGTTTGACCAATAGGAACACCTAAGTTTTCTCGTAATTGTGAAAAAGTTTTCTTCATCTTCCCTCTACAGGATTGTTTATTAAGTATTTATTGATTATGGTATTTCAACTATTAAAGCTGAACTATTTGTTTGTTCTGTAAGTATAATTCTATTCTCATTAATGCCGTGACTTTTTGATTTGCCATATATTGAGTGAACACCTGCAACAATAGTCTTTGAGTCAAACCCTTGATCTTGATATAATGGTGTCAATTTAAGATATAACTCTTTTTTCTTTACATATGAGATAGGATCAATAAGTTCACCAGCAAGTGTTAGTATTTGATTATCTTCATCATATTGTGTATCTTGATTGCCTATATAAAGATAATCTATTGGACCTCCAGTAGATGTTTTACCTATAAATATTTTTTCTTTATCCGATTCTTTAAGATGTCCATATATTTCTGGTACTTGCTGTTCTTCTTCTAATTTCATTTGTTGTAATTTGGAGAAAGCAGCATTCATGAATCGTTTAGTTAGTCCTGGAATAATAGCCTCAAGACCACGACTGTTGCCTTTTGTGAGTGAAGATAATGGTCCTTGTTTTAGTGATATATTAGTTTTCTTGCCTGCTCTTTTATCTAATATAATGTCTGTATGTGGTTCAATACTACCAGCTTGGCCACCAGGATACTTTCGAGCACCAAATACATCATAAATGAAAATGTTTGATGCTCGGATAGTTATTGGTTTACCTTTATTTGTTTTTATGGCAGCATTGATATCAGTTTGTAGGCTCATTTTTACTACTGTTATTTCCCATTCTTACATTAAAATAATTAACAGCATTTTTCAGCACGTTACTATGTGGTTTATTATCATATTTTGCTATGTGAACAACATTGCCGTCATGATGAGCAAAAATATTTACTACACTTCCTTTTCTTTGAGATGAGTATCTTGTTTTTGGATTAGAGAGAATTTTATCTAAAGAATCATTATTAGTTATTTGTACTTTTGTTTTCTCTGGCGTTTTACCTTTTGCTTTTACTGTAATATATGGCATTGATGAATCTAAGCCTAAATGTCTTTTGAGCATTCTACCTATCATATGATGACCTTCTTCACCTACGTTAGTAGTCAGATGCTGGATATGATTGTGTAATTCTTCTGCTACAGCCGCTTTTCCGGTTTGTGCATATCCATTTGCTTTAACTTCTATTGATGATCTGCTTGTTTTTTTTTCTAATGCTCTTATACTATCAATATACCTACCTCTTTCAGCAGGAGTCATATGTCCAAGACCCATTCTATCTGCAACTTCTTGATTTGCTTCTCTTGAAATTTTTTCCGTTTGTAGTTTTCTACTTGGATGATCCAACATATTATCAAGATTTATTCCAGGTTGTCTTGTGGTGTGAGTAGATCCTGAACCTAATGACTTCAAAGAGAATCCATGAAAATGTGTTTGATTTTCTGGATGATTATGCACTTCTACAGCAAAATCTGATGGATTTTCTTGTCCATCAGTATGTCTACCTTTTGTGAATCTTTCTATATCACCTGGTTTTGAAACTGATCCGACTCTTAAAATTCTCACTTTATTACCATAAGTTGTTTTTAAATGTTCAATAGCGGCATTTGCCATAGCATGTCCGTGCATTCTTCTTAATTGAACATCATCTGAGTGTCTACCTTCTGAAAGTTTACTTAATTCTTCCATATGAGATGATAGTTCACTTTTATGTTCATCTGAACCTGAAGTTCCATTTTGCTCATGTTTAAAATCAATCATTTTAATAATGGCATGTTTTTCTGCTATTCTTCCGCCAGTGTCAGAATCCATTTTTGTATATTCTACAGCTTCATATAATTTTTTATCATGGTGTAGATCATTCTCTAATTCATCATTTGTTGGATGTCCAGCAGGATGAAACCAATGTAATGTTTTCACTATTCCATTCAATTCTCTATTGTGATACACCGCTTTTCCACCACCATCTTTTTTAGTGTGAATAAAAACATCTACAGTATGTCCATCACTTGTTCTAAAAGTGTGATGAGACTTTGTGTGACTCTTTCTCTTTTTTCGTGATTCAGTAATGAAAAATCCTATATTTTCTTGTCTAGCACTTTCTTTGATCATTAATTTAAGTTTTTGTCTATCCATCTCTACTGAACTTTCTTTACTTGCATTAGTGATTTTAACATCCATTTATGTTTAGCATGTGCTGACAATCTATCTTGAAGTATATTAGAATAGGCATACTCTTCTTTTTCTTCTGCCAGTAAATAACACTCTTTTATCGTTTGTGCTACTTTATCATTTGTTTCATATAGATTTTTGATCATAGTTTGTGGAGCAGGTATTTTTTCATCTTCAGTCAATGTACTAAGTTCTATCATTCTGGAAAGTGTAGGAGGAGCAAAAGCATCAAGTGTTCTAATTTCTTCTGCTAAAATATCAATAGAATCATGTAGTTCTTCATATAGTTTACCAAAGAAATCATGAAGTTGTGGAAAATCTGAACCAATAACATTCCAGTGATAGGAATGTGCTTTCATATACATTAGAAAAGTATCCGCTAATACAACTTTTGATTTCTCTATTAGTTCTTCATTCATCTATTTCTTCTTTCCATTTTTCTATAGGACACTTAGCATTCATCATAAGTGATTTGTATTCCATAAAACAGCCACATTTTTCACATTTACTTGTTCTTTCTACATAGTGTTCACAAGTTTTACATATCTCCAATCGTTTCATAGAGACATCATATCGTCTCTTAAAGATGGTGTCAAGTACAGGCATTATTTTTGTTTTGCTAATACTTGTGTTGCTATTCTACAAGCTTCTCTAAGTTTACCATAATCGGTAATCATAGAAGCAATTTGTGATTCGGAGGGCAATTGTCTTAATTCGGAAGCAGCCCTTTTCATTTGGTCTTTTGTATATTTTTTAAGAACTGGACATTTTGAATATGCCAATGTAACTCTTTCGGGAGTTACACTGGCGCATCCAGTTAATGTTATTATTAGAAATAAAGGTAATAATCGTTTCATTAAAAAGTTCCATTTTCTAATTTTTTGATAGTATCTTCTCGTTTTTCATCTTTGATTAATACTTCAGTTTGTTTTCTGGTAATTTCAACTTCTTTGACTGCTATTTCTTTAATTACTTCTGTTTTGCCTTCATTCTTCAATTCTTCTTTTTTAAAGTATTCTAGGATCCTTGAGAAAACTGAAAAGAATCCACTCAGTAACCCTAGAATTGCTGTTAAATTCATTTCTTTTCTTCTTCAGAACTAGTAACTTGACCTGGTTTATTAAATACAACTTGAACCCCACCAGGAGTAGTAGTAATAGCACGAAGAACAGCAAAAAGAAGTGAAGTAATTAGAGCAGTGGCACCAGCAGAAGGATTAGATAGTAAAGCAACCCAATCAGTCATTGCTAGAACACCAAATGCAGCTACCAGACCAGCGGCAATATATGTTTTATAACCCTGTAACATTCTATAATCTCCATAGTTTTTATCCCATTATTGGGACATTTATATTTATAAGAAATTATACTTGTGGTTGAGTTTCTTCTGTTTTAGGAACAGTTGATACAGCAGTTGCTAGATCATCAGTTAATACTTTTAGTTTATCAATTAGTTCATTTAGAGCAGCAGCAATGTAAGTTTTATACCCGATTAACATATTAAAATCTACATAGTTATTGTCCCTTTGGGGAACTTCTACTGCTATTTATAAAACAAAAAAGCCCTGAGAAATCCCAGGGCTTTTCAGTAACAATTCTACCTAATTCTTAGATTAGGGTTGTGGTTGTGTTTCTTCTGTAACTGGTGCAGGCTCAGCAGGAACTTCTGCTTCAGCTACGGCTTCTTTAACAACTTCGATAACATCAACATCGGCTTCGGCTTTGATTTCTTCAACCACCTCGGCAGCAACTTCAATATTGACGTTGACCTGATCAGTGGGAGTCTCAATTACATCCGACACTACGGTCTGATCTGGTGCTGGTTCAGCAGGTGCTTCTTCAACAGTCACAATAACCTGAGGCTCAGATGAAGCAGGATCAACCGAGTCAACAATTGTTTCTGCGGTGACTACGATATTCTCAGGAAGAACTTCGGGCATTACTACCGAAATGGTAGGTTTTGTGGGGTCATCTGCATTGAGAATAACTTCCTTAACGGGAACCACATTGGTTGAATCGGATACAGCAGAAGCAAGAACGTCAGTGGAGTTCTTGAGCTTATCGATTAGATCATTAAGTGGTGCAGTGTCGATCTCTGGAGGTGACTGAGCGGCCTTGGCAGACAGTTCAGCAGAGATGCGATCTAGTTCGTGAGTAAGGCTCTTAAGAAGGGTAACAGCAGAAGTTTGAACGGTTTGCGCCCGAGCAACTTCCCTTTCAAGATTTTCTAGATTAAATGACATTTCGTATATCCTTTCCTTATAAATTATGCATTGTTGTACAACATCCATTAGAATTGACTTAACATTATTCAAATCAAGTTCTAACTGATTTTTTAGTTTTGATCCGTCGAATTTTAGACCAGTAATATCTTCAAGTATTTTTTTGATCTCCTGTACTTCTAGATGAATACCATAAATCTCTTGCATGGACATTTTTTATTGTCCTGTTTTACTAGTAATCTCTAGTGTGGTTGATAGCGCATCATTAGAATTCTTTAGCTTAGAAATAAGATCATTAATTAGAGCAAGATCAACAGAGTTTTCAGCTTCAATTGATTTTTGTTCCAATGTCGTAGCAATACTTTTTACATCAACTACTAGTGATTTGATGATATCCATTGCTTTGCTTTGTACTTCACTAACACGATTTACTTCAGCAATAAGTGCACTTAAGTCTGCTGCCATTTTATTAATCCTCTCCTCTAATGTATTGTTATTTGATGATACAGGCGATTCATACTTATCCCCCGTGACTACTTCTCGAAAATTTATAAAGATGTCAAAAAGACTTGCCATATGAATCACCTACTTCATCTTGAGTAAGGATAATGGAATATCAAAACAAATTGAATTGATATATGTTCTATTTTGTTCAACACATTTCATTTCAATAAGATGTCTATTGTAGTCTTTATATGCAAAAACCGTAGAAATAAGTAGTGGTATTACAAAAAATACACTAAATAGAACAAACCCAAAAGAAAAAGAAAATTTGTGACGATTTGGAGTTGGTGTAGTTTCTTGAGACATAATGTGTTTCCTTTTTTGAGGTAGCCGAATATATTTATATAACGGAGAATTTCGTATGACCAAAGTTACTCTTAATGAAAATATTACAGCCACTTATAATGATGGTAAAGTTTACTTAACTGGAAAGACATTTAAAGCTACTTTATTTATTACTCAGGACAACCTCATGAATATTTATATGGGCAATCAGGGTTCAGGAACAGCTAGATTGACTATTGATGTTCCTGAACCAAAAGCAAATACTTTAAAGCCTAAGTGATTCCGATTCTTTAATTAGATAGTAGATTACAGCAAAAACACCAGTAAATGTTGAAGAAATAATTAATTCCACTAGATGAATTGGTGAACCTAATAATACTGTAACACCAATGAGAATAAAGGCACTAATAAACCACATCATAACAAACAATCGGATTAGTTCTTTCATTTGATTTTCCTTTCTAGATCAGTTGAAACTTTATGCATAACAATAGCAGCAGCCGCAGATACATTGAAGGATCTCAAAACACCGATCTGATGAATTGAAAACTTATCTAATCCACAATTGAGAAATGCTTTGGTAATACCATGACTTTCAGTACCAAAGACAAAACAAGATTTAATATATGAACCAAAGTCCACATAATTAATATTATTTCCGCCATGTTCAATTAGAGATACATTATAGTCTTTTTGTAGTGTATTAAGGCATACGTGTGATTCTGTTTCCGGATCACATTCTACAAAGCATAGATCAATATAGTTATGAGCACCTACTGTTGATCGTTTATCATATCGTTTCCTACCTACTATATAGAATTTTTCAGCACCGAACAATACAGCAGACCTAATCATCATACCTAAGTTCAGATTCCCGCAAAGATTAAGAGCAGCAACCGCAAACGGAAGTGATGCTGCTCTTTGTATTTGTTTTACTTGGTCTAACTGTAGTGGCTTCAGATCATCACGGATATTAAAGGCCGAGCAATCTTCCGTCATTTTAGTTCATTCCATGTTTTAAGGATATTCGGAAACCTAAGTAAAGAGCACTTTTGTTCTAATAGATTAGCTGCTTCTATTAATCTTAGTTTATAAATTGTTTGTTCATTCGAGTGGATTATTTCTCCTGTTCTAAAGTTAGTAAAAATACCATTCTCAATGTCATAAGGCCTATTAATAATTGAAAATAGATATATTAGGTTTTCAACAGATTCGCCTAATATAGATTTATATTGTTCACGAGCAGAATAGTCTATTACGTTGTTCTTAAACACATTTGTGCCATATACAGAATGTAACGCTCCAGCAATACATATATCTTCTGATGCATTCTTTCGATATAACATTTCCATTGTATTAAGAAGATGATCTCCTAAAGTTCGACCAGAATGGTTAACTTTAAAAGCTCCAATTTGTTCTAAGATTTGTATAATTTCATTTAGTTGCATGGCATAGACTTTAATACTAAAACTCTACGGAGAACACCACTAAGACGTGATACCGATCTGGCATCATGAGGAATATTACCAGGAAATTCTATGAGCCTACCTGGTTTTGGAAGAATTGACCTAAATATTTCTCCATTCATGAAAAATACAGTTTCTCCTGCCCATTCAGGTTTCCATTCTGTATTAATATACATTAGATGTGTTTTATTTCCAGCATGAGGACTATCAATATGAATTGCTCCTTCTGTGCCAAATGTATAACCGTTTACATAAGCACGAATTAATCGCTTATTATTATTTCCATTAATTCTTGTCCAAATTTTCCATATAAGTTCAGGAACATCTTCTTTTTCAATAGTAATATCTGTTCTTTCATAAGCACCACTACCACCAAATCTAATGTTCCAGTGAAATGATGCTACATCTACATTGGCTTTCCATCCATATGTATACCCTTTCTCATTACACAATTTTTCTAAATCTTTTAGTTCTTCCATAGAAAGAAAATTATCAATCATATTAATCATATAAAATTTTCCAAATATCTGTTTGAGTCTTTTTGACGCATATTATTGTATTGTTTAAGTGCTTTTAGAATGTCTTCATTAGATACTTTGTGTTTCATTCTTTTCTTGTTTGGAATATCCTTCCAGGAATTCCTAGTTGGATACTTCAACTCTAATGCTTGTTTAATAACTTCCATTACATTGAGATCAGGATTATGTCTCATAGACAAGGTGTGCCAGCAGCATCACAAGCACCACAAGCACCACAGGCAGTACCAGCACCACAAGCACCACCACAAGCAGTACCAGCAGCGCAGAAGATAGTTCATTCATTAGTTCGTTCATTAGGTATCTTGTCCTTTTTTAAGAGAAAAAAGATATGGTAAACACCCTGGAGGAATCGAACCTCGTGCCTTCCTTCCCACTCTTAAAGGACCAGTTTAGAAGACTGGCGTGGGGGCAGGGTGTATAACTGTATCACTAAGCCCTTTTCTTAAACTTGATTGTATTGGAATTCATTGCTTCTTTAATGTTCTCAATGAACTCTACACTCTTATATATCACATGATCCCTCTGTTTGTCCAATGTGATAATGTGATATGAATTTTCCAAAACAACTAATTCTGCTTTACCTTTTACCTTCCTAAGAATCTCATAGGAGTTAGAGATATCTGAAAAATCATCTTCACGTGGATGAAAACTCATAATAGGAACAGTAATTCTTTTGAGTCGTTTTCTCATATATGCAGATAGAGCATTGAACTGAACCATTGTTGATAATGGTGTTTCAAATACTCCAGCATCTGTGGAATTATTCTGCATTGATTGAACAACTAATTTCCTAATTCGTTCATCTTTAAGTCCATGAGGATGTCTTTCTGGCATCATGACTTCCACGAACTGCATGGATGGACGAAGATAATGGAGATAAGGCATATACCAAGGCATAGCCCATCCATTTAATTTTAGGGTAGGAGAAAATAGAAGTGTGCCATCAATTTTATTAGGGAATTGTTCAGCAAGATATAGTGCTAATAGTGAACCAGCAGATAGACCACCAACAAAGATTTTAGAACAGTGTTTTAGTTTATCAAATGCTTTAACAACATCGGCAGTCCAATCTTGCCATTTTGCTTCAATTAGATCCTGTGTAGTGCCACAATGTCCGGTAAGTTGACAACAATATACAGAGTATCCGGCACGATTGAGACCTTGAGCAATATATCTCATTTCCGTAGGCGTTCCTCCCAAACCATGAATGAGAAGAATCCCAGTACGATTTCCAGGAAGAAGCAGAGAACAGTCGATAATTGCCATGATATATCCTTTCAATGAGATTGAGACTGTTCGTATTATTTAAATAGTATGTAGGTCACGAGATTGGCGTCTCTACCTACCCTAACACCTAGTAAGAGGTATCAGCAACATGTCTATTTATCGAACATCATTAGATTATTATGTATATGCTTATCTGCGTAAAGATGGCACTCCTTATTATATTGGAAAAGGTAAAGCAAGACGTGCGTGGGCCAAAAAACATACAATATCTTTACCTAGTGAAAAATATAGAATCATCATATGTGAATCTGGATTGACTGAACTTGGTGCATTTGCTTTAGAACGACGATTAATTCGTTGGTATGGTCGTAAAGATAATGGAACTGGTATACTTAGAAATTTGACAGATGGTGGCGAAGGAAGTTCCGGTTTAATTATAAGTTCAGAAACAAAGAAGAAAATGAGTGCGGCAAGATCATCATTCCTTAAATTGAACCCAGAAAAACATAATATGTTAAATCCTGAGACAAGAAAGAAAAGATCAAAAACATTGAGCGATTTGTATCGAAACAATCCTGAACGAAATCCATCATACGGAAGAACCACATATGAATTGATCGATCCTTATAATAAGGTGCATATCGTTAGTGGTGGATTTACCAAGTGGTGTAAAGATAAAGGTTTAAGTTATAGAAAAATTATAGGAGTAGCTAATGGCACACGTAAACAATATAAAGGATGGAAAGCAAAGATTTTACAAAGAAGAAAGTCAAAGAATTAATTATTTCCGTGATATATCTTATAATGTTAACGGACTGTGCTCTAGTGGTTGGGCTCGAACCAACGACGGGCTTTCGCCAAAAGATTAACAGTCTTTCCCCTGCTACCAACTCGGGTACACTAGAGCACAGTCCGTTATTAGTATATATGTGGTGCTACGAGAGAGACTTGAACTCCCAACCTGAACATTACAAATGATCTGCTCTACCAGTTGAGCTATCGTAGCATATTAGACTCTATTTATTCATCAAAAACATCAACTTCACGAAACCGGTATTTTGGGATATCTCCTTTTTCACATGGCCATCCTGTCTCTGGTGGCCAATTTCCTGCATCACGAAATTCTCGAAGGTATTTGGAATCGTGGGGAAAAATTCCTACAATATTCCATTGAACAGCATTATGAAAATGATTCTCCATATAATCGATATCTGATTTCTCAACAAGTATCTGAGTTATTACCATATTACAATCCTTTTCATTGGCGGACATAGGGAGAATTGAACTCCCGACACCTATTAGACAGATAGGTATGAAAACCACTTCACCATATGTCCTTTGGAGCAGAGTGTGAGAATTAAACTCACTTCAACGCCTTGGAAGGGCGAGGCACAATCAATATACCAACTCTGCTTATTGTGTATCTTCTTTATTATCTTCAATTTCCATATCTACGACACTATTAAGAATGGCTTGATATACTCCATATGTAGCCATTGCTTTCATAGCTTCCTCATCAAGGTCAATATGGAGTGTAGCAGATCCATCAGGATTGTCAACAATTTTACCGACTTTGATATCCATTATATATTTCCTTTAGATTGGCGCTCCGTGAGATAATCGAAATCTCGCCACCGAAGTGAAAGTCCGGTATTCTAACCACTAAACTAACGGAGCAATTCCTTAACTCTCTCGACTGTTGGATGTATTATAGACCAACTTCTTACGTTTGTCAAGGGCTTTTAAGCACTCATCACATATTACAACCTGCATACTATCACCATTACAAGGATCAAAGAAAGTGGTGCCATAGTGTCCATAGGTTATGAATGCTATACCACCACTTGGTTGTAAATTATTTTCCATATCTTCATTAATATTCTTTAACTTCTTATTACACTTAGCACAATGACAGTGAGTGTATTTAGTCATTCTATAATATTTTTCCATTCTATAATTTCAAATGATCCATCTATATTTTCAACTAACGCAGTAAAACTCTCTATCCAATCGCCACAATTCATATAAATCAATTTATCTATATTTTTTATATCAGCTTTATGAATATGTCCACATATAACACCATGATAATTATTACAATATTCTGACATATGTTTTTCATAAGATGCTATATATTTAACCGCAGAATATCCATGACTTCCGAGACTTTTTTGAGCAGTTCCGGTTTTGCCCCCCACTTCCAAGCCAGGAATCTTTGCCAAGCTACCAGTTCCATGCTCATCTTCAACAACTGCCACCAACATCTCCCGCTCCTCCTATCGTGACTGGGA
>OGVY01000152.1_pt1 | contig 12068 bp, 10 predicted proteins | sample 1575871 | NCBI WGS metagenome assembly OGVY01 (sample SAMN07581536, study PRJEB24739) | freshwater metagenome
ACAAAGCAAAGCTTGTGAGAAAGATGGGTTACGGATATAAGAATCCGGAAAACTACAGACTCAGATTGCTAAATGCTTGTTTTGGTTGATCTTGAGATGCCTTACCCACTATCAATGAGCAAGAGCCCTGATTTCGATATTAGAAAAGTTGCTTGAAACTCTGGCGGAGGGAGCGAGACTCGAACTCGCAAGTCCGTGAGGACGCCGCATTTCGAATGCGGTGGAATACCAATTATCCTATCCCTCCGATGAGAGTCGGTATCATTGCGTGAGATGACCAGCTTGTAAAGTGGGAGGAGAGGGAATTCCTAGTGGCCACTGCTCGCTTGAGATTGGCTCGGGAAAAGGGAAACGGGCTCCCCACCAGAAAAGGCTTTAGCTTCTTCCTCAAGCCGTACCATTCGGCTTTTGAGAAGCTCAAGCTCATGTTCCAGTAAATTCTTTTTCCCAAAATCGCTATCTCCTAGTTTTTTGATGGAGTCCTCAAGTTCTTTTTGCTTTTGGGAGAATTCAATCGCTTTTGTTTTAATTCGAGTCAGGCCCGAATCTTCTTTTTTATTGCATCCTGTGTTGAGGAAACTGAGTATTAGAAAAAAGAAAATAAAAGAACTTAAAAGGTTTTTATTCATCGGTTCCACTTGCTCCATAGATAGGAAAGAAGGCTTAAGATTAAACTAAGAAGGACTGAAGTTGCCAGGGGAAAGTAAAAAGTAAAATTCTTGCCCCGAAATTGGAAATCTCCTGGAAGCTTTCCAAGCTTGTCTCCCATGCCGCATTTGGCCAGGGCCCAAATAAGGAAGCCTCCTGCTAAAAAGACGCTTCCTGTTATGATGAGGAGTCGAGCTATCTGCATCTCACCTTTCCGCAATGGGATGACCCGTTTAAAATGAAGATTCATGTCTCGAATCTTCCTTCTATTTATTCCCTGGCTATTATGCCAATGCGCTGCCAAACATCAACCTCTGGGTCGAGGGCCTTATTTTTTTGAGCAGCCTGAAGAAGTATTTTCTTCAAAACAACTTGCCGAAATGGCTCAGCTGGAATTGAAGACGGATTTGCTTCCGCTCGAAAAGAAACGACTTTTTGATCTTTATCAAACAGAGAGAAAAACGGTCCGTGAGGGTAGCTCTCGAGCTGAAAAACTTGATGTCTTGATCCAAAAGCTCAAGCCTGAAGTAGAACCTCTTCTGATTGCTTCCCCAATGACAGATTCCGAAGCCTCTAAAAAAGAAAATAAAGAAAAAGTTAGTTTTAGAGATCCAGAAGTTCGAAAAGAAATCAAAGAGGCCTACCAGGCTTGGAATCAAGACGAAAATGAAAAAGCGATATTGAAAATTGAGACTGTCCTCGGCAGCCCGATGTTCATGGAAAAAATGGGAAGTGAAGAAAAGCTCCAAGTCTTTAAACTATTTTTTCGGGTGGCCTTTGACTTGGGGGATCTTGAAAAGAGCGATCGGGCTTTCAAGCTAATGAGAGCAGAAGAAAACTGTAGTTCGGAAACGGCTCAATCTGGCTTCCTATTATCCCTGTTGCACTTCGCACTGAACAAGCAATCAGAAGCCTGGGAGTTACTTTCTCAACAATGCGATCCTGATACTTCCCTTAAAAATAGAATTCGAAAGGCTTATTGGCTGTTTCGTTTAGCTCCCGAAGGAAGTGCCGAAAAAACAAAGTACTTTGACGAAGTAGCTTCTTCTTCACCTCCCGGATTTTATAGTTACTTGGCTCTTTCTCAGAAGGGACAGATACTTGATTTGCCTTTAAAACCTCTTGAACCTTTACCTGTATTTTCCTGTTCTGAAAAAATAGAGAGAGTCATTCGAGAAGCTGAGCTGCGATTAGAGTTTGCTTTAAGAAAAGACGCGCGAAAGCTTCTTCTTCAAGCAAAGAAGGAACTTCTTTTAAAACCTGAAAGTAACATCGATGCTCTGATTTATGTGGCTAGGCTTTTTCAGTCAGCTGGGGATCACCTAGAAGCAATGAAGATCCTGAATGCCCTCTTGACAGGGGACACTGAGGGGGAAGGGGAAGGAATGGAATCCCACGCCCCGAAGCTAGTTTCAGAATTTACCCAACTCTATCACCGGCCCTTTTTGTCCGAAGTGGAGTGGGCTTGTAGAACTTGGGGAGTGGATCCTGATTTTGTTTATTCCATTATGAGGCAAGAAAGTGCTTTCAACCCTGGAGCTGTGTCGATAGCAGGGGCAAGAGGGCTTATGCAACTCATGCCAGTGCTAGGGAAGTTCATAGTGGATCAATGGAAAATTCCGATGCCTCAGGGAAAAGGCTATCTGTTTCGTGGAAAAGAGAATATCCGTTTAGCGACTTACCACTTAAGGCAGCTAAATCAAGTAGCTCCCCATCCCGCTTTGATGGCTGCTTCCTATAATGCGGGAATCCAACGAGTGACTGGTTGGTGGAAGCGGTTTGGGCACCACCCGTTGGACATTTTTGTGGAGTTTGTACCCATTCATGAAACCAGAAACTATATTAAGCTAGTTTTGAGGAACTTTATCTACTACTCGGCTATCCGGAATGGGGGACCAGTGCCCCGATCCCTTTTCTCAATGGAGCTTCCCCCTTCACCTGTTTTTATGAAAAGTCTTTCCCCTACATCCTAAAAAGTTGGCCAAGGTATTCCAACCGTGAACAGAGGGCCGACGGCAGTGACAATGTTCGGCCACCACTTCCTAGAACCCTAACAGGGACCCTCTGTATTCCCAGAGAATTCCCAGTCCTTTGAGCTAGAAAAACCCCGGCGCTCTGGCATTCCGATTGCTCCTTTCTTCGAGCAGGAAAGTGAAGCGCTCTCCCAAGTGCAGAGCCTTTTTTTCTCAAAACTCGTGCGAAGGCACTTCGGGCTTAGAGGGGTATGAGGTTGATGCGGTTTCAGCGATTTTTAATCAGAAAAAAGACAAGTGTTTTAGTCGTAGCAAGCTTGTTGAGTCTTGCTTCTCCAGGCCTTGCAAAAGAAGCTGGATCAGTCGAGAGAAAAACAAAGCAACTCAATTATCCTCCCCTCCCAGAAAAGACGAGTCCAGATCACCCATCCTCCTCACTCAATATGCAAATGGATCCCCTGATTGGTCAGGATTGGGGACTTGCAAACGCAGGACTTTTTGAAGTGTTTACGCCACTCATTCAACCCATGAGACCTGGGGTGTCCAGTTGCTCAAAGAATGTAGTGGTGGCAGTAGTCGATACTGGAATTGACTATACCCACCCAGAGCTTAGAGAAAATCTTTGGAACAATGACAAGGAAGTAGGTCCTTGGACTCCACCTCCTCAGTTAGCGGTACAAACTTCTTGTCGAGATAAAAGTTGCAACCAGATTGATGATGATGGAAACGGTTTTGTAGATGATGTCATAGGATGGGACTTTGTTAATGATGTTCCTCTTCCTTTCGACACTCATGGACATGGATCTCATATTGCGGGCATTGTGGGTGCGACTGCAGCCAATGGATTGGGACTTTCAGGAGTCTGCCCACGAGTGAGAATCATGGCACTAAAATATTATGACAGCAGCGGAGCAGGATTCAATAATTTACAAAATACTGTCAAAGCCTTCCACTATGCCAACAAAATGGGAGCTCATATTATTAATTACAGCGGCGGAGGTGCCGAAGCTGCAACAGCCGAACGATTAGCTTTAGAAGATTCAAGAAACAAAGGGATTTTGGTGGTCGCTGCTGCAGGAAACGATGGGCGCAGTAACGATATCATTCCTTATTATCCGGCCAGTTACCCCATTGATAATATCGTGTCAGTTGCCTCGATTAATCGACAGGACCAGCTTCTTCCTTCTAGCAATTTTGGAAAGATTGTCCATGTCGCAGCTCCAGGTTTATCGATCTTGAGTACTTTGCCCGGAGGAAGGTACGGGATGATGACCGGAACTTCTCAAGCCACAGCTTTTGTAACAGGAGCTGCCGCTCTTCTCATCAGCCAATTTAAAGATATTAGAAACTTTGATTACCGAGCTGTGAAAAACTGGATTATCCAAGGGGTAAGGCCCGTTCCCGAAGTTCAAAAAGCCAAAACCGTTTTAGCCCATGGAATTCTTTCGATCTCAGGCTCATTGAAAGAAGCTCGAAGTTGGACAGCTAAACAAGGAGCTCCCTCCATTGCTTTAGAAGCCAACAAAAAAACAAATTCTGTAAGGTAATTTGCTCAAAAAAGACTACTCTGCTTCTTTTTTCTGCACTCGCTCAGCAAGAATCACTCCTGGCACTCCCTCTAAGTGGGAGAGAAGTTTTCGTAAATCTGAAGTGTTTTTGATCTCAATCACAAAATGGCAGACTGCTTTCTTGTCTTTGGTTGTTCCTATTTGAGCTCTAGTAATATTAATGTGGTGTTCTTTGATGGTATTGGACATATCCGCCAGAAGTCCTGGTCTATCAGAGCAGACGACGCGAATTTTGACTTTTCGCTCAGCAGAAGTAGCTTTATCCCATTCAATATCCACGAGTCGGTGAGGATCGGTCTGAAAAACTTTCGGACACTTTTTGGAGTGAACGCTGATGCCTCGACCCCGAGTGATAAAACCCACTACGGGATCGCCGGGGACCGGAGTACAGCATCTAGCAAAACGCACTAACAAGTCTTCTATGCCCTTAACCTTAACTGCAGACGGCTGTTCCTTTTGTTTGGCAGTTTCAAAGATCTTTTGAAGCGCAGTGGACGGAGTGTCTTTCTTAGAGCCCACCTGCAAAGCTGCGTCAGCGGGGAGAAGTTTATTTGTGATTTTTCTCACAGATACTTTTCCGTAACCAAGAGCAGAAAGTAAGTCGTCAGCAGTTTTTAGCGATAATTCCTGGGCAACCCTCAGCAAAGATCCGTCTTGAATCAATTTTTTTACTTTTAAATCAGCTTTTTTAAGTTCCTTTTCTAATAAAAGTTCTCCCAAAGCTTTTGAATGTTCGTGTTCCTCTGCTTTGATGAAGGCTCGAATTTTATTTCGAGCGCGGCTAGTTTTTACGAGTTTCAACCAGTCTTTGTGGGGCTGTTGATTTGGGGAAGTGAGGACTTCGACTGTATCTCCGCTTTTTAAGCGGTACTTAAGCGGTACCATCCGATTATTAACTTTAGCTCCAATACACTTATTGCCTAGCTCTGTGTGAATTGCAAAAGCAAAATCCAAAGGAGTAGCTCCCTTCGGGAATTCAAGAACTTTACCCTGAGGAGTAAAAACATAAACATCTTCACTAAAAAGATCTAACTTCACCGTTTCTAAAAACTCATTGGGCTCAGAAAGATCTCGATTCCATTCCACCAAGCGATTTAGCCAGTTGAATTTTTCTGATTCCTTTGTGACAGTTTTGCCTTCTTTGTAAGCCCAGTGAGCCGCAATTCCCCGCTCTGCCATTTCATGCATCTGGTGAGTTCGTATTTGGATTTCAATTTTGTCCCCATCGGGTCCAATCACAGTAGTATGAAGGGATTGGTAAAAGTTGGCCTTGGGAATAGCAATATAATCCTTGAAACGTCCTGGGACCGGTGTCCAAATTGAATGGATGACCCCAAGGACCCCGTAACAATCCTCTACTGAATTGACGAGGACTCGAAAGCCAGTGATGTCGTAGATTTGCTCAAAAGAGAGATTTCTGCGCTCCATTTTCTTGTGGATGCTGTAAAAATGTTTGGGACGTCCAGAGACCTGGACTTCGGTGTAGCTATGTTCCTTTAGGGCCGCTCCGATAAGTTGTTTTAGATCCTCAGTATACTGTTCTCGCTCTTGAGTTTTCTTTGATATGTGGGAGACCAGCTTGTAATAAATTTCAGGACGAGAAAAACGCAAACTGAGATCTTCCAACTCTCTTTTAATGGCGGAGAGTCCGAGTCGGTTTGCTAGGGGGGCATAAATATCCAAGGTCTCTTGGGCAATTCGAACTTGTTTTTCTGGTTTAAGGTACTGAAGGGTTCTCATGTTATGTAATCGATCGGCAAGTTTTACGAGAATCACTCGAATGTCCTGAGCCATAGCTAAAATCATTTTGCGAAAGTTCTCCGCCTGTTTTTCTTCGCTCGTTTGAAAGGAAATTTGACTGAGTTTAGTAACTCCTTCCACTAGGCTTCCGATTTCTATTCCAAACTGATTTACAATTTCTTCACTGGTAGCATGAGTGTCTTCGACTGTGTCGTGTAGAAGGCCAGTAACTACTGTGGCATTATCCAGCTTGAGTTCAGCAAGAATCAGGGCAACTTGAATAGGATGTTGAATGTAACTTTCTCCGCTGCTCCGTTGCTGTCCCCGGTGCAGAGCCTCTGAAAAATGGTAAGCCTTTTCAATCAAGGAAACATCACGATTTGGATTTTGTTTTTTGACCATCTCTAAAAGATTGTCGAGGGTGGCAGGAGTATCAGAAGAGGGAGAAACATCAGAACTCATGCGCACTCCTTCCGGATGATCGCTTTGAGTTGTGAGTAAGCTTTGTCGAGTTGGTCGTTGATTATTTGGTAGTCGAACTTCTGACTCCATGCCACTTCATTGTAGGCATTCTTCATTCGCTTTTCAATAGCTTCGGGAGAATCTCCTTGTCGTCTTTGAAGTCGTTGGTGGAGTTCTTCCATGGAAGGGGGGTGAATAAAAATTAATAGAGCTCGCTCCGGATAAAGCTTCTTCAGAGCTAAAGCTCCTTGAACATCAATCGCAAAAAGGACATGTTTTCCTTGCGATAAGAGTGAATGGATCGTTTCTTTGGAAGTCCCGTAAAGATTTCCGTGGACCTCAGCCCACTCTGCAAATTCCTGTTGCTCTCGTTTGGAATCAAATTCTTTCTGAGAAATAAAAAAATAGTGTTGCCCATGGGATTCATGCGGTCTGCGGGGTCTGGTCGTAGTAGAGATGGATTGTTGGATGTTCGAAAAGTCTCGAAGAAGCAGTTCACAAAGAGTGGTCTTTCCAGCTCCACTGGGAGCCGAAATGATAATCAATCTGGGTTGAATGGATTCCCGATTATGAGGCAAATTCTCCCTCCTCCAGTTCCAACTGAGCTAGACTTGGAAAAGATTCCTTTTCCAAGAGTCGGTCCTGAAGGGTGGTTGGTGAAAGTGCCGAAAGAAAAACATGTTGAGTATCTGTGATGAGTAAGGCCTTGGTTCTTCGCCCAGCAGTCGCATCAATGAGTCTCCCTTCTTGGGAGGCTTTATCTCGCAACCTTTTCATCGGAAGAGAGTTAGCTTCCATGACAGCCACCACTCTTTCCGATCGGACAAAGTTTTCATGACCTAGATTCAATATCCCCTTTGAACTCTTAGCCCAGCTTATCTTGTTATCTTTATTCGACATTTTGGACCTGTTCCCTTAGTTTTTCTATTTGCGACTTCAACTTCACAGTGAGTTGAGTAATTTCCAATAAAGTCGTTTTAGAAGCAATGGTATTCACTTCACGATTTAATTCTTGAGTTAGAAAATCAAGTTTGCGTCCCACGGACCCCGAAGCATTTAGAGTCTCTAAAAACACTTTTAAATGTCCTTCAATTCGGTCTATTTCCTCAGTAATATCGGACTTTTCCGCTAATATCGCAATTTCCCATTCTAAGCGTCGAGGTTCAATGGGTTCTGATAATTTCCACTGAGCCAAACGAGTTTCGAGTCGCTCTTTGATCTTGAGCGGCTGTTGAGATGCCAGAGCTTTAATTTGCGATAAATCCTGAAACATTTCATCGGCGCTGCGGCGCAATATTTTTTGGAGGCTAGCGCCCTCTTGTTCTCGCATGGTTACTAACCCTTTCAGAGCCTCTCTGAAAAAGGCCACAAATTCCTCTAGGCTTGGAATTTTTTCTTCATCCGTTTCTAAGGGGACTAAAATTTTGCCCGCGTTTAAAACATCTGATAATCCCCAGTCCATTTTTTTGTGGGTTTGACCTTCAAGACTTTGAACTGCAATCAAAAAACTTGTTAGAGCTTTCTCATCTAAAACAAAACGAACAGGATTCGGAGAAGAGGTTTTGTGTGCCGCTGATTTAAGTTTTAAATTAATTTCCAGTGACCCTCTTTCACAAAAAGCCCGTACTTCCTCCCCAAGAGCGCTTTCAAGAGTTCCTAAAAAAGGGGGAAGTCGAAAACGTAAATCCAAGAAACGGTGATTGACTGACTTTACTTCAAGACAATACTGAGTTGCTCCCAAAACAGTTTCTGATCTTCCAAAACCTGTCATCGATCTCATGAGGCATCCTTTTTGTGATTCATAACAAACTGTAAATTCGAAACTTCCAAACTTAACCGACTGGCATCTCTATGATCAATGAAACGAATTTCAGGATCCGAGCGGAGCCAAGTGATTTGCCGCTTAGCTAATTGGCGTGTTTTTTCAATGATTTCATTGCGCAACTGTTTTTGATCTATTACGCCATCAATAAAACGAACACATTCAGAATAGCCAATACTAGAAAGAGCTCTTGCTGCGGGAGTTTGGTCTTTTAAAAGACGTGTTTCTTCTACTAGACCTTGATTCAGCATCGAATCAGTTCGTAAAGCAATGGCTTGGGTTAACTCATGTCGCGGAACTAATAAAGCATATTTCATCCAGATTCTTTTTCCGGCCTCACTCGATAAGGGACTTAATGTTAAGTCACTAGGTCTTTTGCCTGTTCCTCGGATGATAGCTAGAGCCCTCACGATACGGTATCGATCGTTCGGATGGAGTTTTGCGGCAGTAGAGGGATCTTCCTTCTGCAGCTCTTCATAAAGCACGGAAAGTCCTTGCTCGGATTCCTCTAAAGAGTTCTCTAAAGCATCGACTACATCAGGATCTACGGGAGGGAGGTCATACAGGCCATTCTGAAGGCTTTTGAGATAAAAATAAGTGCCTCCCACTATCAAAGGAATTTTATTTCTTTGGTGGATATTGGAAATAGCCTGATCCGCTAAGCGGACAAAGTCACCTGCAGAAAAGTTCTCATGTGGAGCTAAAATATCGATGAGATGATGAGGGACTTGCTTTTGTTGGCTTGGGCTCGGTTTACTGCTTCCTATATTAAATCCACGGTAAGGAGTAGTGGAATCAAGACAAACAATTTCAGCATCTAGTTCTTTAGCTATTTCAAGCGCAAAAGCCGTTTTGCCACTGGCTGTAGCTCCCAAAAGTGCCAAGCACAAATAACGATCTTGGGAGGCTTTCATGGTTTCTCCGGGGGGGTGAGCTGTTCGTAAGGAACTTCAATAAAAAAGTGAGAACTCTTTTCAGGATGCTTTCTCCATTGTTCTAGCTCAAGAAGGAGTTCGGAATTCGAAAAAGTGTCAAAGTCATTACTCACTTCTTGTATCAAAGAGATCAGGAATAAAAGAAGTTCGTAGGGGTTGGACAAAAAGTGGTGAGCTCGTAGAGAGTCTGAAAACTCCGAAAGCAGTCTCCTGAAAACGAGAGAAGTCGCAGCAGCGGGCATGAAAGTCGGCCGGCTCTCAAGCGAGTAATCTCCTTCACCGTAGTATTCTATTTCAAAACCCCACTGTTCAAAAGCAGGTTGATATTTTTCTATCACTTGAGCTTCGACTTCTGAAAAACGGAGAATACACGGGACAGGTAAACGAATCGACCTCTCGGGGTTGGAATGCCATTCCTTCGAGAGTTGACGAGCAAGGAGTCGGGAAGTGAGTCGTTTAATATCAGCAACAATAATGCCCTTATCCTCTGCGCAAATCAGTGCCTGGGTAGTTCGTCCAATAAAAACCAGGGAAACACCCTGAAGATTGGAATTCCCAAGAAACTGAGACGAGGGAGAGTGCGATACATGAGAAGAGGAGGCAGCTAGCCCGACAACAGGAGAAACCGGAGTCGGCGTGTTTGGAGAAGAGAAACATTTTCTAAGAGACGAAAGGATCCAATGATAAATGGCAGCTTGTTCCAAGCAGCGAACTTCCCACTTTTGAGGGTGGACGTTCACATCCACCCAATCTTTTCGAATTTCTAGAAAGCAGGCTCCGACGGGTTCCTCAATATTGGGATTCATTTCTTTGTAGACATTTCTAATGGCAGAAAGGAAATTTCGATTTCTTACTGGACGGCCGTTAATAAACAAGTAAAGCTCGGCTCTTGCTATTTGAACATGTGGCAAAGTGAAGAAAGCCTGAAGGCGCATGTGCTCATGTGAAGAGTCAATTTCAACAAGCTCAGTGTTAAGCTTTAAGCATTCAAGAAAGCGATCTCTTTTTGTGTGACTGGTATAAGTTACTAGAGTTTTATCGTTGTGATGAAGTGAGAATCGTACTTCAGGATGGCCCAGAGCAATCTCCTTCAAGAGAGTTTGGCAGTGGGCAAGTTCTGTCTGCTGACTTCGAAGAAATTTTCGTCTGGCCGGAGTATGCCCAAAAAGATGGCTGACAGTCATCCGAGTTCCGAGGGGAGCGCCTAAAAAGTTGGGCGGACCTATTGCCTTTCCCATTTTAAAACAAACCGAATAGGCTGACTCTGCTTGGTGCGTGCGGCTGACAAGTTCGACTTCGGCGACAGAGCAAATGCTTGAGAGGGCCTCCCCTCGAAATCCCAGAGTCGTCAAGGAGAAGAGATCTTCGGGCCTTTGAAGTTTACTCGTGGCATGACGTTCTACTGCTAAACCCCATTCCGCTAATTCTATTCCAGTCCCATCATCAGCAACCGAAACTTCATCGATTCCTCCATTTTTAAGATAAACATCAACTTGGCTAGCTCCAGCGTCGAGGCTGTTTTCCACTAATTCCTTCAAAACGCTTGAAGGTCTCTCGATGACTTCTCCGGCAGCAATTTGATTGATGACTTCTTCTGGCAATCGCCGGATGGGTTGCCGTTCGGGTAAGGTTAAAGGGCTTGGGTTCATGGAGTTCGAAAAGTACCCTGTGTTTTAGAACTCCGTCAAATAAGGGACAAGAAGGGACTAACGAACGCAGACTTTGTTTCGGCCCTGATTCTTTGCGTCATAAAGGGCTTTATCGGCAGTTGCCAATAAATCCCCAGGGTTTTGAGTGGTAGAGTCTCGGGAAGAAACGCCCAAGCTTAAAGTAACTGGAATGTCCTGGTCGCCATAGCGAAACTGAGATTTTTCAACTGTGGATCGAATCCGTTCAGCAATGTCGACAGCAATTTGAAGGGGGGTATCTGGTAAGAGGAGGGCAAACTCTTCTCCTCCGTAACGGCCTAAGCTGTCTTTTCCCCGAATTAATTTGTTTTTTATAAGACTACAAACTTCTTTCAGCACATGATCCCCGGCTAAGTGTCCGAATCGGTCATTAGTTTGTTTGAAATGATCAATATCAAACATGATCAAAGTAAACGCACTGGAACGAGCAAGAGATCGATTAAATTCATCACTTAAAATATCAAGAATAGCCTTTTTATTAAAAGCTTGAGTGAGATCATCCAAAGTTGCTAAATTGTACATTTTTCCATAGTGCAAGTTCTCAATTTTCCCTTCTTTGAGAAATTTAAGAAGCGTACTTCCACAACGAACTAAATCTCCATCATTCAATGGCTGAAAAACTTCTTTGGTGAGTTTGATATCGTTTACGAAAGTGCCGTTGGTGCTTCCTAAATCTCTTACTTGGACTCCTGTTGGGGAAATAAAGAACTCTGTGTGCCGCCTTGAAATGGCCGTTTCTCCAATGCTGATGTCTGCAGTTAAATCCCGCCCCAAAACCATTTTTTCCTGGGTCAGAAAAAAAGATTTCCCTAAAGGTCTTCCTGAGATTACCACCAGAGTTGGAGCGACCGATTTTGCTTCCTCTAACCTTATTTTTAGAGTATCGCCGTCAGCTAGAGCAGTTTTTGTGGGTTCTTGGGCTTCGGTACCAGAATCAGGATTTTTCTTAAAAGACATAATTTAATTATAGCAGTTTAGACTTCAAAAGGGTCTTAGCTTCCTCAACGCCAGGTTGATCAAAAGCATTCACTCCGTAAAGCTCACCCGCAAGCGCACAAGCCACTTCTTGAAAAAACAAGAAAGCTCCCAAAGAAAACGGAGTTAAATCTCCAAAGGAATAACGATAAGTATCGTGACTGGGAAACAGATCGGAAGAGCACACGTCTGAACTCCAGTCACCTGAAGCTATCTCGTATGCCGTCTTCTGCTTGAAAAAAAAAAAAAAAAAACAA
>OGVY01000153.1_pt1 | contig 12038 bp, 25 predicted proteins | sample 1575871 | NCBI WGS metagenome assembly OGVY01 (sample SAMN07581536, study PRJEB24739) | freshwater metagenome
TAGCTTCAGGTGACTGGAGTTCAGACGTGTGCTCTTCCGATCTGTTTCCCAGTCACGATAGTCGGTACTTTTGGGCAAGAATTACTTGCTGGTTGGTTATTTGAATATCCAAACTAGTACAACAAATGGGTCAACACGTTTAGGCGTTATACCTAATGGCACTCAAACGGCTTCCGCTGTTGATGTATTTAATAACAGCGACCCAACTAATGCTTCATTTACTAGGTTGCGGACAAGTTCAACAGAGTCCCAAGTACAAGCAGCAATTACCGGCACCGGCACCTACCTGCCGATGACGTTTCTTACCGGCGGCAGCGAGCGTATGCGGCTGGATACCTCCGGCAACGTCGGGATTGGTACAACAGGTCCTTATTCAAAATTAAGTCTTAGTGTATCTAATCCTGGAAATACAGTAGGACAAGCGACACAATTATTCACTACTACAGCGACCGCGGTCAATGATCGTTTAAACATTAATTTTTCTCAGACCGGTGTTGATGGTAGGGCAAGAGCAGGATTGGGCGCAGTCGCAGAACTTGCTAGTGGATATGCTTCAGGTTTAGCATTTTACACAAGAAGTGCAGCAGATGGATCTACGCTAGATATAACAGATGAGCGAGTGCGTATCACGGCGAGCGGCAACGTCGGGATTGGTACTGCGTCGCCTAGCGGCAAACTGCAAGTTACCGCCGCAAACACTCGCGTCAGGTTTTCCAACACCGCTGGAACGGCGTCCACGCTGCTGTTTGGTGCGGATAGCGGAGAGACGTTCCTTGGAACAGAAACCAACGCGCCGATTTACTTCATCACCAACAACACCGAACGGATGCGTATCGACTCCTCCGGCAACGTCATCGTCAACACCGCCGCGATTGCCACTAACGCCACAAACGGTTTCTTGTACGTCCCAACTTGCGCGGGTACACCAACCGGCACTCCGACGACCTACACCGGACGCGCACCGATTGTCGTAGATACGACCAACAACAAACTGTATTTCTATTCCGGCGGTCAGTGGCGTGACGCTGGCCCGTAATTCACGAGGAGATTGAAATGACTAACTTTGTATGGAAAATCCGTCAAATCGAGGCAATGAACGAGGGCGACCTGCAAGGCGTTGTCGTGACGGTCTGCTTTGACATTGACGCAGACGAGGATGGGCTGAAGGGCTTTGTGCAGGGCGACACCAAGTTGCTCCCGCCCGATGCCGCGAGTTTCGTCAGCGTTGCCAACATCATTGAAGCGCAAGTGATTGCGTGGACGAAAGAGGCGCTGGGCGAGGACGGCGTGGATCGCTTCGAGGGCATGGCGCAACAGCAGATTAACGCGCAGAAGGTTGAGCAACCGAAGGTCGTGCCGCTGCCGTGGGTGCCGCCGGTAGAAGAAAAGTCCGAAGCGGAGGCGGTATGATTAAGTTGGAACTGTCTGTAGACGAGGTTAACGCCATCCTGCAAGTGTTGGGGCAACTCCCGACGAGCAGCGGTGCATGGCCGTTGCTTTTGAAGGTCAAGGAACAGGCCGAGGCGCAGGTGCCGAAGGCTGAATCAAAGGAATCACCCAAATGAATACACTGTTCCTAATACTGTTCTGCATTCTTCAAATCGGTGACATTCATACCACGATCAAGGCGTTGGAAATGGGTCACCGTGAAGCAAACCCATTCTTAAATCATCTGTTTCAGAAGTTCGATCCTTTGTTCGTGATGATCATCATCAAGTTCATCGCCATCGGATTGCTTTGGTATGTGAACTTCTGGCCGATCACTGCCGCGATGTGTGTTCTCTATGTCTGGGTGGTGTGGAACAACTGGAAGTTGATTAGAGGGTAATCATGGAAAGCGGTCAAATGCTATTCAATATTATTGTGGGAGTATCCGGCTTCATGGGAGGCTGGATTTTGAATAACATCTCACGATCTATTGAGCGTCTTGATAAAGATGTACGCAACATGCCGCTTAACTATGTAACTCAAGTCACCTACCAAAGGGACATTGACGACATCAAATCCATGCTAGGTAAGATTTTCGACAAGTTAGATTCAAAGGCAGACAAATAATGCCCATTCCAGCCGCACTTCTTCCTATACTACAGCCGTTGCTAACGAACGGACTAAACCTTGTGGCCAATGCGGTTATGGCAAAAGGCAAAAAGGTTGTTGAAGAAAAACTCGGGGTAGAACTCAAGCCTGATATGTCTTCAGAAGACATTGTTAAGGTCAAGATTGCAGAGATGGAGCATGAAGAAGAACTCATGCGGCTGCGCTTGGAGGAGGACAAGTTAGACCTCGCAGAACTGGAAATGCGTCTAAAGGATGTGGATAGCGCCAGAGACCGTGAGGTGTCTATCGCTACGAGCAAGGACGCTCCGCTGCTTAACAAGATCGTGACGCCTGTATTAGGACTCGGCGTCGTCGGGCTGACGTTTATCCTGTTCGCCATCGTCATGTTTGACGACACCCCGGTAGACGCCTCCCGCAAAGACATCTTGATCTACGTTTTGGGCGTCCTGTCAGCCATTGCCACGCAAATCGTCAGTTACTACTTTGGCAGCAGTCAGGGCAGCAAGGACAAATCCGACCAACTCAAGGAGGCGCTGAAGTGAGCCTCGTTGCCGATCAGGCCGCGTTCCTGCTGGATGTGTGCAAACTGATTCAGAAGGCCACCGAACTCGGGTTCACGGTCACAGGCGGTGAACTGTTCCGTACCGCAGAACAGCAAGCCATCTACGTCAAGACAGGCCGCAGCAAGACGATGAACAGCATCCACCTCAAACGCTGCGCCATCGACCTCAACTTCTTCAAGGACGGCAAACTGACCTACGACATCCCTACGCTCAAGCCCGTGGGCGATTATTGGGAAAGCCTGCACCCGAAAAACGAGTGGGGCGGCAACTGGAAGTCGTTTAAGGACGTTCCGCACTTCCAACGTGGTTGAGGGACTAGGGTTCGAACCTAGATTCACGGCTCCAAAGGCCGTTGTCTTGCCGATTGGACGATCCCTCATTTGCGTTCAGCGCGTAACGTCACGATCTCCTGCTCTAGCACCCGGGCAATCTCCCACAACCCCCGTGAGCGTAGTTCTGCAAGGGCCAGCCTGACCTTTTCCTCTTGCGGGCTATTATATTTCCACGGCATCAGGTCGATTTCACGCTGCCATGACCCCCGGGGCGACTGGTCGTCCACGATCACCAGTAGACCCGCCCTGACCCGCGTTTAGCCGCCCAATTCGGGGGCGGTACATGACGCCAATTTACCTCCCAAAGCCGCTGTAATGCCTTCAGAATGCGTTTCATGGGCTACCCTCCACGGTGTAATTGGTTGACGGGGAACGCCAGTCCCTCGGCACCTCCCCATGTATCCACGACGGGTCTACCCACAAAAGCCTGTTATTGGGGTAGGCAATCCATTGCCCCGTGTCTAGCGCAATGATGTGGTGATCCTTGGACTGGTCAGGCACCTCGCTCCAGCCGCCGTCGCACCAAAGGACGCTCATCAGGTACGTCCCAGGTTGCTGCACCCCGTCGCGGCCAATCGCTTTGACCCGGTGATTGCGTAGGAACGCGATCTCCTTGACCTGACAGTTGCGGCTAAAACTGTCCCACCAGCAGACGAGTTTTAAGTCCATCGGCGGGCAGGGCTTGCTAGATAGCGCATGGATCGGGATACGCGCCCATTGCGCTCCGTTCTCCAGCATGATCTGGAACATCAATGCGCGCATAGGTTCAGCGCGGAAGCCGAACACGGTGCAAAGGGTAAAGTCACCCTTGCCGCTTTGCTGGTCGTGCAGGAACTCATTGCGGACGTAGGCGGTGGTGTATGGCGTGTCACACCAGAAGTTCATGCCTCACCTCTCGCTCGAATCGCGGCGGCGCAATACATAGGGCCAGCGTCGGGCAACAGCGCGGCGTCCTCACACACCTTCACACTCGCCTCCCGCTCCGCCTCTACGGCCTTACGAACCCGAACGCAAATCGGGTTGTCGCACTCAGCATGGCAGGAATGAATGGCATCCAGATCAATGCTCCGCTCCAGTTTGCAAAGCCCGCACATACACTCAACTGATGTGCTGGTTACTTCTTGACCATTAACAATTTTCACATTGTTCATCGTGGTTTCTCCTGTTCACCTCTCGCTCGAATTGCGGCGCTAATTCGATCCCGTTCCATGTGCAGAATCTTGAGCGCATCAGCACTTGTAGCCTCGCCTGTGCCTTGGTTCACAAGAGCAAGACACGCCTCCCGCTCTTCAGCAGCGACCATCTCCGCAAACTTCTCAAGAAACACATCGGTCACATAGAACTGATTAACGGGTACGACATTTGCCATACGCGCTAGTCGCATAAAATTGTCGCGTCGTTTTTCTTGCTCGCGGGTCATATCAACCCTTCCTTATGCAACTGCCAGATCGTTCGCGCCATGCCGTCGTACAGCGCCAACCGCAACTCATCGCGGGTAAGGCCGCTTTTATGCGTCCTGCCGTCGCATTCGTCGTGGCATGCGCTACACGCCCACGCGCCGAGCCGATCGGGTGCCTTCAGTCCCATGCCCGACACGCCTGCAATGCGGATATGCGCCAACACGACCGTCTCGCTGTTGAAGTTACAAACGTTCGGTATACGCACCGTGCAGCCACGGCCTTTGGCTTCGTCGCGTAGGCTCACAGCAATCCCAACTGGCCGACGAGGCGATACTTTGCCCATGCCTTGCCGTTGCGCTGCTCGGTCAGCGTTTCTATCGGCAGCCCCGCGTTACGCAGTTCCTTGATGCGTGCAGCAAGTCGAAAGCAGCCGTATTGCTCCAGCGCGTCAATCGGTGTGATTTCGCGGCCCGCCTCAAGGTGAGCGCGGATCATTTCTGTCTGTGTCATGTTTCGCCCTCGTAAGGTTGTGGAATCTGTATGCCCATTTCGGCGCACTTGACCTCAATGAACATGAGGTAATCGGTGAATTCTTGTTTGTTTAGCGTGGAAGATCGCCGCAGCGGGCGCAGGCGTTTCCTGCCGAACCCTTCCAGCGTCTCCCAGCCGAAGCACTCGCCCAAAAAGTAGTCGTGCAGATCGTCCCGCGTCCATCCAGCAAGTGCCTCACCACCGCCCTCTATGACGGCGGGGTAGACGACACCCCACAGGTAGGCGTTCTGCTGGTTGGTGCGGGGTTTCTTCCACACCTCTACGGTCACCGCAAAGGGTTTTGCAGGCAGCGCCGTCATCATGGCGGCTACGGCCTTCATCACCTGCTCTACCGGCGTCCCGGGCGTGAAAATGCGTTTCATACGCCGCACATCCCTTCACACTCGTTGTTAAACATATCCGTCTGCCCGTGATCGGCAGCGGTGGACAGGTCAACCTCGGCCAAGGGAGCGCAAGAACGGTGCATAAACTGCTGGCCTTTCATGTTCGGTTGTTGTCGGATCGCTGCATCTACTTCTAGCGCATCAGCCCACGATACGGGGTCAGCTTTAATTAGCCGCCACTCATGGTCAGAATGGAACGGGCAACCAATACACGATGATTTGGGCGGCATGGGGTACTGGCGGTTTTCCATCCACGACAAACAGTCTCGGCGGCTCATGCGGTGGTCAATCAACGGCCATGTATGGACTAGCCATTGCCGTCCTGACGGTTTCATACGGAAAATTTCGTCTAACGAAATGCCCATCAATAGCTGGCAAGCGCCCTTGTGAATGCGTTCGCCTTTTTGGTAACCAAGCAATTCACGCAGTTTTCGGTGGACTGGCTTGATTTTGTATTCGCTAGTGCATTGCCGCCGCCCCATCGCCGTGTCGCCGTTTGGCATTTTCAAGAACCACGGAACGGCAGCGAATTGTTGCCCAGTCGTGTTAGTGGCCTTGATTTGATCCTCGCGCAAATTGCCCTCTGACACCCGATAAATTGGGAACGGGTGCGGGCATCGCTGTATTTCGGATTCAAGCCAATTTAGCCACTCGTACACCCGCACAGGCTCCCATCCTGTATCTGCAAAAATGGCCCCTTCCACCGGCTCAAGCTCGCCGTGGGCAATCATTAGGGCTAACGTGGACGACTGCACCCCAGCGCCAAGGGATAAAAACCGTCTCATGTGTACGCCTTCCACTCCTCGGCGTATTCCACATCCTGATAACCGGGGAACCACGGCCCACCGCGTGTCATGTGGACGCACACCGGGTCGGGTTCGTCAGCCTTGGTGTGCCAGCCCTCAAGGTAATTGAAGGTCACCGGCAGCTCGCCAATGTATTCATCCGCGCACCATTGGAATTGGTGGAGGTATTTGCCCGTTTCGCTGTTGACGATTTCGGGCGTCAGGCGTTTAGTCTCGGGATGGCTACAATTTAAGAGCATAAAACTGCTCCAATTTTTGCGTGGGTACTGATGTTGCGTTTTGCCATCCATTTTCAGCGTTTCGGTAGGCTTGTAGTCGTGGTGTACACAAAGCACCGCTTTGCTTTCATCGACATAACGCCATATCGGCGTCAAGTCATGGCGCACAAGGAAGTCGCAGTCCATAAACACCGCCCAACCCTTGTACTCGCAAAGGTAGGGAACGAGGAACCGCGTAAAACTAAACTCCGTTGATGACAACGGATCATCGGGACGGTAGTACAGCCCGACTGCTCGCATGTACCGCTGGTCAATTGGTTGGATGTGGACAGGGTTGCGGGCATGGCGCTCTATTGAGCGCCGCGCCACACGGTAGGCAACATCTTCTCGGCTGTCGTAGCCGATAAAGATAGACAGTTCTTCAGAACGGAGCATCGAGATCGCTCCAGTTGTCCTCGGTGATCGTTTTCTGCTTGGGTGGCGCTGCACGCTTCGCCTCAAACTTCAGCGACATGTACTTATCGCCAGACTTCTTGGACTCTTTGATCCACGCTGAAATGTTGAGGTCTACGTTGTCAATCACGCACGAACCGCAGTAGAGCGGTGCCTTGGGGTTGCCTTTCTGGTCGTTCTTGAACAGCACACCACGCATGTTCGGGTCGTAAGGGGTGTCAAAATTAGCCACGGTTTAACTCCTGTAGTTGCGTCAGTTTTTCTTCCAACTCGGTCAAAAACTTCGTTACCTCGCCTTCCAGCGTGGCGATGTATGTGTCGTCCCGCTCCACGCGCTTCACGAACATGCGCAGGTGTTCCGGCAGCCGGGGGTCGTAGGACACGAAGTCACACCATTTGCGCCCGGTACACGCCATCTGCCATTGCATCTGCGGGATGTACTTGGACGGCACCTCGCCAGCCAGCAGCGTGTCTAGGTGGGTGGCGGTTGCGGGACACTTGAACTCCACCAGTCCGTCGTCGCTTACAAGGCCGTCTGGGGACGCGCCAGAGTTCGCAATGCGCGGGTGGTCTATAAAGCCCACCTCCTCCACCAACTCGCCTGTACGGGCGCTGTAGGCGGCTCTAGCGTGGGGTTCCTGTTCTGTCCCCCACTCCATGTGCGCGTTCGTAAACGTGCTGGCAGGCTGGCCTGTGAGGCGTTCGCAGATCAGATCGGCCATCAAGTTTGCCCGTGACGCGCCGTATCCTGTCTTGGTCTTGGCGATCACATCGGCCACGCGGGAGGCCGTGACTTTGCCGAGCCGAGCGGTGTGCCATTCGTCTGTGCGTTGTGGTTTGATCATTGCAGCGTCCTCACAGCGTAATCCTTAAATACAGCGCCTTTTGACGGGTCGCCAACCTTACAAGCCTTTACCCAAACCGTTTTCCCGTTACGCAATCGCCGCTGATGCCCACGACGGTCGTGATGCCTAGGTGACGCATGACTACCGCCCCGATTTTCACGAACGACCGCTTCAAAACCAACGACTAACGTGTGCCATGTGTATTTTGGCGGTTTGCCCTTTTCAATACGGCGCTGGTTTAAAAACGTCTTTTCAACGACTGCTAAATGCGCCGTTTGCCGTGATTCGGCAAGGCACTTATAAAACAACGCAATCAGACGCAACCCCATGTCTCGGCTTCGCTTTTCATTATCAGACTCATTTGGGTCAATGTTGGTATACAACCGCCCATCTCGCACCGCATAGTGTCGCGGTTTCAATAGGCGCGGCTCACCATCGCCTATTCTTATTGCCGTTGAAAACCGTATGCCCTCCTCAGGGTCACCGCCTAACAACATCAACAACATTTCGTGAGGAGTGTTATTGCGAACCGTATTGTAAACTGCCACCGTTTTTTCAAACGGCGGTCGGTAAAGCGGCAACCATTGCTCGCATTCAATCATTTCGTTTCCAAAAATTGATCCGCTTATGTCAAACCAATACCAAGGGTCATCGTCATTGCCTGAACGATCAACCCACCACTTTGCCCATTTCTGAATGGCGGGTGTCATGACACCTCCTTACTACGAGCCATAAACGCATCCATGTGCAGTTCGCGCACCGGCACAGGCAAATTTTTGAGCAATGCCCGCAACGCCTTCTTGCTATCGCACGCGGCGATCTGCGCCAGCACCTCGGGGTTCGGTTCAGCGGTAGGTTGTGCTTTCTCGCCTTCTGGCAAATCTTCGCCGCCGAAGATGTACAGCCCCAACCCAAAGAGGGCGATGCACTTGGTTAGGCAGCGCATAATCGCCGTGTTAACCGCGAACGAGTCGGGGTCAACGATGCTGCGGTTACGGTTGTCCATCACCGGCAGCAGGCAAGTCTTGATGTCGCCCTTCACCTCAACGCTGACCTTGACCATTGCCGTACCATTTCGCAGGTAGCACACCGGCATATCGTTCCATTCATGCACGGTGTAGCGGGCAGCTGGGTCAATCTTCAGTACTTCGGCCCACGCCCACGCCCATGACAGATACGTGAGGTTGCCCTTGCGTTCGGTGTGATCGTTGACGTTGATCTTTAATAAGTCGCTCATAAATGCTCCGCAGTTCTTTTCGTGATTGGTTGTGCTGGTCGATTTCTGCTTGCGTCCAGAGGCCGATACGTTCGTGGTAGTAACGGTATTCCTCGCTGTCGTCACCGCGCATCGACCACCTCCGCGTCACAACTGTGACCGTCGCAGGGTTCAACAAGGGCAGCCAGCAGGTAAATGATGACAATGCCGATCATGGCGAGTTTGCTGCGCTTCATACGTCCCACGCCTCTGCTTGGGTTTTGCGATGGTGGCTCCAACATGAGTTCTCTAACGTGTCGAATTCTTCGATGGTCAGATACTCAAGGTCGCACTTGTAATTGACGTAAACCGCGTTGGATTTCTTGTCGCTGCTGTCAATGCCGTCGGGGTACACGCCGAGGATGTACGCGCTCTGAATCTCTAGCGTTTCGGGTACGCCGACTGAGGGATCAGCACGCCATACGACGTACTCAACTTCAACCTCAAAGGCTACGCCGAGAAGGACAAGGGCTGTGGTGGTAAGCATGTCTGTTGCTCCTGTTGTGTTTGTCAACGTGGGGAAGTTTAGCAACCTAAACAGCCATGTCAACACCCTAGACGAAAAAAAGTTAAACGGGCTAAACTGGCAGCATGGACATACACAGGCTCATCAGACGATACGGCAGCCAGCAGGCGTTAGCCGAAGCCTTTGGCGTTACAAAGGGCGCGGTTAGCCAATGGGTCAAGGCTGGGGCGATCCCGGCGGCAAGGTTGTGGCAATGGAAGGCGGGGCAGGTTAAGCCCCCACAGGCCCGCTAATGCGGTTTACGGAGGCCAGAAACGAAAACCCCCCAGACGGGGGGTTGACGGGGCGGGTGGGGATGCCCTACGCTGAAATTGCTGTTCGCGTGATCGTCAATGTACACGGCTGTTCTAGTCGTGTCAAACACCCAATCACGCAGCCCCTTGACATGGGCCAAATCTGTCAGCAGCGGGGCCGGTGCAACTCCGGTTGGCGCAAGCCACGACCTCGGGCTGCTTAAATTGCCGGGGCGGGTCAGAAAGACGGCATACGGGCATAACCGTGGGCCTCTTTAGCCTCCAAATTCAATGGGGGTTAGGGGGGTCTTCTCCCGGCTCCGAGCATTAGGGGTAAGAACATGAAGGCAAACGATGAACATGGGAAAAGGTTAGAAAGGGTTAAGAAGTACATCAAGGCAAAAACAGGGAAAAGGGTAAGCAGAGGGGAGAACGCGGGGCATATTGCCTACCGTTTGCTGCAACAACAGACGCAAGACCGCCGAGGCACACGGTCAATCAACCAGTACCTTGATGACCATGCCGAAGTAATGGAAAAAACGATCCAAGAACAGGCTGGCCAAAACAGAGAAGAAACGACCTACATTCAACATCCGCTTGTAAAACGGTATCGCTGGCGGGCAGGAACATCGGCAACGGAAATCGTGCAAGCAGTCGGTGATTGCGCGTTATTTGCTGAAAAAGACGACCCTGACCATTGGGTTGATTCATGCAGAGCCGCATTAAAAATGCAACCGTTGGAATGGTTCGCTGAACATCACCCGCAAACGGTGCGGTATTTGGAAGCCGCGGCAAGAGCGGAAACGAAATAGGGGAAAAATCATGGTAGAAGGATTAGACGTTGTGGCATGGGAACGGTGGGTAGCCTTCCGCAAGGCGATACGCAAGCCGATCAAGGAAGCGTCAACCCATGCGATGCAGATGAAACTGGCGAAGTTCGGTGACGATCAAGAAGAGGTCGTCAACGAGTCCATCAGCAACCAATGGCAAGGGTTGTTCGATCTTCGCAAAACCAAACCGGGCGAAAAACCCGTCAAGACCGATAAACAGGTCGCCGCCGACAACGAACGCTGGCAAGCCGCCCAAGATCGTAATGCCCGGGAGTGGGACAAGCGCCTCGGCGAACCGCTTGCCAAACTCAAACTCGCGGATGCCCTCCTTGCCCGCTACAACGTGCGTAGCGACGAACTTGGCCACGACGAGCGGATGGAGTGGTTGCGGGAGCGGGTGGCTGACCTCCTGCGGGAATCTGACGCCAAACTGGTCGCGGGCGACCCGTGCCTTGTGGCGATGATCTGCCAGTTCTGGGGCGAGCGTGGAGTGAATAAGATTCGTGCGCGTGCCGCCGCTTAACGGCTATCGTAGTAATCGGATTTGGTGGCAAATCTGGCTGATGCGCTGCATCAACGAGGCGAGAACATGCGATACGCTGCCCGACGAGACTCCAACGACAAAATCATCGCGGAGGCGCTCAAGAAAGCGGGCTTTCAAGTCCACGATTACGCTCGGGTGGGCGAAGTCCCTGACAAACTCATCACGCGGTCGCTCCCCGACGGCACGCAATGGGTCTGCTGGGTCGAGGTCAAAGCCCCAAAGGGGCGTGTAACGGACAGCCAGCAGCGGTTTCGGCTGATTTTTGAACCCCGCGGGGAGTTTTACATCGCCCGCGACCCCGAGGAGACGGTACGGGAACTTTACGACCGTTACACCGCAGCGATCCGACCGGAGTTAATGCGATAGCAATTTCTTGCGAGCGCCCTTGTAATGGGTAATCAGCGGATGACCGCCAAACTCGGGAAGCCCTGCATACACCGCCTCGGGGAGGTCAACGACGGGGTAGCGCCTGGCATATTCCCGCAGAACTTCCTGATCGCCGTACCACCGCCAAAACTTTTCGGGCAGCGCGTAATACATTTCGGTGAGGTCAGCCCACACACCAGCGTCCTGCGTGATCGTGCAGCAGCCGACATAAGGGTACACCTCGTCCAGCGTCTTACCGGCGTACTCGGAGAAATCCAAGCCCCGCTGGTGAGGGTTAAAGAAGGCATCCCGGTTATACGAGCGGCGACACATGGCTACTAACCCCTCGCCTAACGCACGCACAGGCGATATGGGGCCATTTACGATCATGTCGGTGTCTAGGTATAGGGCTGGCTCGTCTAGGCCCAAATCTGCCCACGCGCTTGTGCGGGAAAGCATCAGATACTGCCGGTCAACGTCCGTGGCGTGCGTCCATGTGACCCCCTCCACGGTTGGGGTATCGCGGTCGGTGACCTGTACGATTTCTGCGCCCGGGTTATGGGCCAAGATGGAGCGGACAAGGGAGGTCGGGAGGGTTAAATTCTCACCGACATGGAAAAACACAAACATGGGCCAATTATGCTAAACCTGAACCGGTATCGTGACTGGGAAAC
>OGVY01000154.1_pt1 | contig 12027 bp, 30 predicted proteins | sample 1575871 | NCBI WGS metagenome assembly OGVY01 (sample SAMN07581536, study PRJEB24739) | freshwater metagenome
GTTTCCCAGTCACGATATCCCGAGGTTGAGATTGCTGCTTAAGGAGGTAAAGAAATGAACAATCGAATTAAAGAACTTGCTGAACAGGCTTGGGATTATGTTGATGCCCATTGTCCCTATGCCAGCGAGGAACAGGAAATGTTTGAGAAAAAGTTCGCCGAGTTGATTGTTCGGAAATGTGCCGATGTGGCTAAAGAAACAAGATGGGCTGTGCCTCCTAGCCAAGAGCAGATTGCCAGAGGAATCCAACAACATTTCGGAGTTGAAGAATGAACACCATTAGATTATGTAAGCGAGAAATAGAGAGAATTAAAGAACTTTTTGACACAATTCATACCACTGGCAATGTAGGATTTGTTACTCTTACTCAACATGATGAAGACTCTGGTATTGGCTATGAACTCAGAGCCACCTTTCAGATTACTCACAAAGACACCGATGGTGATTTTGTTGTCACCATAACTGACCACAGAGATTGGTAATATGAATGAACGATTGAGACAACTTGTTAGACAGAGTCGCTTTGATGTCTATGCTTTAAGCACAGATAATACCAAGTGGGAGGCCGCTGTCAACAGGTTTGCTCAATCACTTATACAAGAGTGCCTGCTCAGCCTCGAACCCGACCACAGACTTCTATGTCGCTAACGAGGATGTGGCACGATTACATCAACAATTGGTTGACTTTTTGGCTAGGTAGTGCTATACTAGAGTCATAATGAACAACAAGGAGATTGGCAATGATTGTTGATTGGGTCGAGGTGTTTCAGCAATTGCAAGACATTGCTGAATACTACCGCAAAGAAGGTTCCGAGGAACAAGCCAAGGAATTCGAGGCAGCAGCAGCAACGATTGACAAACTGATTTAGGAAAATATATGAACAATCGAATTAAAGAACTTGCTGAACAGGCTTGGGATTATGTTGATGCCCATTGTCCCTATGCCAGCGAGGAACAGGAAATGTTTGAGAAAAAGTTCGCCGAGTTGATTGCTGCCGCTGAACGTGAGGCTTGCGCGAAGGTGTGTGATGGAATAGACCGGCGTTACATCAACCAAGCAGACAAGTGCGCGGCCGCTATCCGAGCAAGAAATGAATAGATAATGAATAGATACTCATGCTACAACCGCTCAGAGTATTGGGATGACCTAGTTGTGCAGGACGGGTGGACCGACGATGGACGCCGTAAAACTAAGACCGTCCCGTTTGTTATGTCAAAAGAATGTGAATATGTAAAGGAACATAGCGATGACGCAAGTTGCAGAGGATGCATATGGAACAAAGGTGTGAATACAGAGAGAATACCGTATACTTTGAATTCAATGAATCTACCATAGAACAAAAGTCCATGCAATGGGTGAACGCCTAAGGATCCGAAGACAAGGCTCTATTGGTTCTCTACAATATAAAAGACCAAATCATTCATATGCTCTCTGATTTAAAACCAATAAGAAAAGAAGCCTATGAAGAGATTAAGAAGATTGTGTAAACGCGCAGGAAAAGCTACTTGCCGATGGCCATAATGCCTGGCATTTGCATAAGCCCACTAAACAATATTTTGAAATTGAATAATGGCATCATACGTTTGGGTTGATCCGCCTTCTGGTTGGAGATATGGCTTTCCTAAGATTTGGAACAACCAGGGAGATATGCAAGAATGGCTAATTGACAACAAATATCCAGAAAATGAAATTAAACGAATGGGTAATTTGTTTTATGTTCGTTGCTGGGAAGCTACTGAAGAAGAGATTGTTAAGTTTGGTAATATGTAAACGCACTAGAGGTAAAGTGTGAATCCGGTAAATGAGAATCATTATCAATTGGAATTAAATAAATGTAATACCGCTGCATTATTCGATTTAAATCTTAATATATTCTCAGAGATTACCAGTCATATATAATGCAAATAATACTCCGGCTGCAAATGCGGAGAGAATAATTACTGCATTATCGCCAAACTCAGGGCTCATATTATACCTGTAAAGTCGATTCTACGATATTAAAATTATCATAGGGAAACTGAGATTCCTTTTCATCGCGGGCTGCCTTGGCGCCAATCTCAGTAGTAAATACACCAATCACAGAACCAAACATAGAATCTTCAGGGGTTTGGTACAGAACAAAAACTAACATTACATACTCCAGTAGGTTTCAGAGGAGGGGTCGAGGTGCAGAGGCGTATTCGCGGGAATCTCAACCTCTTCGCCACTCATGAGGTTCTTCACCTTCTTGGTAGGAACAGCAATCGCAGCACGGTCATTGGTTACAGCGTAATCAAGACCCAGATTATTCATGAGTTTCACAGCACACTTTTGGTACTTGAACTCTTTGACCACACAGCCAGTTTCGATATGAAAAACGATATGTTTCATAACAACCTCATCTCAATACAGTACCAATTATACAGATATAAGGTAGAATGTCAAGCGTTTTATTTGTAAAGCTTTGTGTCAAATGTAAATCTTTGTAACAGTTTTTGATATCGCGGATAACGGACGTTATGTTAACTACAATTTGTTACAATTGGGAGCTTGACAGGTTGTGTAGGTTTTGATAGTATGTGATTGTGGAAAAGTGTACTCAAGAGAGTTTTATTTGTGATAATCTGCGCTCAAGAAACGCTTGACTTTTGCCAGGATATCTGTATACTTGGTCCTGTACTGAGAAAGGAAGATTATGAAAGTTCGAAAAACTGCCCCTGTAATTCCTACCAAAGACGGTATTGGATGGCAAGATATTCGCTTGCTGGCAGGTGAGGGTAATCTGACTGTCCGCACTATCAAACAGGCAATTGAAATTATCCGCAAGCAACGGAAAAAGGCTTAATATGTTGCCTGAATATCTTGAAAACCTGATGAAAGAATACGCGCTTCTGGAAACTGAATTCCAGGGTGCATATGAGGCGCAACTGTCCGCAGAGTTTGGTGGTGAACCGTTCGACCGCGAGGCATTCTACAACAAGATTCTCGAAACCACCAAGGCAACCTACAACGAACGGTCTGTTGGCAAGTATCAACAGAACTTTGTGTGGCTTCTTCAAAACTCGATAGCAAACCTTCGTGCGATTATGCTTGAAACCGCTTGACTTTTACCAGGATACCTGTACAATGGGTTCTGTTGAGTGATGATTGATAAGGAGTTTGTGATGTTTGTTCTTGCTTTGGCCGTTGTGATTGCTTTGGCCGCTTTTGTGTTTTTTGGTCCTGAGAAGTTTGTCGAGGTTCCCTTTTAATGGTCGGTGATTGGGTATTGCACCGCCGCGAGATTCTAGAGAATACCGCTTATCAACTTCAAAAACCTGTGGAAGAATTAGTGCCATGGGTAGATTATGATCCTATCTCGGTCGATGAAAATGCCTGGAGATTGGCTCGTTATTCCAATTGGACTGAAGATTAATGAATAGCCAAGAGATACAGACAGCTATCGCCGAATGGGCCGGCAAGGCCAACTTTACTGCTCCATATGGAGTTATTACCGGATCCCACAAAAATCTAAAGGGTAAGCCATATAAGGCCGTGACATTTGGATATGCACGAACTCTGGATTGTACCGTACAAATCTTTAATCGAAATTGGATTGTAATTACTACAAATCGCCATGGCACACAGGCATATAAAAACTATACAGAAGCTATGGATTTTCTCCAAAGTTTAGTGCGATAATCTGGGGCAAAAACGCAAATATACAGTTGGAAGGAGTCCTCTAAAGCAGGTCTACTTTTTCTAAAGGATCCTTACCTCTTGACATTCACAGATATATTCTCTATACTCCACTATTCTCTATACTCCACTATTCTCTATACTCCAACTCCACAAATAAGTCTTTTACGTCCAGCAAAATTCGCTTTTTGTTTGAAGGATACTTACTCTAAATTTTTTTCCGGATCCGGGAGATTCCAAATATGAGTGTCTATAAGAAAGTTGTTTCAATTGCAGACCGTCCTATGTGTTGTGTTGATGGTTGTACAAATCGTGGGCAACACACGGGATCCTATCGTAAAGATGGAACACCGGTCTTTCGAAAGATGTGTCAGAAACACCATTATGAATTTTCTTCAAGTAAGCACGGTCTAACACCTATACAATGGAAGAATTCTTTTCATCCTTATTTGAAGTATCGAAAGACTTACTGTGAGAATGTTGATGGTCGGTTAGGTTTTAAATGTACTTCAAACATTGTATGGGATGGAATGCTTCAGGTGGATCATATTGATGGTAATCCTGAAAACAATGATGAAAGCAATCTACAGACCCTCTGTGCGTGTTGCCATGCGTATAAATCATGGTTAAATAAGGACTATGCCACGCCTGGCAGAAAAACACTTAAGAGGGCCATATGAATACTGAATACTATCGTTCACTTCACATTGCAGGTGGCGAACTCGAAGACACACCACAGGACTCCAGAGATTATTTCTTTGGAGCACCATACGAAAATCCAAAGGATACATCTTTTGATTTTGATGTTTCTTGGTTACCTTCAAAGGTGGATCTTCGCGAAAGCACAGGCTATATTGAAAATCAAGAGCGTACAAATTCGTGTGTAGGAAATGCCATTGCATCTGCGGCAGAATGTATGCTAGAAAGTAAAAATCGGTTTGTCAATCTTTCACGAATGTTTATTTACTACAATGCGCGAGAGCCCATTGCAAAGCTTTTTTCAAAACCTATCGAAGATGTAGGAAGTAATATTCGCTTTGCCATTGGAGAAACTACGAAGCTTGGAATTGCCACAGAAGATATCTGGCCATTTGTAGTGTCTCGTGTAAATGAAAAGCCAACAGCTGAGGCTTATACCGATGGAGCGCTTCGGAAAACAAAGAGGTATGAATCTCTGGGACAAAGTGAACCTGCAGCCAAGCCACAAAGATTTATACGAGAAGCCAAAGTGGCACTTGCAGCAGGATATCCAATCATCTTTGGTATGGGCATTACTTCCAATTTTTATGGAATTAATTCTGATGACCCAAATCAATATAACGATTTTGCACAAAGAGGATCTCTAGAATGGGCCGGCGGCCACGCTCTTGCAATCGTTGGATATGATGACGAAAAAGAATGTTTTTTAATTGAGAACTCATGGGGCACCGGTTGGGGTAAGGACGGTTACTGCCAGCTTAAATATAATGTTGTCACACGAAATATGGGACCATATGGCGCCTTTGTGTTGCGTGAATTTGATGGTGTTCGTTATGATATTCCAGAAAACTGGTACATTAGAAAGCCAGTCCCAGTTCCGGCACCAACGCCAGCACCAGCACCGGCGCCTAAACCTGCACCAGCACCAGCACCAGCACCTGAACCTGCGCCAGAGCCCAAGAAAGAAAATAAGACGCCGCTTTATATTGTTGCTGGTTTAGTGATAGCCTTTATCATTTGGCAACTAACTAAACAATAATTTTTTGGAAGAGTGGCAGAGCGGTTGAATGCTTTTGGGTTGATTGTGTATAAATAAAGTTATGAATACTTGTTTATATTGTCAAAAAACTTTTAGCAATAAAGGCGGCCTCGGAGCACATCAACCGTTTTGTAAGTCCAATCCGGATAGAATACAGCGTAGTAAATCACCTAACGCTCATCGTAAAAAAGGTTCCACACCTTGGAACAAAGGAAAAACAGGACTACAAACGGCATGGAATAAGGGAATGACTGGATTAGAAGGAACTCCTCATACAGAAGAGACTAAACAACGATTATCGGAAGTTGCTAAAGAACGCAAACTTGGCGGATATGTTCGTGGATCCGGTAGAGGTAAAAAAGGTTGGTATAAAGGTTTCTTTTGTGATAGCAGTTGGGAACTTGCCTATGTTGTTTATTGTTTAGAAAATAACATAGACATTAAACGAAATACAGAGAAACGACAATATGTCTGGAAAGGTGAAACTAAAAACTATATTCCGGATTTTATAATAAACGGAACTTTAACAGAAGTTAAAGGATTTAAGACTGAGCAGTGGTTAGCAAAGTTAGAAGCGAATCCTGATGTGAGAGTCTTATACGAAAAAGATTTAGAACCTGTGCTTGAATATGTTAAAAACAAATACGGAAAAGACTTCATAAATCTTTACGAATAACGGAGGGTTATCTGGGCTGGGCCCAGCACTGTCTTGAAAACAGATGGACTGCGAGAGCGGTTGGAGTTCGATTCTACCATCCCTCCTCCAATACGAAGCGTGAGTTCGAATCTCACCTTTTCCGCCAAAAAAATGCTTGACACGTTCTTTAAAATGATGTAGACTTGATTTTCTAACTCGGTGTAGTTCAGTCTGGTAGAATGCCTGCTTTGGGAGCAGGAGGTCGCAGGTTCGAACCCTGCCACCGAGACCAAACCCCCGCATCTCCTCGGGTATAGGAGAGGTGTGAGTTTGTATTACATTACAGCACTATTGGCCAAATGGTGTCCATAACTCTCAGGTGCCTAGGTCCACCCTATGACCAGCGATTCTTAAAGGTCGAATTCTTTAAGCGTTATCGTTTTGTGCGAGAATCGAAACGTGGTCGGAGTAACCTCCCGGTCAAGTGGTTCCCTGGTAAGGAATGGCTTGACACTAACAAGTAGTAAGCGCATCCTTCTGACGAGACCCGGCGCTGACAAGTAGGGGTCGTAACGGTATTGTGTATTGTGAAATGGCAAGCCCTTCCACGAAGGCAGTAACCAAAGTAATCAGTACCGTAAAGGACACGCCTCATACCTTCCGGTGTAATGAGTGCGGGGCATATGCCAGGGATGAAAGAGTAGAAGGGATGCCGGCGCCGGCAGAACGGAAACTTGAGTAACATAACCGGATGAACAATCGCGGGATAGTGAAATGGCATCACACAGGTCTCATAAGCCTGAATTCCTAGTTCGAATCTAGGTCCCGCAACCATTTGATTTATAGAATTTCCTCCTGTAGTTTAATGGTAAAACACCCGGCTTATACCCGGCATAGGCTCTAGATGGGGGCACGTTACAGGTTCGAATCCTGTCGGGAGGACCACTTTTCTGCTCGTAGTTCAGCTGGATAGAACAACAGCCTTCTAAGCTGTGGGTCGGGGGTTCGAATCCCTCCGGGCAGGCCAGATAAGTATGATTGACCCGGTGTAGTATAATGGCAGTACAGCGGTCTCCAAAACCGTTAGTCGCAGTTCGAATCTGTGCATCGGGGCCATCCGCGGAAGTAACTCAGTTGGTAGAGTGTCTGCCTTCCAAGCAGAATGTCGCGAGTTCGAACCTCGTCTTCCGCTCCAGTTTTTAACCGAGAAAAATATGCGTAAACGTCTGAATATCGAAGAAGTAAAAACTTTCATCGAAGCACAAGGACCAAATACAAAAATCTACATAGGCGCAGATTCTGAACGATATTTAAAAGACGATAAATGGTACGCAGATTATACATTGGCAATTGTTGTTCACATTGATGGTCGCCACGGTTGTAAGATTTTTGGTGAAGTGCAGACCGAGTTTGATTATGATTTCAAAGCATCTAAACCATCGACTCGATTGATGAATGAGGTTTATAAGGTGGCCGAACTTTATCAAAAATTAATGGATGTTGTTGGCGAGAGAGAAGTGCAGATTCATTTGGATATAAATCCAGATCCACATCACAATTCAAATATTGTTATTCAGCAGGCCATTGGTTACATTCGCGGTGTCTGTAATGTAATTCCATTGATTAAGCCTCAAGCGTTTGCTGCGTCTTATGCAGCTGATAGACTTAAAGAATTGCTTATAGCATAGCCCTTATAGTTAAATGGTATAACACTAGATTTGTAATCTTGTATTCTTGGTTCAATTCCGAGTAAGGGCACCACTTGACAAAAAAATACAAAGCGTGTATGATGTTTACTAATGCTCCAATGGCGTAATAGGTAGCCGCAGCGGACTTAAAATCCTCTTCCTTCGGGAGTCCCGGTTCGAGTCCGGGTTGGAGCACCAAAATGCGAGTGTAGCTCAGTTGGTAGAGCAGCGGACTTTTAATCCGTTGGTCAAGAGTTCGAATCTCTTCACTCGTACCAATTTTTTTTAAAATTATAGATTATGCAAACAAATCCTGTAATTTACTTTGACGAAAATAATCCAGAACATCGTAACGATTTTGTGACGATTGTCCGGACTAAATCCATGGGTAGGTGCAAAAATCGCTATGTTCTCATGGGAAATTATGGTTCTGTACTAGATATGATGCGCGATAAGATGATTAACTTTTACATTAATCAAGAATATCCATTGAACGGGTAAAATGGGTGTTCTTCGAAGAAATGAAAAAGAATTAAACCCTGATTTTGAGGGTTATCGCGATGCGCCATTGATTCAAGAATTAGAAGTCAGAGGATACATCGTTATATCGAAAGATGATGATGTAAAACCTCTTATCGAAAAAATATATTATCTACGACGAATCGCCCTAGATTATCAAAAAGAACTTGATAAATTAATTTACAAAGTCATAGGCAGAAATTAACGCTTGACATTCTTGCCGAGTTGTTATATACTTGGTTTTGTTAATTGATGAGGAACTTTGAAATGCAACTGGATGCTTACGACATTATTCGCGCAATGGAAACCGGTGATTTCGATGCAAATGAAGTCCGACTTTTCTATAACGCATACAAAAAGGCTGCCGCGAATCTCGCACGAAAGAATACTTTCACTATGCGCCGCGGTATGGAAGTCAAGTTTAATGGTCGCGGTAGTGTGATGTGGCGCGGCGTGATTGAAGATATCAAGGTCAAGAACGTGATTGTCAACGTGTCGGGTACTCGCTATCGTGTTCCCGCTTCGATGCTGGTTGCTGCTTGACATTTCCACCGAACTATAATATAATGTCTCTGTTGATGATTCAGGAGTGATTCGATGATTGAAGACTACTTCTCCGCTGAAGACAGTATGTACGCAGCATACAATGCAGAACTTGAATTGCGCGAATACTTTGAGTCTGATGAATATCGCGAGTTGTTGAACCGCGAGTTGATGATTGCTGCTGAAGAACAAAAGGACATTCTTTATGAATAAGATTTACACTTTCGACGAAAACATCATCAGCGACCTGTATAAGGACGCATACGGTTTCCGTCCTGACGCTTCGTTCTGGAGTGCTTGGGCGGCATTCAATGGCGACCAAAAGCAGGCTCTCTGGGATGACCTCTGCGATACGGCAGACCGTGCGATTGAGCGCGACCGCCTCGAGCAAGAGCGTTGTGCCGAAGATTTCATTCGCACCGTCGGCACTCTGCGCGCCGCTGGCGCCAAGGACTTCGATATGGCAGTTCGTTGGTTGCATGAGGCTCATGATACCAACGGCGATGAAGATTACCTTGAGTATGTTTTAAACATTCCTTACGGTTATATCGACAAGACTCGCCGTTTGAATCAACAAGCCGAGGAACTGAACACTCCCACATTTATGCTATGATGGTAAAAAAGAAAAAGTATAAGTTGAAAAACAAACAGTCGTTAAAACTACTTCGGTGGTTTTCAATCACTTCGGCTGTCATCTCTACACTTTTATTTGCGTTTGTAATTTACGCAGCTGTTACTTGATAGTTTTGGGCTATGATAGAACTTCGTGAAATTACCAATTGGAATTGGCCCAACCACACATATTTTGTTGACAACTCACAGTCAAAGCTTCTGGGTTTTCAACCTGTCAGCGGCAAAAAAGTAATGTATGATACGCCGATGGACTTCTCGACCACTCGTCGGAAGTTTGTGAAAGTCCGTGAAATTAAAGATACTGAGGATCCAAATGTCAATGTTACTCGTATTGTCAGTTCTTCTGGCAATGTCTACTTTGTCAATTCTTTCGCGGATGGAACCAAAACTTGTTCCTGTATTGGTTTCAAGTTCCATGGGAAATGCAAACATCTAAAAAACGCTTGACAAATCGGCAAACATTCAGTATACTTGGTTCTGTTGATTGATGAGGAGTTTTTGATGCGTATGATGCGTACTACTGTTCTCTTTTCTTTGCGCGGCTTCTCGAAAGCCAAGACTGCAAAGGCGATTCTTTTTGAAGATATGAAAAACGGCCACACCGCATGGATTCCTACCTCGGTTGCTTCCGTAAAGTTCATTGGTCCCGACTTCAAGGTTGAAGTTGTGGTTCCCGACTGGTTCTACCGCAAGATTTCTTGGAAGCCTCCGGTGATTGCGGAAAGTGCTTGACATTCTTGCCGGTTTGTGAGATAATGACTTTGTTGATTGATTGAAAGGATATTTGATATGGCTTACATGAACCAAGAAATGAAGAAGAAGATTGCCGCGAATCTCAAACCCGTTCTCGCGAAGTACGGCGTTAAGGGTTCTCTCGCGGTGCGTAATCACTCGACCGTCGTTCTGAACATCAAGTCGGGTTCGATTGACTTTTTCGCGGACTACGGTGATATCGAGGACGCCAAGAAGTTTGGTATTCAGGTCAATCCGTACTGGTTCCAAGACCACTTCGAAGGTAAGTCGAAGAAGTTCTTGGCCGAAGCCTTCGCTGCGTTGAAGAGCGCCGACTGGTACGATAAGAGTGACATTCAAACGGATTATTTCAATACGGCTTATTACTACGATATCAATATCGGTAAGTGGAACAAGCCCTATGTTCTTGAGAAGTGAGGTGAAAAATGGCAAGTGCTCTTGCTGGTATTATTTTGAATGAATCTTTGAAAGTGATGGTGAATGAAGAAAGTTCGTCGTACACTTTGGGTTACTTGGAATCTGTTCTTGCTCGCGTACTTGATGATGCGACGATGAACAAGGTAAATGATGAATTGATTAGGGGTCTTGAAGCACTATGAGTATGAGTGATTTGGCGATTGATGCGCCTGAAGTCTTTGCGTTTTTGGACTCTCTTCGTGAGAGCGGTAAGGTCAATATGTTTGGTGCTGCACCGTATGTTCAAAAGTTTTTTGATTTGAACAAACACGAAGCTCGGTATTTGGTAAGTGAGTGGATGCGAACTTTTGCTGAACGCCATGCAAATTGATGGATTGAATTTTCGCCAGTTTCAATTATTGGAAGAACTTTGGTCTGTTGATGATTCCGAAGAGTTGTGTGATTGGTTTGAAAATCTTCCCACACTCGATAAGAAAACTGTCATCAGTTTGATGGAAGTAATTCGTCAAGAAATGCTTGAGACCAAAGTCGAAGAAGATTTGAAACAGGCTAATTTGGCCATTCAAAGAGCAAAAACGCTTGACATTTAGGCAAACATCTGTATAATGGTCTTTGTTGATTGATGAGGAGTTTTTCGTGAAAGATGCAATGATTGTCGCCGCGATTGAAGAGGCTTTTGAATCTGCGCGTGATGCAACCAAGGGATTTCTTTCCCTGCATGGCGACCGTGATGCTTGTGGTTTTGCCTGGGTTACCGTGAAGCCCGGTAATTCGAAGGTCGCAAAGATTCTTGTTTCGAAGTTTGGTGCTCGAAGCGGAGGCCGCGGTGGTGTCACCGTTTGGAATCCTTCGAAGTCGCACACTCAAGCAATTACCGCGAAGGAAGAAGGTGCTTGGGCGTTTGCAGAGCGTCTTCGGTTTCACTTCGGCGATTCGATTCGTGTCGAAGTTGACTCGCGTATGGACTAATTTTTGGGAGTGCTGCTCAGACGGTGGATGGGCACCAGACTGTAAATCTGGCACACACGAAACTCAGTAGGTTCGAATCCTTCCACTCCCACCAAAACAATGTTTAAATTTATTGGTCAGATTCTTCTTGTTTTGTTTTCCATTCTAATGCTGCCGGTGGCGGTGGTAGGAATACTGTTTCTTGTTTTCTTTTTTTATATGTTATTTTTTGCAACTATGTCAATCGTGGTTGCTTTTTTGATGGCAATGTTTTTGTGAATAAAACTAATGTTATAAAGTGGATTGCAACCGCTATCACTTTATTTGGCGCTTTGGCAACTTCTTTTAAGTTTGATCCTCTAAATATATACCTGTTAAATCTTGGCGCATTTTTATTTTTGATATGGGGTTTTTTAATTAAAGAACGCGCTATGATAGCAGTTAACGCAGGCCTGCTTGTAATCTACTAAATGGGATATCGTGACTGGGAAAC
>OGVY01000155.1_pt1 | contig 12014 bp, 13 predicted proteins | sample 1575871 | NCBI WGS metagenome assembly OGVY01 (sample SAMN07581536, study PRJEB24739) | freshwater metagenome
GTTTCCCAGTCACGATACGAGCACCGAGGGGCCAAAACTGGAGAAAAGGAAACCGAAACTAAAGCTCGTCACCGTCTCAATGAAGGGTTGAGCCTTTTTCTGGTGCTGCTGCTGATCGGACTTTGGATCTGGTTTAAATAAAGAAACTAAGAAAAACCTTAATCGTTTTTCATTCCCTTATGGGCTGTACAGTAAGGGATCAGAGCTAAATGCCGAGCTCTTTTGATAGCAGTTGCTAACTTTCTTTGTTGAGCCGCGGTTAAGCGAGTCATTCGAGCTGGATTAATTTTACCTCTGTCGGTAATGAAACGTCTCAAAAGATAGAAGTTTTTATAGTCAATGAGTGTTTCTCCCAAATCGGTTCTTTTTCCAGACTTAAACCGGTTCTCGGGAACTCCACTATCTTTGTCTTTTCCTTCGCCTCTAAAATCACTGCCTTTTTTAGAAAAATCTCTTTCCATTTTAGATTTGATCTCCTGTACTTCTTGCAATTCGAGTTTTTACGTTTTGGCCGTCTTTTTCGGTCATTTTGAAACCGATTCGAGTAGCTTCTCCTTTTTTATCCACTAACATGATGTTGGAATAGTGGATGGTGCCTTCTTTAGACTGAATGCCACCTGGGGAGCCTGGTTTTGCTTTTTCGTGGCGTTTTTGCATATTGATGCCTTCAACAACCACTTTTGAATGCTTGCGATTAATTTTTATAACTTTACCGGTTTTTCCTTTATCCCGGCCGACTTGCACCTGAACTAAATCGCCTTTTTTAATTCTGAACCGCATGGACTTCCTCACCTTTTTTAGAAGCGGCAAGTTCTGTTCGACGCTTCAAAATTTCTCTTTTTAAACCTAGTAGTCTGTCAGAAAGATTCTCATCTTTCTCCATCACAATAGCTCTTTCAATTCCCCCTCGGGCTTGGATGGTCCTCAAAGCGGAAGCACATAAAGTAAGCGTTACAGTCTTTTTTAACTCGCTCACCATCCACTTTTTCTTTACTAAGTTGGGCTGTAAAAATCGACGAGTTTTGATGTTTGAGTGACTGACTCGATTACCTTTTTCTCGTCTTTTGCCTGTTAATTCACAAATTCTCGACATGGTCTCCCTCCGACCGCCATGGAACACTACTCATAAGTGGCAGAGGGTGTAACCCAAGTCAGGGGGCTTGTAAACGCTAAAGGGCAAGTTTTCTAAAAATGAGCCCGCCAGCTAGTTTAGGAATAAAGAAAGTCGACTTTTGAGGCATGTATTTTTGCTCATCGGCTACTTCAGTCACATCTTGAACGGCTGGGGGAGCTTGAAAGACAATGAGGTCAAATTGGTCTTTGATTCCCCAAGTAAACTCAAAATCCTTTTCATAGCGGATGAGGGACCCCCGATTTGAATCGGTAACCCCACAGAATTGTTTGAGAAATTCCCTGTCCGACCAAGTGACCCCCAAACGGGCCACCGACTTACCCAAAGTTTCTTGAGCGGCTCCCAAATGTTTAGGGGATAGAAAGTAGAGTTCACCGCGATAAAAAACTGCAAATCGAGGGGATTCGGAGTGGGTTTGGACAAAACCCTTCAAAGCTTCTCGGCTCGTTTTTTCAATATAAAAAGTCTCTTCCACCTGATTCCACAAAAGGTCTTTCAAAGTTCCTTTTTTAAGTAGTCGATGGGTGGGATAGACAATCAGGCCGGGGTCAAAGACGTTCGCAATACAAAAAGTGGTTTGAGAAGCGGGATGATCCCACTTTCCTTCGGCCCCCATTTCGCGAGCATACATCAGCGCACTTTCGTATCGGTGGTGACCATCTACAATGTAGATAGGCTTCTTACTAAAAAACTGAGCGACTTCCGAAGCTTTTTCACTTTCTTTTTTCCAAATCGAATGCACAACTCCGTCTTCTCCTTGAGCTTTTAAAAAGGGTTTTTCAAAAGCCCAACTTTCAAATTGAGTTTCTAAAAAGCCATCTGGATCTTTAACCATTCCAAAAATGTGGCTTAAGTTGTACTGGGTTTTTCTAAGAAGCTCTAAGCGATCGGCTTTGTATTTTCCAAAAGTGTTTTCGTGGGGCCGGATAATATTTTTAGAGAAATCTTCAAGGCCAACGGTGCAAAGCAGGGTGTCTCTTTGATGCTTTTTTCCGAAAGCTTCAAAATTTTGTCGATATAAAAAGTAACAAGGAGAAGGGGTCTCTTGAGTCATCCCATTCTTTCTCCAGCTCTCTAAAAGAGTTTTAGAATGGGTATAGTCATCATTTTCTCTAAGAGCCAAATCCACATGCGAAAAGTTATAGGGACTTTTTTTTCGATAATTTTCGGCGCTTTCCGAATCTAATGTGTCGTAAGGAGGGATGATGAGGTCGTCTAGTCGAACCCCTGGGGTTTGATAGTAAGTGCCTTTAAAGGGAGCAACGTGTGCCATTGAAATCCTCTTCTTGATTTCAATAACACCGATTTTTTAGGAGAGCAATGAGGGGCTCGGAAGTTTCGATTTCACAAAACTTCCGAGCTTTTTCTTAAGCTTAATTCTCTTCCACGCCAGGTTGATCGCCATTGCCACCGATGTATTTGCCCATGAGAGCGTGAATTTCACCAACAATTAAAACGGCGCTCTTGACAGAAATATAAGTAGGCTTGTTCACGTCACCTGCAATGAAAGTCACTTGCATTTTGTTTTTAGTGAGTTCTTTTTTAAAATCATTCCAATTGGTGTTTTGATTGAACCAAATCGTGAAGTTCTTGGTGGGTATAGCGTTTTCCACCGAAGCCACTAATTCACTCATTCCTTTGATTTCATCTTCAGATAAATGGGTTTTAACTGAGAAAAAAGGCTCGTCTAATTTCCCATGATTAAAAGAAGCCCCCGCTTTTCTCAGAGCATTTTTCAAATTTCTAATGTCTTCCAAAGAGGCTCCAGGCTTCATGGTGATGGTGTAATCCCAAGTCACTGATGTATCAGCAGGTGTTTTTCCAATGTTGTTCTCTTCCCCTCTCGACTTAGAAGCTGATTGAGCGGGAGCCGAATGACCGGCTTTTTTTCCGCGCCTTTCTGCAAAGCCTTGAGTGGCAAGAATTCCGATGCTGATTGCTAAAACGACCAGGTGAGTCAATTTCATGATTTTTCTCCTTGGGTTTGAAATTCTTAATTATAGGCCTTTTTTGAAGAACACGGATTTTTTTTAATGTCTAAGAGGTTGGCGACTTCAAGAATGCCGAATATGATTCGCCCATGCTTGACTCGTTGCATGAATGGTTGGGGTATTTTCTTAGATGGGGCCACTTGATAGCTGGCATTTCTTGGATTGGCAGCTCCTTCTACTTTATTTGGCTCGATAAAGCTCTGACCCTTCCGGAGAAACCGAAAGAAAATGTGGAAGGGGAAGTGTGGATGGTTCATAGCGGAGGTTTTTATCAAGTGGAGCGCCGAAAAATCGGACCCGGTCAAATGCCTGGAACCCTTCACTGGTTTAAATGGGAAGCAGCTTTTACTTGGATTACGGGAGTGCTTCTCATGGCAGTTGTTTATTACGCGGGTGGAGGAGCTCTTCTTTTTGATGCTGACAAATCTTCTTCAAATGTCACGCAAGCGGTTTGGCTCTCGCTATCCCTTTTGCCTGTTTCTTGGCTTGTATACGACGGCCTTTGGAATTCATTTCTAGGCAAAAACACTCGACTTGCTACGGCGATTTCCTTTTTGCTTCTCGTGGGGCTTTTGATTTTGCTTTCAAGATTTTTTGGAGGTCGGGCAGCTTATATGCACATGGGGGCTATTTTTGGAACGCTCATGGTTGCGAACGTGTGGATGAGGATTCTTCCTGCACAACAAAAAATGATTGATGCAACAAAAGAAGGGAAAGACCCCGATTTTTCTTTAAGCGCAAAAGCTAAGCTTCGCTCAGTTCATAATAGTTATCTTACTCTTCCCGTTTTATTTTTGATGTTGAGCAATCATTATCCGATGACTTATGGAAGCGAACACTCTATTCCCATTTTTCTGCTTCTTTTTATTTTGGGAGCATCCGTTCGACATTACAGCATCACCAAAACAAAGCCTGGGCTTGTTCCGGCGCTTTTGATTTTGGCTTCTTTGGGGGGCCTCGGGTTTTTCACTTTGGAAAAATCCAATGAAGAGTCTCCATTAGAAGCAGCTTCTTTGGAAACTTACCACGTGGACCCTGCTCAATCGGGAACCTTGAAAGGCACAGTAACTTTTTCTGGATTCATTCCAGTGCCCAAAAAGATCCGCGTGACTCCTGAGTGTATGAATCACTTAGAAAAGCCCCTCGTGACTGAGGAGGTTCTAGTCAAAAATGGCAAACTCCAAAATGCTTTTATTTGGATAAGCCACGGCCTTGAGGGAAAAAACTTTTCAATCCCTACTCAAGAAGTAGTCGTGGATCAAAAAGGGTGTCGGTACGAACCCAGAGTCATTGGAGTTCAAGTGGGGCAACCGCTTACTTTTTTGAATACTGATCCTTTCCTTCATAATATTCACTCCATGGCTAGAGTGAATGAGTCTTTTAACGTGAGCTTAACGAATCAGAATCAGAAAGTGACTCGAAAGCTTTTGAAACCGGAAATCATGTTTCGCTCGAAATGCGATTTGCACCCTTGGATGAGCGGTTTTATTGGAGTCGTGCCGCACCCTTACTTTGCAGTCACCAACGAAGAAGGAGAAGTGGATCTTTCACAAGTTCCAGCTGGGATTTACACAGTTTCGGTTTGGCATGAAACTTTGGGCCTCAAAGAACAGAAAGTAGAAATTAGCCCTCAAAAAACGACTCAAATCGAATTTAGTTTTCCCTAAAGATGCACTTTTTAATTAAAAGCCAATCGATTCTTTTGCCTGAGCCGGGAAAGCGGGTAGGAAAGCTAAAGCCCGCAACTCTTGAAATAAAAAATGGCAAACTCGTTTCTATCCTTCCTTGGGAACACTCGAGTTCCCTTTCGGTCCTAGACGTGGGGAGTAAAGTTGTTATGCCGGGAATTTGTGATTCACACGTCCATATGAACGAGCCCGGAAGAACTGAATGGGAAGGAATTGAGACAGCAAGCCGGGCGGCAGCCGCTGGAGGGATTACCACTCTTGTGGATATGCCTTTAAATTCTATTCCTCCCACGACGACGGTTTCTGCATTGAAACTCAAACGGGAATCTGCAAAAAAAACGGCTTACACGGACTATGGATTTTGGGGAGGGGTGATTCCGGGAAATGAAAAAGACCTTTTACCTCTTGTGGAAAATGGAGTTTTGGGTTTTAAAGCTTTTTTGATTGAGTCGGGAGTTTCTGAGTTTCCGATGGCATCGCCAGAGGTAGTGGATAAGAGCCTTTCCCTTCTGAAAGAAAAGAGAGTTCCGCTTTTGGTGCATGCTGAAATGGATTTGTCTCACCAAACGGATGCAAAGTCCTCACGTAAATATCAAGATTATTTGGTCTCTCGCCCGGACTCTTGGGAAGTGGAAGCCATCCGACTCATGATTTCTTTGGCAAAAAAAAGAAACTCCCCAGTTCATATTGTTCATTTGTCCTCCGCGCAGGCGCTTAAGGATCTGAGACAAGCTAAAAAAGACGGGGTGCCAGTGACTGTGGAAACCTGTCCTCACTATCTCACTTTAACTTCAGAATCCATTGCCGATGGGGAAACTCATTTTAAATGCGCTCCCCCCATTCGAGATAAAACAAATCAAAGCCAGCTCTGGGAGGGCCTGAAAGAAGGGGTTATTGATTTTATTGTTTCTGATCATTCGCCGTGTACGCCCCAACTCAAAAAATTTGAAACAGGAGACTTCAACGAGGCCTGGGGGGGGATTGCAGGTCTTCAGTTTAGTTTGCCAGTGGTTTGGACCGAGTTATCTCAAAGAGGAATGGGGATTCCGGAACTTTCCCACTGGATGTCTGAGGCGCCCCTTCAGTTTTTAAACTTGGAAAATAAATCTGGGAAAATTGAATTGGGACAAGATGCTGACTTAGTGGTTTGGGATCCAAGTGCCTCTTTTACTTTGCAGGCCTCACAAATCCAACACCGGCACAAAGTGACTCCTTATTTAGGGAAAACGTTTAAAGGGATTGTAGAAAAAACCTTTGTAAGGGGAATCTGTGTTTTTGATAAAGGGGCTGTGAAAGGTCCGCTTGGACAAGAAGTGAGGAGAAAAGAATGGAAAATAATATGAGGGATCAAAATCCTTTTTCAAACTTGATTGACTTGGCCAATGAAAGAATAGGCGGAAAAGCTCTTTTAACAAACGATGACTTTTTTGCTTCAAAAAATAATTTAGTTAAAGCAGCTGAGCCTGTTTTTATTCCGGGAAAATATACTCCGAAGGGTAAATGGATGGACGGGTGGGAATCTAGACGCAGAAGAACTCCGGGACATGATTGGTGCATTTTAAAGCTGGGAGTGCCTGGACAAATCGAAGGAGTCAACGTGGACACGACCTTCTTCACAGGAAACTATCCAGAGCATTTTTCTTTAGAGGCACTTTATTCGTCGAAGGTGCTGAGCTTAGAGAGTTTAAAAAAGGGCAATCTTCAGTGGACCGAAATCATAAAAAAAAGTCCGTTGAAAAGTTCTGCACCAAACTTTTACCCAGTGGAGATCCAAGGGACTTGGTCGCATTTAAGACTAAACATTTACCCCGATGGAGGTGTTGCAAGGCTCAGAGTTTTTGGAAAAGTAAAACCCGACTGGGAAAGACTTTCGAAGTCCAAAACCCCCCTAGAGCTCACGGCCATTCACAATGGCTCAAAAGTGATTGCCTGCAATGACAACCATTATGGCTCAATGCACAATCTGATTCTTCCGGGAAGAGCTCTCAACATGGGAGATGGCTGGGAGACAAAAAGAAAACGAGGTCCCGGTCATGATTGGGCCCTCCTGGAACTAGGCACCACCGGAAACATTCGAAAAATTGAAGTCGATACTAATCATTTCAAAGGAAACTACCCAGATAGTTGTTCTATTGAAGCCTGTCGATACGATGAGAGAAATCTGAGTCCTGAAACTCTCGATAATCTGAGAGGGGTTGAATGGGTAGAGGTTCTTCCCCCAACAAAACTTAAAGCCCACCATCGGCACTTTTTTGAAAAAGAACTCACCTCTAAAGCTAAAGAAGGTGCATTTGACTACGTTCGACTCAATATTTTTCCAGATGGAGGAGTCAGTCGACTGAGAGCTTACGGATTTCCCAAGTTATGAAAAAAATTTCTTTGGCTGAATTTAATCAGTTGTCCAACGAATTAGCAGCTGAGGCTTTGCTTTTTTGTTGTGGCTCTTCAAGCTGGGTAAGAGAAATGGCTCTTCGAAGGCCTTTCAAAAGCTTAGTTGAATTAAAGAGACACTCTTCTCAAGTATGGAATGCCCTTTCTGAGAGAGACTGGAAAGAAGCTTTTTCGCATCATCCAAAAATTGGAGATCTTAAGAGCCTCAAAGAAAAATTTGCTGGTACAAAAGCTTGGGCAGAGGAAGAGCAAAAGGGAAGTCAGAATGCCCCAGAGGAAGTATTGAAGACTCTTGCCAGAAGAAACGAAACCTACGAGAATCGGTTTGGTTTTATTTTTATTGTTTGCGCCACTGGAAAATCAGCAGCTGAAATGCTGGAGAATCTGGAGCGACGCTTGAAGAACACCCCTCAAGCAGAACTAAAAGTAGCTGCTCTGGAGCAAGATAAAATCACTCAAATCCGCTTGGAGAAATTCATTTATGAGTAAAAGAAGTCCCATTACAACCCATGTTCTGGATGTGAGCCGAGGAAAACCGGCTTCCGGTATTGAATGTAAGTTAGAAAAACTTGATGAGAAAAAAGGATGGATCCCCTCGGGGACTGGCACTACCAACTCAGACGGAAGAGTGGAGAGCCTTCTCGGTGAATCCCTTTCTCCTGGTATTTATCGGATTGAATTTTTAACAAAGGCCTATTTTGATCAGCAAAAGACCCGAAGCTTTTACCCAGCTGTAAATATTCAGTTTGAGGTTTCAGATGCCCAGGAGCATTACCATGTGCCCCTATTATTGAGCCCTTTTGGATTTTCTACTTACAGAGGAAGTTGAAAAACAATGAATTCAATTATTCAAAAACTCTCAAAGACGAATCAGGAATTTTTAAAATCTTACCCTGGAAGTTCGTTTGAACGGCAGCCAGTCCATACGGTGTATGGGGGTGCACAGATTTTTTCAAGTGAAACTGCAAAGAAAATGAGTGGGGTAGCTCTCAAATCTCTACAGGAAAACGCTCCGACATCTAAGGAGCTCATGGGCGCTCTGGGAGAGGAAAAGTCTGATTCGAGACTTTGGAACTTGATTTTCGAGAGAGTCCAGAAAAAACTTCAGGAAGAGGCAGTGGAGGATTTTCGAATTGATTATGAGGATGGCTATGGAACAAGACCTGACTCGGAAGAAGATGGCCATGCACAATCTGGAGCTGCGGAAGTTGCTAAAGGGCTCAACCAAAAATCTCTTCCTCCCTTTATTGGGATTCGGATAAAGCCTTTTTCCGAAGAGTGCCATAAAAGAAGCATTCGAACTCTGGAGATTTTTCTCTCCACATTACTGAAAGAAACCTCTGGAAAACTGCCTTCTCATTTTGTAGTCACTCTACCTAAAGTGACTCATTCTGGCCAAGTAACAGCTTTGGTAGAAATTTTCGAAGAAATAGAAAAACAACACAAACTCATTCCCCAGACTTTGAAATTTGAATTTATGGTGGAAACCACCCAATCTATTTTAGGGCCTGAAGGCAGTTCTCCTTTAAGAAGTTTTGTTGAGGCTGGAAAGGGCCGTTGTGTAGGAGCTCATTTTGGAACTTACGATTACACTGCGTCGTGTGGGATTACAGCGCACTACCAAACCATGATGAATCCGGTCTGTGATTTTGCAAAACATGTGATGCAAGTGAGTCTTGCAGGACTTCCCATCCTTCTTTCAGACGGTGCCACTAATGTAATGCCAGTGGGAACTGATAAAGCGGTAGTCCATCGAGCTTGGAAAATGAGCTATGATCATATTCGTCATTCTCTATCGACTGGGTTTTATCAGGGATGGGATCTCCACCCGGCTCAGCTTCCGGTGAGGTATGCAGCGACTTACGCTTTTTTTCTGGAGGCGTTGGATTCTGCTACTGAGCGCTTAAGAGGGTTTGTTGAAAAAGCTGCCAAAGCAACGCTTTTGGGAGATGTTTTTGACGACGCAGCGACGGGGCAGGGGCTCTTAAACTTTTTCCTAAGAGCTTTAAGTTGTGGAGCCATTACGGAAGAAGAAGCTTTGAGAACCGGGCTTTCGATAGAGGAAATTCGAAGTCGTTCCTTTTTGAAAATTTTAGAAAGGCGCCGATAGAATCATCAAATCCAAAAATGCCCAATTAAGTAATTGAAAATAAAGGGATTTTGTTTTAGTTCGCTCGTTCGAATCCTTCGTTTACAAGTTCGTAAAGCTCAAGTTAAAACCCTCTCCACTGTTTCACTTCAACTCGCGCTTCGAAAGAAGCAAAAGGAGAATCAATGGCTATCACTTTAGTAGCCCTCACTTTAGTTTCAGTGGTTATTCTGTATTTTCGCTACAATCCCCTTCTGCACAGCCGAAAATTTCTCGTTCGCCGGTTCATCAACTGGTTTCCAATGGGAATGAGTTACGCCTTTTTATATATGGCTCGGTACAACTTGAATGTAACCAAAAATGCTTTGGGCTCACTGATGAACAAAGAAAGCTTTGGGATCATCTTTGGCGCTGGAACGATAGTGTACGGTTTGTCCTTTCTTTTGAATGGCCCTCTCGTAGATAAAATTGGCGGAAAACGAGGCATCATTATAGCCACTTTAGGTTCTTCAATCGCCAATATTGCCATGGGGGTGATTACTTATTTACTTCTCAATCAACGCTGGCCTTTTGATCTCACTTTTTCTTTTGCAGCACTTTACTCACTCAATATGTTTTTCCAAAGCTATGGAGCTGTTTCGATCATTAAAGTAAAAGCTTACTGGTTTCATGTGAGAGAAAGAGGGATCTTTGGAGCTATTTTTGGAACGCTCATTTCTTTCGGTGTGTATTTTGCTTTTGATTGGGGTCAAGCCATTGCAGATGCTTCTCGTTCAGGACTTACGGATCCCACTCCCTTTCAAATGGCTTTTCGGCAAATTTTTGCTTTGGAAGGAAGACAAGGAGATGCAACCTGGCTGGTGTTCTTCATTCCGGCTACTATTTTGCTGGTTTGGACTCTGCTTGATGCTTGGTTGATTAAAGACACTCCTGCCCAAGCTAAGTTTGAAGATTTTGATACCCATGATGCTTCATCGGGCTCCATGCATCACGAATACACTATGGCAGAGACGCTCAAACTGGTTTTTAAAAATCCAGTTTTGATGCTCATAGCGGTTGTGGAATTTACCACTGGAGTTATCAGAAATGGGGTGATGCAATGGTATTTTATTTTTGCAAAAGAAGTGGAACAACCCGGTGCCGAATTCTTTTTGAAGCACTGGGGTCTTCTCTTGTGTATTTCGGGTATCGTGGGAGGATTTGCAATTGGGTGGGCCTCTGACCACTTGTTTCATTCTCGAAGAAGCCCACCCGTCGCCATTGCGGGAGTGGGGATTTTTATTTTGTCTTTGATCCTGTGTGGAACTCTTTACTCTTCTCCCTTTACGGTTGGGGTATGCGCTGTTCTCATTTGTCTTTTGTCTATTTCGATTCACTCGCTCATGTCGGGAACAGCAGCAGCTGATTTTGGTGGTAGAAAACTCACTGCTACGGCTTCAGGAATTACAGATGGTTTTGTTTATTTGGGAACTGGGCTCCAGTCGGTATCGTTGGGTTACCTTACTAATTACAGCTGGCTTTTTTGGCCGGCCTTTCTGGTACCTTTCGCCATTTTGAGTATTTATATTGCTATTAAGATGTGGAGCCACTTGCCAGACGCCACCAAGAAGTACTTAGTTACTGTCGAAAAAATAAGTGTGGAAAAAGTAACCGTCGTGGAAGTTAAAGAATAAAGCACACCCAAAAAATGTGAAAACCTTCACATTTCGGTTTGTAATTCCCGCACACTAACCTCTTAGAATAAGATTGTTATCAACGAGTGGCCTGGAGGGCAGCATGAAAACAACTCATTTTATTCTTGGGGCAGGATTAGTCGGAGTGTGTAGCCTCATGGGCTCGACTGCCCATGCACAGGAGACCGTGAACTCCAAAAAGGAACGCTCCTACAAAGCTTATGTTACAGTGAAAGCCTACCATCAAGAATACAATGGTTCCGCGAAGAGACCGGATTCTCAAGTGCGAGTTCAAATTCATTTTCCAGATCAGAAAAAAATTGAGCTTCCTAGTTCCGATCAGTTTTGGAGTGTCAGCAATAAACAGACTCAAGATATTAACGAGACATTTGAAGTGCCCCAAGAGTTTCTGGTCGCGGATGGTTTTTCATTTGAAGTGAGTATTATTGAAAAGGGCAAAGACATTCAGCCTTGTAAAGTGAAAGTAAATCAGCTTTCCCAATTTAATAGGACGTACTTTTGCCGAACCGATGTGAACGCTCAAGTCAATCAACTCCACTTGAAAGAGGATAAAGTTGCTAAACAAGCAGTGGAACTTAGAGTTTTTAGTGATATCAATTCTACCAGCAAAGAGATCCCTCGAAAGTTAGTGGCTCTTAAGAAGCCTTAGACTTCTTGTGCAGATCCCAAAGCTTTAGATATTTTACTGAAGAGTAGAGAGCGCTAAAAAAACACCAGGTAAAACCTGCGCCGCCATCAAAAAAGCCCAGTTGGAAAAAGTATCTTCTTACGAAAAGCAAAGGAAATCTGATCCAAATGAATAAGAGATTTGTTTGGACTCCCTTTTGTAGAAGCTCCTCTGCTGCTAGAGAAGTGTAGCGATTAAATTTAGTTAAATAATCATTGAAAGATTCATAGCTATAATGGAGAAGCTCGCCTTTTAAGTGTTCGCAAGGACCCTCTGTTTTGATGAACTCATGTACTTTGTCGCTACTCATACGAGCCAAGTGTCGATCAAAAAGTCTAAGGGGTTGGGTGAGAGTTCCATAA
>OGVY01000156.1_pt1 | contig 12008 bp, 8 predicted proteins | sample 1575871 | NCBI WGS metagenome assembly OGVY01 (sample SAMN07581536, study PRJEB24739) | freshwater metagenome
GTTTCCCAGTCACGATAACTCCGACCAGGACAAAGAGTTAAGGGAGCTAATCATATTTTGTGCTGAAGGGGACATAATGCTATACAATGCCTACATGAAATCCTCTGTTGAAAAAGCCCTAACTTTGCTTGAGTTCAACCAAGAAAGGCGAAGGCGAGAGCTTGAGTCAATAGAAAAGCATGGCACGGATACAAATAGAATATACGGCAAACGTAGAGGCTCTAAAAAGCAAGCTTAACGAGCTTATTGATATAAACGAAAAGCTTAATCGCTCCGTTTTTTCGACCAAGACCTCCTTGGAAAATATGTCTAAGGCGGTTTCTTCATCTACAACGAAGAAGGCACTTGATGATATTAAAAAGGCATCTGATGAAGCTTCTAAATCTTCCGAGGCTGCAAGCACAAGAAACATTTCCAATAAACAAAAGGAGATTGATGCCAAGAGAAAGGCAGAACTTGATTATGTAAAATGGTGGGAGACTCAACTCAATAAAATAGAAAAAGCGGAGGAAAGGAAAGCTGCACAGGTTGCCCGCATAGCCCAAAGAGAGGCCAAGCAGAGAGAGGCTGCTATGAGGGCTACTGCCCGTGAGGCAGAGAGAGTCGAAAGACAAAGGGTTGCCGCTACGGAAAGAGCCGAAAGACAAAGACTGGCTGCAATGAGGGCGGCTACAAGGCGTGCTGAGGTCGAGGAAAGACAAAGAGTTGCCGCTGCCGAAAGAGCCGAAAGAGATAAAGTTAGAGCCACCGAAAGAGCTGAGGCTGCAAGAAGCAGACAGACAGCAAATACAACTAAATCGCTGATGGCACCGCTTATGGCTTTAAGGGGCTATGCAGCCGCTGCATTTACCATCAGCTCTATCGTAAACTTGGGCGAGGAAATTATTAAACTTCTCGCAAAATTAGAGTTGCTTCAGTCGAGATTAGACTTTATATATGGCGGTACTTCCGCTGGAAGTGCTGCATTTTTAAGGGTATCGGCGGCTATTAAAAATCTTGGACTTGAATATGAGGAAACATTAGGGCAAGCAACGGCATTTAGTATTGCTGCACAACAGGCTGGATATACCACCATTGAAACCGAAAAGATGTTCATAAGCTTTGCATCTTCCTTAAGGGCTGCGGGCTCAAGTTCGCTACAAGTCCAAAGGTCGTTTTACGCCCTTCAGCAAATGATGTCTAAGGGTGTTGTATCTGCCGAGGAACTGAATAGGCAAATGGGTGAGTCTCTACCCGGTGCCGCTATGCTTATGTTCAAGGCTTTCAAAAACCTACACCCCGAGCTTGTTCAATCCTTTGAGGATTTTCGTAAGTTGCAAAAGGAGGGTAAGATATTGTCCGCAGAAGTTTTGCCTGAGTTCATTAGGGTTGTTGAGGAGGAGTTTGGTCCCGCACTTGAGGGAAAGAAAAACTCCTTGTCTGCCCGCTTAAATAGACTTAGCCAAGCATACACTGAGTTTAAGGCATCTCTTTTAGACACTGAACCGATTAAAGCAGCTACGTCTGCTCTCGAAAGTCTATTTACTAAGTTGACGGCAATAATGAGTTCAGAACAGCTTAGTCCTTTTGAAAAGTTTTCGGCACCTATGGGTGGGCCTGCTGGACAGCACTTTACCCTAATGGCAGAATTAGAGCAAGCTATGAAATTGAAAGAGGCTGAATATCTCCAACAAAAGGTTTCAGAAAAAACTTTAGCCCTTTCTAAACTAAGTAAAAAAGAGCAAGAAGAGAGATACAACCTTCTTGAAGCAGAAATAAATGCCTACAAAACTTATATTCAGCTTATATCAAAAACCCCAGGGGGAAAAGATTTTGTTGACCGCCTCGCAATAAAAACACCAAACGTTGCTGCCAATCTGAAAAGACCGTCAACTTTAGCCGGGTTTGACTTGTCTAAAAGGGGATATAGGGGAATAGATAAATTTGAGCTTGCCGTTGCCCAGCAAGTGTTAAGAGACCTTGGCGTGATGATTTCCGCACCAGGAAAAGACACAGGCCTTGATAAAGGCGGCACAAAGGGAAAGGGCGAAGACCCAAGGGTTAAGGCTATTGAAGACCAAATAGCGGGTATAAGAGCCCTTATGATTGAAGAGCAAAATAGAATGAACAACTACAATCAAGGCGTTTCATTCCAAATAAGCACGAGTGAACTTCTATTAAAACTCACAAGTTCATTAGCCGAAAAAACAAAAGAACTCGACTTGTTAGAAGCGGAAGGCAAGGGGGCGGAGGCACTTGCTCGTGCGGAAGCTGAAAAAACTGTTTTAGAAGAGCAGATAAAATTAACTAATCAGTTAATAGCTCTTGAAATTCATAAGCTCGAAGTAGAAAAAAGCATTATCGAGGAAAGGCTTGCGGGCGTAACGAGTGGCTCAATAGAAGAGTACAGAATCCGTGAGGAGTTGATGAACAAGACCGCTGAAATAGAAAAGAAAAAAGTAGAGAATAATACGGAGGCGGTTAAGAAAATAACGGCTCAGACCAATGCCGAAATCAAAAAAATGTACGATGACCTTGAAAAAAGAATCAAGCAATTTTTGAGTGAGACAGAGGAAATGATAGCCCAGCCGTTCCGAACTGAAAGGGAGCAGGAGATTTCGGATATAAACAAGAAATTCGACCAACAAATTCAATCAGTTACGGAACAGTATCAGCTTGGCACATTATTTTCTGGTCAGAAAAAAGAAGGGCGAACTCCAGAAGAGGGCCTTGCGTTTGTCCTTAAATACATAGACTTAATAGACAGGCTAAATAAGGCACGACAAAAAGCTCTTTCAGAAGTTGATGGTGGCGAAAGCCTCTTTGGACTTTCGGACAAAGAACTTGAAAATCTGCAAAAGGCACTCAACGTAGCCCTCGACCTATTCCAGGACTACTACGCCGCCCGCACTGAAATAGCTAAAAACGCCATAGAGGCTGAGCAGTCCTTGCTGGAAAAGAAGTTTGAGGCAGGTCTTATCCGTGAGAACGAATACAACGAGGAGACGAAAAAGAACAAAGAGGAGATGGCTAAGCTCGACAGGGATGTGGCAAGGTTTGGGGTTCTAATCAATACCGCCCAAGCAATTGTTAGGCTATACAGGGACTTCGATGCGATTACCGCAACAATATTGGCCGCTGGCGTTCTTGCCGTTGGTGCAACTCAACTTTCAGCAATTAACTCCGCCCCAATGCCTGAGTTCCACGAGGGGGGCTTGGATATTAAGAAGAACGACAGAAAGAAACCTGACAAAGGTTTGAAGCATGGAGAGTTTTATGCCAAGCTTTTAGAGGGCGAATCGGTGATGACTCGTGAAGAAACAGCTAAATATAAGGATGTATTAAAGGCTATCCGTGATGACTCTCTGCCATTGCAAATTATGAAGGGCTACAACGCCCCCGCCTACCATCGTTCTATGGATGAGCCCTACCGAATGGCCAAGGAGCAAACTTCACTTGAATTAGCTTTTCAGAACGCTGAATTGGTTGATGCCATACGCAGGAATGGGGTTGTTTCTATTAAAAACCCCGATGATATTGCCGATGCTATTGTTTCAAAGAGTTCCTATACTAAAATAACCAACAGGAGGAGAATAAAATGAGTTTCCAGGTCTATGTGAACAATATTGCCATAAACGATGAGCCGATGGGCTTAACGGATTCTACCGTTAAGATTATGAGGGACGAGCAGTTTTCGGGGATAGTTAGCACTATTGTTAGCGACCTATCCTTTTGGGGCGATGGCTATGACATCATTTACAGCCTTTTTCAGGGCACTACGGGATGCTTGGATATTCCGATAAAGATTGAGCAAACGGATTGCTTAGGATTCATCTTTGAGGGCATAATCTTTCTTGCCGACATAGAGCTGGACATAAGTAGATGCATAGCGAAGTGTACTATATCGGATAACTCTCTTTCTTCTTTGATAGGCAGGAATTATGATGTGAAAGTGCCGATAGGTTCAGGGGTTAGCTTAGATGGAACTCCACTAACTGAGATAGGAGAGTATTTATACAATCCGTTTTATACGGGTGCTAACACTCCTAACCAGAATCCATCAAATCAAGAGGCCGTTGATGGGCCGTTCAGGTGGTTTAATATTTTGGATTTGTATAGCTACATCCCTAAATACTTTTTGAATGACAATACATTTTCGGCATCAACCATAAATGGATACTTAACAGACTCAACAAAATACTTTGAGGTTAATCATTGGCGAGTTGTTTCTGATGCTTATACAAATCCTTTTGGTGGCCCTCCGTTTTCTTGTGATGTTGAGTTTTACGATGCCTTTGGAGTTCTACAAACCATACCAATAGACCTTGGTGAGTGCGAAGACCCATCACAGCCAATGCCAATCCGTGCGTGGTCTTTCCTGACATTAAACACAATAGCGAGTAGAATAAATGAGCATTTTGATATAACTTCATATAATCCCTATGACGGCGAGTGGGTGGATAATTATTGCAATTTAGCAATGATGACCACAGAGCCCGAATTGTATCCGCCTGGCTCTACTCCAGGCCCTCCTGCGGAAAGGCCGTATTACATAGACATTTACTTTCCTTGGGATGCAATAGACTTTAGGATTGTGAATATACAGGGCTTCGTTCCTGCAAATGCATTTACCATTACGGAAGAAAACGAATACAACTACGGCCCTTATGCAGCAAGGATGACTTCGGGTAAAATCTTGAAAAACTTTTACAACCCAGCCATTCCAAATGATAATATTGCAAGGGGTGAAATGATAAACGTTTCTTTTTCCGATTTAATGAGTGGATTTGGAAGGGTGTTTAATTTAGGAATTAAGTTTGGGCTTACGAGTTTAGGGCAACACACAATGGAAGTCGGAAAAGAAAGCGACCTGTATGAAACAACGGAAGCCTTTGCTATTGATTATCCGTATGAGGTAAAGCTAATTAAAGATAATAAATTTAATCTTTCAAGTCTAAAAATAGGGCAGTCAAATCAGAATCCTTCATTTAAGGCTGGTATTCAAGAGGAAGCAAGCTACATTAGTAATGTGTGCAGCGAGGCCGATTTTGACGCAACCACTTCATTTGTGATTCCGCTTCCACAAGGACTTGGGTATTTAGATGGAATTATAGGCCTTGACGACAACACTTTGTATGTTGCCGAGAAAGACCCCAATCAATATACAGCAACATTCCCTGGCGGGGGCAATTATCACAAAATACAATCGCACGGGGTTAGTTATAGGAGGTACAATTATGACATCCTTACTTATTGCGTTGTAAGGTTTCAAGATGATATGTTGGCTGGTTTTGTAAACCACCCCGAAATAGCGAGGGCATACGTTCACAGGGCGGGCGATGGCTTCTCTTGGAACGGAAACTTTATTCCCAACAACAGTGGGCCGAAGATTAGGAATAAGGTTACATTTGAAGCCCCTATAACAATTGAGCAGTTTAACGCCATCCAAGCTAATCCATATCAGAAGATACGTTTTGGAACAGGAACTTACGAAACGGGGTGGGTAATGAGCCTCGAATACAACATTACTTCGGGAATGACTAAATTTGAACTTTTAACAGAATGAGCATACAAGCCGTATCCAATCAACCTTTAGATTGGCAGTTACTACCCCTGCCCGAGTCAGACTGCCCTGACTGCCCACCTGCGGATTATTGCAGCCCGATGCTATTCATTCAAGAAGATGATGGTGCGGGCAATAAGTATTACACTTCGGAGGAAATGAGCTATCAGATAATAGTCCCGATAAGCACGGCTTGTCCCACTGAATTAAGTGGTATTCAAGAAAAATCAAGTCTAAATGCAACATGGTTCTTGAATGATGATGGTAGTGTTCGGGTTGACTTTGCATACGAAGATTGTAATAGTCCCGAGGGAGCCGATATTGTTTTTGATAGCATCCCAACAACAGAGAGGTGCCCCTTTATTTTCGATTTCTGCTTAAATTGGAACACGGATTGTGACCAATTCTTCACATATCCTGTTAGCGTTCCTATTTCAATTCAAGGAGCCATAACTCCGTTGACTACAAAAACGATAACAATAGCGACTCGCCCCGACCCTGCCATCGGATATTGCGGAAACCTTGTCTTTGACAACATATTAGACCCCACTATAATCTTAACTATTGACGCATCTGAAATAACTCCACTTGAGGACTGCGATCCAGACCCCGGGGTTGAGGACTGCTGTTGTACTTCATTGATTACATTTTACATTAGAACGGGATGCGGATTTAAGCCGAATGGGGCTTCGCCTGTCGGAGAGGCTATTGATAATGGTGCGGTTTTCAACCAAACCTATTACAGTGTTGATACTTATGACAACGATAATTATGTAGTAAGTGGCAATTTTCAGATAACTGAAATATGGCTTGTGCCAACATTCCCACAGGCATACTCGTGGGATGACTATCGAGACAGGTGCATGAACATATATATTGGGTTTGATAGCAACTGTTGTGGTGAAGATATTTGTGATGCGAGATTTATATCCACCTGTATTAAGCCGATAACCGACCCTTGTGGAACGGTGAGGGTTACATACTACCAAGATGTAACTACGACCTCTGACTCATTAGGATTCGGGTTTATCTATCCTGCCGCCAATCCTGCATCCTCTACATTCAATCAGTATATGCGGTTTAAGGCCAATGTAAGAGACGCTAAGTACGATGGGGCTATGGTCTCGTATCAGGATTCTTTAGGGCGCAAAAGGGTTGTTTATGCCGAAAGGAGAAAGTCGTTGAGCCTAAACACTGACCTCGTTCCCGAATTTGTCCACGATGCTTTGAGCGTAGCTTGCAGGCACGACAATTTCTTCCTTGAAGATGAGCTATTTGGGGTTAATGACAACTTCTTCACACGCTCTACTGACTATTCCCCCACCTATGTTCGTATGAGCAGGCTTTCGCCCGTTAAATTAGATGTTGAGGCTAAAACCCAAAACCTAAAAAAGAATATGTGCATTTAGTATATTTGCACTGTTGTCGTGATGTTGTGGCGAGGACTTGCCATATAAAAGTTCATAGACCCTTTCAATAATAAAAAAATGGCTTTTTGCTCAATAGGATGCTCCGCCCTACCCTCACACGAAATTGTGGATTGCGGAGCATATAAACTTGGCGGTATTTCCGCCGCCGCCATCGTCTTTTGCGATGCTGAACTTCCCGCCACTGCTGCGGATTGGAGTACCGATGACTGGTATGAAGATACGGTTGCTGCCGACCATCTATTCCGTATTGCTGGTATTAAGGGGACTGTTGCAAGTCCTGCTGCCGTTGAAGTGCCCAATCCGATTGCTTGTGGCCCTGAGAACATTCTCGTAGGCTTTAATTGGTCTTGCACTTGGCAGGATGCCAATGCGACTGGGTATAATCCAGACCCTACACCACCAACCAACGGAAACACTAAGTTCTACTGCGACCTGAACACTCAGACCACTTATTTGATTCTGTACTTGTGCGGAAGCGATGAGGTGATGGTGATTACAAATCCCACGAACTACCGTGCGGCTTTGATGGTTCCAGATAATGACCGTGCGTTGCAAATGTTTGAGGTAACGGCGACTGCCTACATCCCCGTAGGAGATTGTATTCAGAAGTACCCTGCGCCTCCAACGTTCTTCTCTACTCTTTAATCTTAAAGTTTAGTAACATTAAGAGCTGCCTTATGGCGGCTCTTTTTGTTTACTTTTGTCCCTATGAGTACAGCAATCGTTCTTATGGCCTTCGGTAAGAAGGAATACTATCAAATGGCCTATAATATGGCCTTATCTATCCGAAGGTTTAATAACGACATTCCGATTCATCTCATTCACGACGATAAGTACAGTCTGCCCGATTACAAGTCTTGGGTTTTCAGCATAAGGACACCGATTGATGAAAGGGATTTATATCAAAATGGGTTGTTTAGTCCTGGTATGGCTAAGCTAAACATAGACAGGTATTTAGTCCACAATGTGAACATATACCTCGATGTAGATGGGATTTGCCTTCGCCCATTAGACGAAATAATTAACAAGGCTAACGCCCTAAAAGGATGTTTTTATGCTCAGAAGGCGCAGGGATTTAGAGGACAGGATGCCATTCCAATGGGCAACTATAAAAGGGATGGAAATGAGTTCCCTGAAATGCAATGGGCAACTTTAGAAAAAATATGGGAATACCACGAAATAGGTGAAGATGCCCTTGTGCCAGCTATAAATTCATCATTCCTTGTATTAAGAAGAGGGGGTGAACTCAATAGATTTTATGAGCAGGCAAGAGAAAATGCCAAAAATGGAGTTCCTTTGAGTGAATTGTCTATGCCATGGGGGAATACATATCCTGATGAACTCGCCCTTAACGTAGCCTGCGGGCAGCTGGGCATAAACCCTGACTTTGGGGGGTATCCGATAATGTTTGCTCATCGTTCCGTACCCAAAGAGGTGATATATGATGCTGAAAAAAATCACTGGTTTTTAGGGCTTTATGGAGGCAAAGAGTTTACCTCGTCCGTTATGTGGGAGTTTGCCGACAAAAAGTTAATGGAATACCATAGGCACATGGGGCTAACTCACGAATACAAGTGGCATAAAATGATTGCCGCTAAACACGCCAACAAATCAAGATTGTTGGCAGGAGGGAGACCACCAAGATAATTATGATTTCATTTATTACAAGCTGTAAGGGTAGGCTTCACCACTTAAAGCAGTGCCTGCCGACATGGATTTCTCAAAATGGATTTGAGATAGAAGTTATCGTTGTTGATTATGACGACCCTGACAATTCGTTTGACTATGTTTTTAACTTAGGTAATTCGATGGTTAGGGCTGTTAAAGCCCACGATGAAAGCGGGTTCTTTAATCTTAGCAAGGCAAGAAATATTGGAGCGTTGAGCGCAAGCGAAAGGTCTGATATATTCTTTTTTGTAGATGCTGACGCTATGCTTACTAATAACGACTTCTTAAAAAGTCATATTGGGGATGTGTTAGTCAGTGGCAGTTTTTTGAATGGTTGGAGGTATGGAGATGGGACAGGCTGCTGTTTGATATGGAGAGAGCTGTTTACGAGAGCAAAAGGGTATAATGAAAATGTTGATGGATGGGGATTTGAGGACATTGATTTTTATTATCGGGTAGAGCAAATGGGATTTCACCAAAAGTCTTTTGTTTGCTGCATTGAAACCATAAAGCACTCTGATGACGATAGGGTAGCTTATTACCAAAACAAAGACTTGCATAACACTAATATCAAAAACATTGATAGAACCAGAAGAAATTTCATTAGTCGCATTGAATAAGCCAACTAAAATACGGGTGATAACTAACTGGACAGATAGTTTCTCTATCCACGACAGGATTATTGACCAATTTATGACGGCAAAACATTTTAAGGACAATGTAGAGTTCGTTGTTGATGACTCCTATGAATGGCTTGTGGTTTTTAATTCAAAGGGCAGCTTCGACATTAAAGTGCCCAAAGAAAGGGTAATTGGTTTTATTCAAGAGCCTCCTGACCACAACTTCTTTGATAGGAATATCGGCTCATATTGTTCGGTTGTTTACACCTGTGCAGAGCCTTATGCGTACCGCATAGATGGGAACCTTGTGGGGTTTCCAATGGGGATGTTCTATCACCTCGATGGAGAACTTGAGGAGTTTATGACTGCTCCACAAAAGTCTGCGCAGATAAGCATGATAACATCCAACATATCGGGTGGCTTTTACGAATACCGCATACGCTTAGCTCGTGAACTTGCTCAAACGGGATGGTGTTCGGTGTATGGCAGGGGCTTGAACTTTAAGGGAGTTAAAGGGGAGTTATCCAATAAGGCAACGGGGCTTTTGCCATTTCGCTTTTCAGTCTGCATTGAGAACGGCATTTGGGATGATTACATATCAGACAAGATTATAGATGCAGCTCTATGCTCCTGCGTTCCTATTTATGTGGGGGCGAGAAATATTAAACAGCACGTTCCGTTTGCTATTGAATTAGAAAATTTCCGAAACTCTAAGTATGCCGTAAAGGAGATAGAGCATATCTTGCAGTCCACTAACTATGATGACTTCATTCAGCCGATAAAAGCCTGGAAAAAGAAGTATATGAGTAAGCACAATATTTATGAGAAGATAAAAGATTTCATACATGAAGCAACCAATCGAGTACATTAAAGAGTGTTTAGATTCTGTTGAGGAAAGCCTGATAATCGAAATAAACGCAAGGGATGGCTCGGTTACAAGGAAGCTTGCCGAGATACCCGGCTCAGATGTTCATGCCTTCGAGCCACTGGCGGAAAGCCCCATACCGAACCTACCCAGCCCGTTGACATACAAGATGACGATTTTGATGTTGGATATCATGAGGATGTTGTACAGACAATATTAGCAGAATGTGGTTATGATGCTAGATCAATTAATGAAGCAGAGGCTTTGTGCTATGCTGAATTAGAGAATGATGATTATACTGGTGTTGCTATTAGTTGCTTAATAGCAGGCACTAAAATATATACTAAAAGAGGAATTTTAGACATTAAAGACGTTAAAGTAGGAGATGAAGTTATAACTCATAAAGGTAGATGGAAAAAAATCACAAATATTATAGTTAAAGATTTTACAGGTGTCTCGACCAGTCTAAAGCTTAAAGGTTATTCTGATGATTTTGATAATTATAAATTTGTGGATAATCACGAATTATATGTTTATAGAGACAATAAATGGGGGTGGGTTGGATGTGAAGATATAAAAGTGGGAGATATAGTTGGTGAGCCTATCATAAATTATGACAGATTTGGTCTCGGTCAACCAACAATGACAATATGTGAGAGAATAACATCGTCAAGTCAAATTAATAAGAAATCCGTAGCTGTCTCGCCAGATGTACAAAGATTAATAGGATATTTTTTAGGAGATGGCAGCGTCAATGTCAAAGAAAGTTGTATACAGTTTGACTTTCATATTGATGAAAAAGACAACATCTCAGACGTACAAGAAATACTTCTGAAAAATTTTAACAAAAAATCTAATGCTACAAAAAAAGGGAAAAATTGTATAAGGGTTAAATGTTATTCTAGAGGTATGGTTAGCTGGTTCAAAAATCATTTTTATGACGAAAATAAGAATAAAAAATATCCATGGGAAATTAATAGATTAACAAAAAATGAATGTTTAAATTTATTGGCAGGATTAATCAGATCAGATGGCTGGTATAATGATATAGGTTTTGCTTTCTCTAACACATGCACAAATTTAGTTATACTAGTTAAACAATTATGTAGTCGTTTGGATTTAGCGGCTAGCATATATTACAGGGAACCTAGAACGGCCGTTCTAAAAGATAAAAGAATTATTAAAGGAAAGAAAAGAGATTGGACAGTAGCTATAGGAACTAAGATGAGTTCAATATCTGTTCAGGAATATATTAAAAATGTTAATTGTAATAATAATATAATTAGTGAAAAAATGTTTATAAATGATAGCTTTTGTTGTACTTATGTTCAAGATATAAAATATGAAGATTATGAAGGAAAAGTTTACGACATACAAGTAGAAGATGATCATTCTTTTTCTGGTCCATATTTAACAATACATAATTGTGGTTCTGGTATGCAAAATGTTTGCGTAATGCTTAATGGAGAACCTACTGTCAAATTTTCTGTTACTCATAGTGGGGATTGGTTAGATCGAATGGTGGCTGTTGCTACTGGAGAAAAAGATAGTGTTGTTCAGGCAGAAAAAGAAAATGGAGATTTTACTATAGGACAACCTAGCGATAACCATATACTTAACGCTATGTCTGGATATTATGTTCGTTTAATAGATTATGTCACAAAACATATCAGCTCATCTCTCGAAAATCATCCCCTATTACCTAAATTCAAACAGCCTTTAACCATAGTAGTTGCTGGTGGAACGTCTTTAGCAAAAGGTTATGTAGATATGTTCGCATCCAAATTGCAAGAGAATAACTTTCCACTACCGATCAAAGTAGTCAGACATGCATCAGACCCCTTACACGCAGTATCTAAAGGGTGCTTAATAGCTTCGAAAGT
>OGVY01000157.1_pt1 | contig 12000 bp, 16 predicted proteins | sample 1575871 | NCBI WGS metagenome assembly OGVY01 (sample SAMN07581536, study PRJEB24739) | freshwater metagenome
GTTTCCCAGTCACGATATCCTCTGAAATGCTTGAAGCCCTGTCCGATGAATCGGGATTCTTCATCGCCCCGGAGCGTAGGGCGGCAAGGTCAATCGCATCCCCCAGATGAAGCGTTGTGTCGGGCTTCCAGCGTTTCTTAAATTCAAGTGCGGCCTTGGTTGCCTTGGCATCGGCAAGGTGGCCGTGGGAACAAGAGACGGCCAGAAACTTTTTCCACTTGGTCATTTATCATGCCCTGTGATGGTGAACCAGATTGCCCTACAATTCTCCCTTGCTGTGGTAGCACAAACAGAATCATCGTTCATGCCCTCATAGGCCAACTGCATTATGATTCGCATATTCTGGCGAAGGCTCAAAAGGTAGGTTAGTTGGTCGGTCGCTTCCTCGATTGCGTTCTCAACCTGCCTTGCCGCTGGCATATTCCACAAGCTTCCTCCGTGGGCTTTCTGCCCCGCCCGATACTTCCGATCCAATAAATCGCAAGAAGCCAATTTGATTTGCTCAAGGTGTTTTTCGTGAGCCTCCGTCATCTCGTTGTCGGGCTTGAGCACAACCTTGCCTATTGTCATTTAGTCAGCGACTAGCCCAAGGATTCTTTTTGAAAACACTTTTCTTCTTTTCTTTTGGCTCTTCCTTTTGCGGTGCAATAAGTTCCCGCCATCCCTTCACCGAACTATCTTCAAGATGAGGTTCCTCCCAATCGAGACGGCGTAATCCTCCAATGGCCTTTGCGATCTTGTGGGCAATCGCATAGGATTCCTTGTCATCCCAAGCCGCCGTCCATCCAGTCCGAGATTCTGCCAATGGCACAAAGTCAATCGCCCTTGCGCCTTCGCCTTGGTCAATATGTAAAGACTGGGGTGGATAGCCTCTTGCGTTTGTGACTTTCGGCCCCGGCAAAGACCGCCCCTTTTTATACAGCTCTTCCTGTTCTTCTTGCGTCCTAGATGAGCAGTAGATTAAAACATAAAGCTTCTTCGCCCAACATTCTTGGAACCACTCGGCCACCTTTTTCTGGAACCCTTTTTCGAGGTTCTTTATATGCCCCAGACTGCGTTCCTGTGCCTGCCGTAGCGTCATTTGTCCTCCGCCCTAGCTCTCCACTTCTCCCCCTCGGCTATGGCGTTGGAAAGCTCGACAAGGGCTTTGGCGTATTGTTCCCGAAGCTTGTTGTTTCGGATGTTGGTTTCCCTTTCTAGCCTGTCCCAATCCTCCATTAAAGAGGCGATGTCGGAAGGGGTGGGGTAGGAGTAGGTGATTTCTTGGGTTGTGGCGCACCCGCTAAGAACGATTCCACCAAGAGTCAGAGCCACGCACCCAGCCATCAATCGCCTTCTTGCGTTTGTCATTGCGTTCCTCAATTTCTTGGTCGGCCTTTTGCTGGCGGGTCTTAGCCCTGTTTTTCAACCACCATACCCAAGCCCCTAACAACGCCCCCGCAATCGCAAGGACGGCCTCAATCACTTTCGGGAAAATCGAGAAATGAAGTCCACCACTTTTTGCAGGCTGTTCTCCGGCTCATCCCCTGGAATCAGTTGGGCAACTGCGATAACCGCACCAAGCAGAGCCGTGATTGCACCCAGCCAAGCGAACAAGTCCTGTGAAGTGATGAATGAGATGATGGTTTCCATACCCTTATTTTAGTGTCAATCAGATGGCTTCGCCTGTGTCCTCATCCCAAGTTCCGCCATAAGACCAATACTTGTGGGGCATAATTGTAAATGGATACGGGCCATCATTATAACTAAGTGTAAATAATGGAAGCTCTCCAAACCCCAATAGATTATAGCTTCCTTGCTGGGTATAGTTATAAATAGGGATAGTATAAGTACTTGATGAATTAGATGATAAAGTTTGAATGGAGTCTATTCCTATTCTAGGATAATAAAGCCTTATATTATTTTCAATTCTAAGACAGGCTCCTTCAAGTTCAATTATTGCTTGAATAGTATCGGGATTGCTGTTTTCTACAAGTCCAACAGTTGAAAGCTTGTAATTCATGCATACAAGTTCCTCCTCTGTTGTTGGCTCTGTAAAGCTAGGGGTCTGGGTGTTTTTAAAGTAGGTTAAATTTTTCGTCCCGCTTAATCCTTCGGCCTCCATTTTAATGGTTTTTATTCTCCAAAAAAGCTTCATTACTTGTTCAATGGTTAATCCAATAGGCCATTCTGACCCCGGCTCTCCAGCATCGGGCCTACCTTCTTCTATAACCCTAGCTATGTATTCTGGATTTTCCTCAAGAGGCTTGATGCAAAATGGAAAATATCCGCTATAACTAGCGTGATAGACCTTGCCCATAATGGGGATTTCTATTCTTTGGTTATTCCAGCACCCGCTTCGCCAAGTTCACGGTTCCCTGCACAACAACCTGTTCATTGGTTCCGTCCGTCTCATAGACTTCAAGAAGGATGTCCCTTTGGTTGGCTGTGGTAAGAATGGCGTTGGCCGAGGCGGTGGTGATGTTGAAGTCGCCTTGAACCCTTGAGGCTTCAATGTCGGTAATGATTGGCTCCGTGGGTGCGCCAAATTCGATGATTGGGACAGATGAATATCCATAGCCGCTGTTGAGAATTTGTATGTTATTTATTTTTCCTGAGAACAAAAGCGGGGTTCCTGCAACCGCACCAAATCCAGAAGAATCTATGATTGAAAAAGTCGCCGTGCTGGAATCATAATATGAGCCTTGGCAGGTTATGGTTATGCTCTTGACTATGTTTCCGGGCTGTAGCGGGGCGGTAACAACTGGGGCGGAAGTATATCCATAGCCAGCCGAATCAATGGAAAATTGAGAAGCCCCGGACTCGGAAACTATAAATGAAACTTGTGCGGTCTCCCCGCCCGAAGGAGCCTCGGCAACATCGCATTTGTAGGTTCCGGGCGCATAGCCAGCACCAGAAAATGTCTTCTTCGCATTGGTCACAATGCCCTGCTTTTGATCTGGGCTGGGTGCTGTGACGACTGGCTTTGAGGTATAACCGAATCCTTGTGCTTGAATGGATGTGTTTAAAATGCCCGCCTCGGAAACGGAAAAGCTTGCCACGCATGAACCCGCAATGTTTGGGCTTGCCTCGATTTCAAGATTATATTCCTTGTTGGGAATATATCCCTTGGGGGAGTTTTTCAAGATTAGGCCGACAATCTTCCCTATATCATCGGAATCTGGGGCTGGTGCGGTGACGGCGGGTGCGGTGACATATCCAAATCCATTACTGGAGCGATTTATAATTGCGCCTGTCTGTGTATAAACTTTTAGACCAACCCCCCCAGAGGTATTATCAGACACAAGAACTTGGTTGATTATTTTAGTTCCTGCTGGTAGTCCTCCTTCAAATGTTCTGCTATAGACCTCAATTCCAGAGGTTGTTATTTTTAAAGAAATGGTTTCTGAAAGCCGAGCAGTAACAATCGTAAAGGTTGCCTCAACATTGCCACCAGTTACTACACTTGGGGCGATGCTTAATTTGTAGGGAACATTGAACTTATACCCAACCGGGCTATTTGTTAGATTAAGCGAGGAAAGGGTTCCATTTATCCCATTTGGGATCGGGGCAGTTACGATTGGTTTTGAGGTATAACCAGCCCCTCCGTCATTGATGACAACCCTGCCCCTTCCGCCCAAAACAACAAAGTCTATGCTTGCCTTTGTTCCCACCGATGGTGACTGAACTTCGCACGAGTAGGTTCCGTCAAGATATGGGATTGGGGTGTTTGTAAGCGAAGCCGTGACGACAATTCCACCCGTGGTTTGCGTGACTCCTGTAAAATTAACAATTCCATTACCACCAAGCCCAAAACCTCCGAAATCCAAGTAGTAGTCGGTAAAAGAAATTCCTTGGCGGGTTGCAACAGTTGGGGGAATTGAATATATGGTGTTGTAAAAGGGAAAGAGGGCCGTTGGAATGCTTGCATTGACAGCAACCGGGGTTTCTAGAATACTTGCTCCAACATCTGCACTTTTAATTGGCAAAAATGTCTTTAGGTCTCTTGCGTGCAGAGTGCCAGCATCAATATATTTAAGTTGAGCATTAAATATTCCGCCCTTATTAAGTTCGGTGTCTATCGGTGGCAAGTCGTAGCGATAGTCAAGGATTGTTCCCGGTCCCGTAGCCCTTATAGTTCTCTGCAGAATTTTAAACCTCTCTTGTTTTATTGACGGTATCTCTAGGCTCCAAATCGGGTGTCTGCGATCCGACCCCTGCGAAATGCTTTGCGCCCCAACAATAAAAACAGTAGAGTTTGCAAGTCCAAACAATTCTTGATTGAGTAATGCCTCGGTTTTGCCCTGAAGAAAGGTGCCTCCTTTACTTGTAATGTTGTTTATCTTTCTACCAGCCGATTCAGCATCAAGAGGATTAAGTGCTGAAAAAGGTCCAAATGGCTCGGTGCTTCCAAATCTATATGGGAATGAAATAAACGCTAAAAAACCACCTCTAGCGTTTAAGTTAAACAAACTATCAAATGTAGGATTTAAATCTCCAGAAGAACTGTTGTAATAGCTTAAAGCGGCTCCTCCGTTTTCAAGCGTCATTGTCCGTGTTCTGTCTATTGTATAACTTACTCCGTTGTCGTCAGAAAAAACTATGGCTGGCGCACCAACAATTGCGGTGTCGTGTGTTACCGATGGCACATTAACATACCCATACCCGTTTGAAATAATATCCACATACCAAGTATCTTCCTTGTCGAAAACAAGAAAGGCGGAGGGAACGCTTGTAGGGATTGTTGTTGATGTTGCGTCTGGTGCTGAAAAATTCAGGGGTATTTTAGGAACGCTAACAGCGGAACTTCCCTCCGCCCATCGGAAGGCGGGTTTCCCATTTATCGGCCCCTGCCGAACTGCGTTATAAACTTTTGATGTGTCTGCGTCTATTTTGGAAATCTGTTTTTCTGGGGTAAATAGGGTTGCCGATGGCGCACCAGAATATCCGCTACCCCCATCAGTTAGGCTAACCGAGATAACCTTGCCCCCGCTGGCAACTGCGTTGGCCGAGGCGGTGATGGTTCCGGCTGTTGATGCCCCGCTGAATGATATTGCGTAGGTTCCATTTGGATAGCCATTGCCAGCAACGGAAATTCCAATACAAGTCACAGTTCCATTCGTGACCGTGGTATTGAAGATTGCTGAGTTCGTGGAGTTTAAAGAAGCTATTAACTCAAGGGTTCTAAGCCATCCGGGCGGTCTAATTGCTCCGGCTAGCATAATTCTTGAAAGGGGGGTATCGCTTGTTGTGATTTTACCAGAAAACGCCTGAACTTGCTGGGTTGTGGCTGAAATTCCAACCGTAATGGCCGCAGTAATTGGGGAAACCCTGTTTATTTTTGATTCAAATATCGCAGTCACGGCGGATTGCGTGGAAACAATGGCATCAAATTGTGCGGTGACTGGCGTATAATTTAGCAATACTCCAAGCCCTGTTGCTTGAGATGCCGGAGCCGTGACGATTGTTGCCTGCGCCGTATAAAGAACCGCTGGGGCAGTCGGGGTATCTGTAGCATCGGAAAGTTTTAAGGCGGTAGTGCCAAGCCGCATTTTATATCTTGAGTTTTCCGATGGCGTTACCGCACTTACCCTATTATTTTTGACTTTTAAAACTGCTAATTTTACCGACCTTTTTTCATCGCCAAAAAAGTTTGGCTTTGCAACCGCAATGGTGCTTTCCCCATCCAAAAACCTTCCGCTAGAAACATCAATAAATAGCTCTTGGGGATTCACTTAAATGTTTCTCCTTGTCAATTTTAGGTTGCCCTTAAAACCGTAACCACGGATGGGGTTCCATTGCTACAGATGATTAGGGGAAATGGCTCACCCGCTCCTCCCAATGTTCCTGTCACGCTGATGATTGCTGATCCGTCAAGGTATTGAACGGCAATATTCTGACCCGCCACCGGGGTTCTGCCCCTAATCGAATTTTCCAAGTCCTCAAGATACTTGGCCGTGAGAACTTTTCCAGCCGTGTGCCTTGGGACAACATTAACTGCATTCTTATCCCCGCCCTTCATGTGATGATAAGCCCCTTGCTTGCCGTTGCCCTTACCCTAAATAAGCCACCAGCTTTTTCAACCGAGGAGCCTGTGATGTAGATTGTGTCTAGTTGTGAGGCTCCAGCAAGTTGCGGCCCCGCAATATTTCCAACCGCTGATGTTGGACGGTCTTTGACTATGGAAATAGAAAGATTGCCCACAATCTCCCTTGCCTTGGCCTCTGCGTTGGCTGGGCTTGCGTCCCTTGAGTTTGTTGTGATGGTTGCGCTTGGATAAAGCCAAATGAGATTATATTGAATAGGAATTTGCGCTAATGGTAAATTTACAACTCCCTGCACTTGCTGATTCTGCATAGCATAGGAGGTTTCGCTGACAAAAAGATTGTTATCCCCTGTTCCTCCTTCTCCGCTTACTGATAATCTATAAAGCCCTGTTTGCGGGTCGCCAGCAATATGCTCTAAATTTCTCCTTACCACACGGAAGGTTCCCGGCGGCTGGTCTGGAACTCCCGCAATGTTCTCATCCACTTGGAAGGCCGAATTAAGGGCGGTCAAGCCACCAACGATTCTAAACTGGAAGGCCGAGATGCCGTCCCTAGCATTGTCGGAAATAATCTCAGGCTCATATTCAAATGCGCCAGAGAAGTTTGTGATGATGGTTGCGCTCATTGTGGGACTGCGGCTGGGATTTTGTCGGCCAATGCCTTAATTGCGGAAGCAAGATCGCCGCCTCCTTTGCCGCCGCTTGATGCTCCTTTTAAATTTGTCTCTTGGCTTCCGCTCTTCTTCTTTTCTCTAGCTTCCTGCTCCATAACCTTTTTAGCTTCTCTGCCCTTAAACTCTTCTACTCTTTGGTTAAAATCTGTTGGTCTTGCCATCTGCCTTGCGGCGGCTCCAGCAAGCTCTCTCTTTTGAATATCAACAAGGTTTCCTTGTGTAAATACAGCATTTGCCCCAACGCCTTCTGCACTTTTTGGCACTTCACCCCCAACCGCCTCAGCGGCCATTCGTTTTCGTATATCCGCTTGATTTAGCCTTGGAAGTCCCTGCGCCTCCCTAACCCTGTTTTCCTGTGCCTGTCTTTCCTTAACCGCCCGTTGTTCATCTTTAAAAGCTTGTTTTACATCTGCTCTTTCTTTTTGTTTTTGGGCGACTGCTAGTGCCTGTTGCCCAGCCCTAGAACCAGCAAGCACCTGCCCCTTTTGTTGCTGTTGTCCTAGCCTTAATGCTCCTTGCGCTTTAACGATGTTCAGTTCAAGTTGCGCCCTTGAAATCCTTCGCTTTTGAATCTCTTCTTTGTTGCGCTCCCCTTGATTCGTTTTCTCAAGCACCTCAAGTATTCTCTCATTTTCATTTCTTAATGAAAGAGCAGTTTCAACTTCTAGCTCTAATTGCTGAACACCTGTCTTTCTTGTTTTTCTGATTCCGTCAATTAGCTTTAGGGTTTCCGCCGTGACCTTTCTTTGATTGATTTGTTGCCTTGTGGTTTTCTCAATCGCATCAATTTGTTCTTTTTCCTTCTTTCTTGCTTCGACTATTTTTTCCTGTTCCTCAACCTGTTGCCTAGCTTGCTCAAGGGCTTTTTTGGTATCCTCAACCCCAAATACTTTTAGCCCGGTCAGCTTTTCAAATCCCCCAAGGATATTCCCAAGTGCGCCAAGCTGGGTAAGTTTGCCCCTTAATTCATCGGCAATTTCCCCTGTTCTTGCAAGTCCGGCTTGGGCTTCCTCAACATTCTTGCTTTTAAAGCTTGTTTCAAAGGCATCGGCCAAGGACTTTTGGGCTTGAAAGTAATCTGTGGCGTTCTTTTTGACTGCCTCCCCAAATCTGTTCAAGGCGGTTGCCGCCCCTGCCCCAAGGATTCCAGCCCCTCCAAATCTTCCCAAGGCTCTTAGGCTTGTGCCAAAAACAGAGGCGGCAGAGTTGGCTTTAAGGAAAGATGCGACTAGCCCTGCCGTGGATTTCCCTGCCCGGTCAAAGCTTCTTGCCGTTGCCGTGGCCTCCCTTTGAACTCCCCGAAGAACGGCAGTCCCCTTCCGCCCGTCAATCTCAATCTCCCCTCTTAATACAAAGGCCATGTTATCTATTCACCTTGTTAAGAGCCTCTTGTTCTTTTCTTTCTATATAAGGAATCATGTCCATCTGTTCTTCTTTTAGGGCATTTTCCAAGGCTCTTTGCCCTATCTTGCCTGCGCCCTTTGCGGTATTTACAAAGACGGCCTTTATTTTGTCTCCTACTTGTGTCGCTTCAATTCCAAATCCTTGTCCTGCACTTCCTTTAAGGGTTTTGAAAAATTTATCTAGCCCCCCGGCAATTTTAATTGTTTTGCCTTTGGCTAACTGCGAAAAATGCCTAAAGGCTGGCAACCATCCCGCCGCTATATATCCCGCAGATGACCTGGCCCTTTTGACGAATCTTTGGTAAAACTGGCTTGCCGTTCCCCCGCTGTTTCCCCTTCCCGGCCCCGCAAAATTCTTCGGAAACTTTGAATAAAAACCCATCCTTTTGCCTCTTTGAAGCCTAAAGTTTGCAATCGCAAAGGCTTCTGCTTTCCCCATATAGCCAACAGTTGATTTGCCTTGGGTGGTTTTCCCTCCCTTGCCAAGCGCAACCGATTCGCCTTTTCTTTTCGTCACTTTTACATAAGAAGCCATTACGGTTTCAACGGCTTTCATATCTCTAACAATGCGGTCTGGACTTGCCCTTGGGGTTAGATTGGCGGCTCTGGCACAGATATTCGCCGCCCTTCGGTTCAACTCATTCACCCTTTCCCTGCGGGAAAGCTCAAGGTATTTGTCTATTGTCTGGTTGAACTCGGTTGCGTCCAGCTTGAATAAGGTTGCCATGGTTAGCCTAAAAGATTGTCTATGATTTTATCTGCGTTCTTGGTCGGCCTTCTAACATCTATTCCCTTGTTAATTAAGATGGCGTGTTCAAGTTGAAATAACTCCGCCTCGCCCATCTCCCAAAGAACATAATCCTTGCCCCATCCAAATTCCTTGGCAAAGAGCCAGATGGTTGCCGCCACCCCACCGGGCTGTTCTATTTTGGGTCGCCACCCCCATCCTTTGTCACAACCTTGGAGTCGGTAATTTCCTTAAAAACATCCTCCACGATCTTTACTGCCTCAATAAAATCCTCCTCCACAAACTTGTCCGCCCAATCCAGCACGGCTCCCCTAAACTTGTTTTTGTCCCATCCAAGCTCAACAAGCTTAGCCCTTGGCGTGACTAGACAATAAAGCGTGCTCCAAATAAAGAACTCGGTTGAATCGCTTTCCTCTCTTATTTGATTAAGGATAATGCGATGCCCCAGGGTGAACTTGTTTAGCTTCTCCCCTTTGAACTGCCTTTCACCAAGAGCAAAAGCCTTGTCCAATCTTTTGCCTAATGCCTCATCGTCTTTGATAAAGTCCAAGTCGCTCATAGGTATTTGCTGATTCTCCTTTTTAGGTCTGGGCTGGCGTTTTTGCTGATAAGCAGGGTTGCCTTTCCAAAGCTCTTTTTGACCAAGGGCGTTGCGTTGTTCATGGCATCAAGAAGCCTTTCCCGATTCTCTAGGACGGCTCGCATATAGGCCAAGGGGTCTTCGGGGTTTTTGATTGCGTCCCAGCCCTTTTCCCATGTTGCAACAATTCTTCCCCCAAGGCCGTCTTGCGTATCGCTAAAAAAGAAGGTGACGCTTCGTTGATTGCTGTTGTCCGCATCCTCAACAACCGAAAAAGGACGATCTTTCCTAAAGGGAATCCCCATCGTTGCTAAGACAGAGGCAAGCTTGAGGTTTTTAGTGAAAAGGATTTTTTCTTGAGTCATAGGGATTTCAGTAGAATGATTAGGTTATTCCGTCAAAGATGACGGCAGTATAGCTAACTTGCTCAAAGTTATCTGCGCTTCTTGTTCGGGTGATTTCGGTAACATAGGCCGCCCCAGAAAGGCCAAAGGTTTCCCCCCCGCTAACCGTGATGTCGGTTCCAACCGCATCAGAAAAGGTTGTGAACGCACCCTCTACGGTGTAGGTGACTCGCTTGTTGCGGAAAACTACTGCGGTTGTGTCTCCGGCCTTGTTTTTTAGCTCAACGGCATCGGAAGAGTTGGCGTGGGTGATAGACTGAACCACCATGCCTGCCTGTGTGTCGGCAATTCCAAAATCCAAATCTGTGTCATTTCCGATAATGGTTGCTGGCATAAAATTAGGTGTTTAGGGCGGGGAACCTGGTTGCGGAAATATCAAAGGAATTAAATCCATCGGCAGTTTCCGTGTAGCTAGTATCCGTCACATGATAAGTTCCAGAGCAAACAGCCGTGGCGTTGGCCGTAAGCGTCAAGCTTGCTCCAACGCTGTCCACGGCATCGTTACAATTTCCAGAAATGCTAATATTCTGTTTTCGATTTGAAAAGGCAACTGCAGAAAAAGTGCCATTATGTTTTGAGATTTCTGTAGTTTCTGCCGTCTCGGTGGAGGTGAAATTCTGAACCACAACGCCAGATTCGGCGGCAAGACCAAAGGCTACGGTGGAAAGACCAATACAAGTTGCGGCCATAAGATTATTCCTTGGTTAGTGTCAAAATTTAAGACTGCCCAAGAAGCCTGTTTTTAATAATCTCCCAAGCCGCCGCCAAGATTGCAAAGACGGTTGTGCTGACAAGCCACACCCTTCCCTTTAAGCCGTGGGCTTCCTGTTCGATTCTGTCCATCTTGGTTTTGTGTTCCGTGAGAAGCTCCAGAATGTAGCTCTGGCGGGTCTCTATCCTCGCCACCCTCTCCCTTATTTCTATTAGAACTCCGTGGTCTTCAGCACTCACACTTCGCACTCCTCCGCCCCTTCACAGATTCTAACGCACTCGGCTCCTGTCTCGTCATAGAACCTTTCTATGTAGCCCTCATCCTCTAGGTATTTAAGGGAAGCTAGGAAGTCTGCGTAGCTGTAAGGCTCACTCATCTTTGTAGCAATTCGGGTCGGTTTGGTGAACCTCTAGGGAATGAAACACGAAGCCGCATCCTTTTAGAAAAAACTCAAATTGTGAGACAATCTCACCTAACGATACTTCGTTCGTGCTGGCGGCGTTCACGGTCTTGACCCCGTTGTGGTCGGTTTCGGCAAGGAAGGTGTAGGTGGTGGTCATGCAGAAGGGGTTAAGGGATTAAGGGGTTAAGGAAAACACACCTCTGCGGGTTTTCAAAACGTGCGTTTGGCTTGCCGTGATGCTCATTTTTGATAAGTTTCGTGCGTTTTGCTTGCATCAGCGGCGGCTCCCATGTCGCTGTAGTTGGGCAGGGTGGATGGCTCTGGCCGTGGAGAGCAAGAGGAGAGGCAAAGAAATAAGGCGAGAATTTTCATGGATTTGGAAACTCTGAAGACGGAGCAGAAAATGTGTCAGATGTTGATGTAAATGCAAAGGGGTAAAGGCATCTTCCTTTAACAATCCTTAGTTCGTCAATGTAGCCGTGGAAATATGTGTTATCAACGCCAGCCCAATTCCCTATCGCAACCGCTCCGTTGCTTAAATTTGAAGTAAATGCAACATTCCCATCTTCTGTTCCATCAAGATAAACCCTTATGCGACCAAAACTTCTTACAAATGCAATATGATACCATGTATCTGCAATTAGGGTGGTGTTGCAAACAAGCCTTGATGAACCGTTATGCCAAATTTCAATTTTCCCTCCTCTTACAAAATAGCCAATCCCATTTGCGTTGTTTCCTCCAAGAGTAAGAAAATATGCGTAATTTTCCCCAGACGGAACCGTGCTAAACCTAAACCACCCTTCCATTGTGAAATGACCTGTTCCCATCTGAAGTTGTGATGTTGAGCTTGATCCAACTTGCAAAAAGTCAAGATTGCCATCAAAAAACGCTGATGCCCCACCAAACTTAAATTGAGCGGTGCTTATTTTTGTATCGCCGTTTCTGGTTACGCTGAAATTATTAGTAGAAGAATCTGTAAATGTGGTTGAATTGTTTGCTCCATCAAAATGAAGCAACAAGCTCACCTCCTCAAATATCGTGACTGGGAAAC